>Ga0126339_10000388_pt1 | contig 23449 bp, 7 predicted proteins | sample OrbTmetagenome_2_FD_92532 | JGI IMG/M metagenome (GOLD analysis project Ga0126339, IMG submission 92532) | Coral microbial communities from Petempiche,Puerto Morelos, Mexico - Orbicella T R C metagenome | ecosystem: Host-associated > Invertebrates > Cnidaria > Coral | place: Petempiche,Puerto...
TCTCGCTGACATATTTATTGAAATCACTGGCGGGAGTAGATTTGTTTCATCACGACTCTGATTATCAGATTGTATGCGAGTTATATTTCTTCGTGTTTCGCTTGGCTGACACATATCTGCCGCCATTTTGAGATACAGTACAGTGTCAAGGCTGGGATAAGTCGGAATTCAGGCTTGTCTTGCATGTGAAGTCGTAGATTTTCCGCAAACGATTGAAATATCGAAAAGTCAGTAGTATCGACGTTCTCGGCGATAGCTCCGGCGTCGTCGACAACTTTTGCCTTAGGATGTTACGTAAAGCGCCACCAACAAACTTCTCAATTCGCAGATTCAGTACTATTATGAGTGTTGCTTTTCAAAAACACTCCTACATGCGGAATTAAACATTTTCATCAAAACGTGTTCTTGCCTCATAACTTATTCAAGGTTCTTTTGCTGGTCGTCGGTGACGTGATTATCCAATTTGAAGTGATATTCTGATGCACATGGCTCACGGCTAATACACTTTCAGTTCTCAGACATATGTTTCATCCGCTTACATATTGTCTATCGTTAAATGCAGTTCTATGAACACGCAGCACTTTCAACTCACGGAGGAAATTATCGGCTTCAGGCGATGCCGAAAGATTTAAAATTCCACGCAATCTAAACTAAAAGCTGAAACAAACTAAACTAAAAGCTGGAACACGCTTCAGTAACTTTCTCCCCGCGAGAAATGCCATCTTTTTTGGCCCTTGAGAAGTTGCTATCAACACCCACGTTGCGCGTTCTAGTGTTTTCGGAAACTTTGCTAAAAACTAACAATGTATGATTGAGCCTTCTGCTTGAATTTCCACGAATCCAGACGAAACATTTCAACACAAACTAAGCGCATGTTGTAGCTGGTTATGCAAATGAGTTATAAAATTTTAATCGGCTGGAAAATTTGCATGAGACCAAAAGAGTTCTTTGACTTCTTATTGAGGACGCGGTTAACCGTGGATAATAACATGTTTACAAGAAACATCGACAAAATAAGACTTTCCATTTCTGCTCTGAGTTTGCTTGGCGTTTCAGAGTTCCTTTACAGCTTTCCATCAGCACAAAACAGGAAAAGTTGAATAAACCTTTCAGTTTTTTTTTCCCACAGAAACTAATTGTCTGAAAAGCTTCCGTTTTCCCAAACTGTGACGATGATGCTTAAAGATAGATTTTTTTTTTTGACATGATTAACATAACACAAGTTAAGAAAGTCGGGGCTTTGTTTGGAGTCGACTGCCACGTGCCATACATAAGCAATGTTGCTTTTAAATCTTTTCATGAAACATCAATTGAAAACGGGTGCTGCATTGGAAAAAACTGTTTCCTGTCAATAACCACCGACAAAACCCACAAAAGAAACTGCACAATAATAACTTTATATAACTGAGAGATTTTTATTTTACACATACTTCTATATTACATCTTCTGCTTATCTTACAAATATAATTTTCTTATAAAATATACATATCTACAGAGTGCTCCGCGCCAATTTACATTCCATTAATTAATTTTTGAAGCAGATTGATTGAGCTTGATTCCAAGCTGAAATTCTAATTTTGACATTATCTTCGCCAAATGTATCAACATGATCTAAGTGATCTCCGAAGCGCCAAATAATCATTTTACATAATTCATTATTAAACGAAAGCAAGAGCAAGAACCAAAACACCTTGTTCGGTCTTTTGTCCCTGAAATTGTCACAAAGTTCAATTTTCAAACATTAAATTCGACAGAAAGTCGAAGGGTTTTGAATCGGCAATTTTTCTCCGAGCCGTTTGATGTAAGACACGATACTGAAGCTCTTCTTTGCAACACTGTTATTGTTGTTGCCGTTGTTGAAGCGGTTCAAACTCTTGCTTTTTGCGTTCTCTCGCAATTGTTCAGCTAGTTCTGTGAAAAGAGTTTCAATGTTATCGTCCCACTTCGCGGACGTTTCAATGTACAGCAAGTCTTCGAACTCCGCGAGGTTCGCAGCAGATCTAGAATTTACCATGCGCTTAGCGCCTTTCAAGTCCGTTTTGTTCCCGACGAGAACTTTGACCGCGTTCTTCGAAGTGTAACGCTGTACATCCATAAGCCACTGAGGTATGCTGGCGAACGAGCCTCGATTCGTAAGGTCAAATACCATGATAACAGCATCTGCATTTCTGTAGTAGCTCTGTGTGATCGAGCGATATTTTTCTTGTCCGGCTGTGTCCCAGCACTGAAGTTTCACCTTGTCGCCGTGAATGTTCAAAATCCTTGAATCCAAATCGACGCCGACTGTCGAAGTGATATTCTCGGCGAAGTATCCTCTGGTAAATCTTCTGATCAAAGATGTTTTTCCAACACCCACGTCTCCGATTACTAAAATTTTGAACAAATATTTGAAGTCGTCTCTAGACATATCTTCCATGGTTTTTTTTTTCAGCAAATCTTCTCAGTGTTCTGGTCTCTCAGCTGTGCGTTCTGCCCGAGTAAAGAGTAAAACTGAAAAGGAAGTCCATGCGCTCTCCTTTTATATACGGCCCTGCCCAGCGGTAGGCTCAGCTTAAAGGGTGTTCACCGTTGCGTGGTTATTGTTTCTATTCAAAGCGCGCAATTTCCTTTCGCCGCTCATTTGACACATTGTAAATGCATTATTCTTTTACATGAAAGAAACACAAAGCTTTGTGTCGAGTCCCTCGAGGAATTACTTGTTTGCCAACAAAAAAGGAGGCGCGTGCCACACACGATATTGCTCAAAACATATGTTTATTTCTTGCACCTGCCTCGCGAGCCGTTCGCGTGCCAGACTAAACAATACAGTAGGCCACGTGACCCATTACACGCACTCGAAGGCACGTGTATTTTGTGACGCCGGGCGAGTTGGGCTGAGGCTGCAGCGAATCGACCACGAGAAGTTGTTTACATTTTGATTTTATTGAGATCGATGCTGATTATGGCTTCGCGCAAATTCTGGGATTGTAGATAGCGCCGTAAAGAGTTCAAGGCATTTATAGACGCTTGCTGTCTCTACTGGACAAGTTTGAAGTCATGTGGCTCAGTTTTATGAGCTAAACAATGGCTTTTACTTCTAACGACGCTACGTCTAGTTCTTTTGAGCGTTTATCGGGGCCCAGCAACCATACAATCACGCTTGCCGAGCGAGATTTGACCTTTTCAAAATGAAAGCGTTCAATTTTTTTCCGGTGTTAAGAAAGCTGCTTTATTCAATGTTTCCTTTTACAAAGTAATCGTCGCGACTAGTGTTACAAAAGGTTCGCAAATCTTAAATTGGAAAGAATAAGGCACCTGGTGAATGTGAAGAAAGACGTTTTACGAACAAAGGCTTAGATTGTGATAAAAAATACTCTTTGTTCGACACCAGAACTAATTTACTAGCTTGATTGATTATCCACGCGCGTATTTTCCGATTTATACATAATTTTAGCGTCGTTTTGCGATTTTTTGTTCTTAACTAAAATTTACTGTTAAGTGCCGAAGAAGCTTCGTATGTTTAAAAAGAGCTTTGAGTGTTTCTTGTGAATATGATCGTTATAGAATATAGGGGACATTATTCTATCTTTGTCTTTGTTTTCTAAATACTCTTTGTTAGTGTATTTCGAAAGTTCCATTCTTTTTCATCATCGACAGACCGTTTTTGTGTTATTTTAACTGTTGCCGTGTTTCGTACTGGTAGTATAAGGCACTTTGGTTTGGAGGACGAAACGATATTTTCTTAAAGAAGTCGCACGCTTTTCGCAATACCGGAGTTTGGTGGTGCCATGCACTGACATCTGCCTCAAACAAGTTGAGACAGGTTTTCTTACAGCCAGCCTACCTGTATAAATGTTGATTCAGGCATATTATTTAAACCTTTTCGCACATCGCACAAAGTTACACGTACTTGACAATTGCGCGCGGTCTGTACCGTTGTTGTTATGATGTTATTCACCGAGCAGAGAGTGTGTTTGATATCTGCAAGTCTGTATAATAGATTTATCTTCAACTGATTTTATCCAACGGTCCTTCAATGGGCTTCCGCACGTGGCTCTGTTTGCGTTTGGCGAATCGCAGTGTCTTTCATTGAACAAGCTACTGTTCTCGCCAAATGCTGTTTACTGTTATGATCACTCTTTTGATTAATCTAGAAAATAGAAACGCATGCTGCTCGGGTGTTCTAGCAGTAATTGCTATGTTTTTGCGTACCTTGCTTAAAAGTGCCGTGATTACAAACTGAAAATCTATCCACAGGAGAACTGGGAGTGAACGGAAGGTCCGGAAGGAAATGTAGTTGCGTTAAGTGAAAAAGGGAAAATTTTCTTTCAGTGAAGGAAACTTGGAAACTTCCTTCATTTTTTGGCCATTACCTTTGGGTTAATTTACCAAAGCTGGAAGATATTAATGAATAAAGGCTCGATTCTCAGGTCCATTGTCAATTAATTATTAAGAAAACATATTCAAGCAATATTAAACACATGAGGAAGAAAATTAAATGTTTCATGTATTTATTGTACAGATATGGATGTTTAATATTCCTTGAGCTCCAATTCCTCCAATTTTTCGTTTAGCCGCTCAGAGACAAATTCATGTTGTAAATACATAATTGCAAGGTTTATTACGAGTCAGTCGCCCATTGTGTGACGCAAGGAAATTCAATCATTATGACTCTATATGGTATCTCATTGCTACACCGTAGTTATTTAATATGCTTTCATTAAAAACGTAGCCCATAGATGGAGAGGTTAAGTAAGTTGCAACATGATGTGTAATCTATAGCTTTCTTCCGTGTCAAAATGATCATACGTGAAGTTAAGTTACAGGCACGGCGACTTCCCTTTCGTCAATCGATCGCGTGGGCGGCTGGGTGTGAATACTGACTCTACCAACGCAATTTGCTTGTTTATTTTAAGGGTCGAGCGGAACCTCCGGCAATTTTAGGAACGCATGTTCGATATTCTGGATATTTCCAGAAACATTTATGAAACGGATGTATCTTGGTAGTTTCAGTAATTTTGTCTTGTATCAGATTCAGTAATTTTGTCTTGGCCCAACTCGTTTTGTTTTCTAAACTGAAAAAAAATAAGAAAGAAAGTGTAGCCAAAATAACTGAATTTGAAATTAATGGACTAAATTCGGGATATTTTAATTGACCTTTTCGTGATCAGATAGAGCGAAAATCACTGAAAAACGTCTTACTGCTTCTTTTACAGCGCGATATATTTTGAAGTTGGACGAAGGATTTTAAGGTCAATTTTATAATAAGAATTAGCATTATCGTTGATAAAACCTGGAAGGAGAATTTGCATCTCAGTTGAGAACCTGTCGGGTTTCGGTTGAATTAATAAGGACGGTGAATTTCGCTTTCAAGAGTGAAAAAACTTATTCAGCCATAAAGACCGGCAGATATGCTGAGTTGAACTTGGCAAAAACAGTTTCGTCCGAAAATCTTGCCAACATCCCTCAAAAGGACAACATAACACAATGTAACTCAACTGGTCGCGTCGATGTCCCCAAAATTCCTTTACACACGTGGAAAGTGAAGAAAAGACAACAAGTGAAATGTGTCTATTGGTATTTAACTATTTCATTGCAAGTTGCAACAATATGATTATTTTGAGGAAAAAAAACTACCGAAAAAACGTTTCAGCGTGTGGTCGTCTAAGCGAGTTAATTATTCTTCTATTTCTACAGGTACCATTGTTTTTTTTTGTTTTGTTTTTTTTTGCGATTAGACGAAACAAAATTTTCGTTACATGCAGGGAGATAAAAGCAAAAGCATTTCCAAGTTTGTCAAGGGTGCCACAAGGGTAACAATTGGAGTTTGAAGTGTTTAATTCATTTTGTTTTTGTTTTCAGATATAGGAGTGAAAAAGCGGTTTAATTACGTCGAGTCGCCATTGTCCGTCGTGATTTTCATTTTCAGTGTTGGCTGTATAATAGTTAGGAAGAAAGAAAAGCGATACATAATTTAAAGCATGCTCTTTTCGTCGGTAAGGTTGAATCTACAAGTATTCTTTGCTGAGGTAATTGCAACTGCGCTAAAAATGTTTCTTTAATAATATCTGAGTAACGTAAATATTTTGTTGACCAGTTATCAGCAGGTGCAAAGTTAAAAGGAATATAATATGTTCGTTTTCAACTAAACTGGTATCAGCAAGTTTTACCCTGGCCGAAAATAAAATTGCCGTGTTCAAGGAGGCTTATTGGGTGAAAAAATCAATTGCAACAGATCCAAACTTTGACATCGATGTGCCGGAGAATGTTCAACTCGGTAATACCAGTTTACTTGCTGGTTGCTTGAAACTGAGAATTTGAGAACTGTTTGTCTTTGTATGTACATGCCGATACATGACTAGTTTTGTTGTTACCTGTCAGTATTGTATGACAAAACTTGTTTTAAAATTTCCTTTCCTGCTGGTGGACTAGAAAGCCGACAGGTTTTCGGCTATGAGATGTACATTTGTTTATAATTTCATATCGCTTCGAAGAACCCTAAATTTCAAAAACTACCAGTCAGTTTGGCAAATATTGACCCGAAGTGCTGCGGATGGGTGTAAATGATTTCCCCACGTTGATTTAGTGCACAAAAACTGCTGTGACTAACTATTGTGCTCTTCCATTTGTCCTTTTGCTAATTTTGCTGTCATGCTAATTAAGTAGCTGGGCTTTGATAACAGTTAGAGCGGTTTAATATATATATATATATATATATTTTTTTTTCTTGTTTGAGTGTCGGAAAACCGAAACCAAACCAATTACTTAACAGCCAATCTCAAACCGTAGGTAAACCAAAACCAAAAAACAAAACCAAAACCAATGAAATTGCCTGATTACATGTCGACACTCAATTGAAAACCGCTCTATCAACGCTTGAGCATCCAGTCCGAGTTTTATCCCTGCCGTTTTCCAAGCAACACGGCAAATTAAATTGAACAAACTTTTTTTCTGGTTTAATTCTCGTAATACAGCAATGAATCTTTTTCGATCCTGGCCTTGTTGTTCATTTGGCATGCCCGATCGAGAAGTATCAACAAGAGGGAAATTAGATTTTTGTCCTTGACAAGCCTCTTGCAATGCTCCCCACGTGTTGTCGAGTTCAAGCAAATATAATGACGCTGGGCACAAAATTCTATTTTCATACTAAACTTCTGCCAAGCGTGCCGAAAATAGCCGAAAACAACAAACGCTAAAAAGTTTTTAATCGTTCATGGTGCGGCATCTTCAGCGCAGCTGGTGACAAGTTAAAACGACGCGAAACTCCGGCGTGGGCACTCAAGCCACGCGCCGCGCGCTCTTATGATTTGAATAATCTTTCAAAAGAAATTTCTCCCCAGGTCGTACAAGCCATTGTTGTTTTAAATGTTCAGCAGCGTGCCTTAATAAATCAGCTTTTGCGCAAAGCTCATTTGCTTATCTGGAGAAGAAATCTGTAGATAACGGATGTAACCAAGTGGCTTTACCCAATCACAGAGACTTAAAATATAGTTTTTTTTCTTGCAGAGGAATTTAGTTATTGTTTTTCAATTTCAGGTCATAGAACATTCTTTTACAGCCACAAGAAACCTGAATACCAGCTGTTTTGTTGGCTTTGATGTTTTTTTTTTTTTGCTTTTTTTTTCTTTTCTGTGGGCACATATCTCGAGCACAACGTCGAGAGTGGTGGGCCGGCAGGCTTTGGTTTGCATGACTGAAGAATCCAATTATGGCAGCGATGGCCACTTAGTCTTTTCCGACCATGAAGCGCCTTTTTGTTGTTTTTTTTCTCGGCATTATTTCGGATATATGCCGTCGGCATTTGAAGAAGGAGTCAGTATATCTTTTGATATGATGAGTCAAACGTTTAAACCAATTTATGGGGCTTGTGCTCATAAAATCGCATTTGGACAGTTTCATCTTAGATCGAGCTACTTTCGTCAAAAAAGCCGGATCGTTTTATGTCGAACATGTTCATATGTGCATTAGGTATCGCCAAAAATTAATTGCAGGCTCGCAAATAGAGTACACTGACAAACTAGAACCATAAGGTATAAATAAACAATAAAACTTGAAAGAATACTTACACTAGCAAATCGCTTTTTAATTAGTTAACTCACGAAAAACTAACTAAGAACTGACGCAAGCCTTCGGGTTTGCTGTAGGCGACTAGCAAACTCATTTTTTTTTTATCTTTTGCTCAATCGGGCGAAATTATCCGTTCCAAAGAAATTATTATCTCTTCTCCGACAATATACGTTTTCTTAAAGTCAGGCTTGGTTTTCGATAACCTGAAGATCTTTTGATTTGTTGTGAAAATAATTGGCCACGACAGTGTAGGTTGAAGCACGTGGCCGGGGGCGCTGAACCGAAACTAGGATAAATTAGAATTGCAATTGTCAGCCAGTGTTGGAAACAATATCAAGCTTTGCTTCATTGTTTCCGAGCACGCTTTGACACAGCCATCGCAATGGAGGACGCGATCAATATAAAGGCATAATTTCTGACTAAAGTGTGCTATATTGTGGTAACTATTAGTGGTAATTAAGCCACGCTTTCGACTGAAACAAGTCGATCTCAGACAAACGTCTTGTTCACAAGGTTTTTGAGCCCCTTATAAAAATATATTTTCACTTTTTCGGTTGAATACATGTTGTTCATTTGACTTTCCAAGAGTGATTTTAAGAAATGCTTCGACCTCTCTTGGCTTCTATACTAACCTATGACTGCTGTTTTGGCATCCCTGTTTCGAGAATGGAGCGTGGAGGATTTTTAATTGTTTCATCCAGCGGTTTTCACTGAAAAGCCAAAAATAATTTGCGTTTGCCTTGATTTTGCATTACTACGCTTAGGAGTTGCCTTAAAGAAAAAGTCACGCCACTTTTTCATCTAATCTGAGTAGTAGTTAAAGCCAAAACCACTCACTCGCAAACACAATTTCCCGCTCTTTGCGCCAGCTTCATGTATCCCGCGTAGAGTTTGATTGGCTCACCAGATTGTCTACGTAATAGACCAATTGCGATATATTAAAATTCAGCCTAAAGCAATAGACCTCAGTATGAGGCTCTGGGGAATAACTACAGAGTTTGTGGGGTTTATTCCCCAGAGCCTCGTGCTGAGGTCTATTGTTTTAGGTTGAATTTAAATATATCGAAATTGGTCTATTTGTGGCTGGCGAGAGTAAGTAGTTTGGTGTCTGGTTTTAGGACGCTCAATTGAAAACCGCGCTATAAGGATTGAAATGAGCGACAAAAGTGTTGAGACACTTGGCAGTGAGATTCCATTTTCCAGCATCTTGGAAAAATTTTCCCTTTTTCAAACTCGACAAAGTTCTTTGTTGTATGTTTTTGTTTTCTTTTTTGGCCTTGACCGTGCACAAAATACAATAGTTGTTTACTACTGACCGAAGAACTAACCAATAGAAACGTTTAGGTTACGTAACTCGTGCAAAACCATGCACAAAAGATTTTGTGCGCGGTCGTGGACCTTCCAACATAAATCTTGGCATCTTTATTTGCTTCTTTGATGTTTGCCGGGCTTCATAACCATTCCACTCTATTAAAAATACCCAAACGATGATGATTTTTCTATTTCTAAGACTGCACTGGGGGTATCAGAAATTTAACGCTAGATGCAAATGAAATAGAATAAGAGGTTAAATATAAAAATCGTCATTTTCTAAAAGTGTCTCAATTACTTTTGTCGCCCATAGAGTTTATCACAAGAACATCTCAGTTGTGCAAAATCAATCTTTCGGTCGTTTGTTCGATCAATTATTCAATCGTTTAATTATTCGTTTTACCCATAGCTAGTTAGTAGAGGGGACTATGTTTTACCGTTCGGGTTCTCGTTACCTCGCACAGTTGGTTTATTTCGTTTTCTACTTCTTATGTATAATTAGCACTTTGCTCTAAACCCAGATTTTAAATATAAGAGTACATACATACAGTCAATCACTTCGAAGCCAAACGTACAGTTTTTCCTCTTACTCGTACTTATGTTTCCATTGTTTTTTTTTGTATAGTATTGTGCTTGCAATTGCCTCGAGCCGTTCATGAAAATATGGTTTTCTTTCAGTTTCAGTGATTACCTGGATACTTCTGTTTCGTTATTTTCTACGAATAAATTGCACTACAGTCGAACCGTCGGTATAAGCGACGACCCAAAATATCAAGCCTGGTCGCTTACGTGAGCTTAGACCATATTGGGTCAAAATTTTACCTCATCAGCTTATGGTAACTGCAGAGACTTACCCCATGTTTTAAATGTTTTAATCATGCGAAAAGTCAATTTCAAGAAAAACTCCGGTACTTCCCATTGTGAAATTTCTGTCTCTAGCACTACCCAGGAATACGATAATGTTATAACACCATATTTATCCAATTTATCTGTCAAGTGGTCGCTTATGGGAGGATAAAAACGAAAGAAAAGTTGAAACTTTTAGCTCTAAAAGTAGTCGCGATCTTTTACGGGAGGTGGTCGCTTACAAGAGGTTCCAAATATAGCGATTTGACTGGGAAACTTTTCGGTATTTTGGAAAACTGTCGCTGAGAAGAGGTTGTCGCTTACGAGAGGTGGTCGCAACCGGAGGTTCGACTGTATTAATATTTTTGAATGACAACGGCGTTTGTTTTTCTGAACAAGACCGTGGAATTGTTATTAGCCTTGTTCTTCTCCGAAATTTAAATAAATTTGGCATTCTTCTACTCTTTTGTCCAGGTGCATGTTAGACAACAACTGCAGATCTCCCACACCATTGAAAGTTGCCTATATATCAGATCAGTCTTTTGCAGACGGAAAATGGCACAGATTTGGGATGCGTATCACACGAGGAGTGGAATACAGCGTCATACAGTGTCAGGTAGATGGTTCATCGTCAAAAAACATTAAAATCAACGGCACTTTAACAAGCGACAAAGATAAAATGTTGTTCCTTGCAGGCCTTCCTGACTCAAGTCAGATATCACAACTGAATGGTAACTTCAACTGTTTTAACGAGCTGGCGAACTTTTCTGGATGCATTGCAGACCTACAAATAAACTTGGTCAGTTCGACAGGGCATGTCAGGCGACTGAATACCTCTCATGCAAAACAGTATGGAGACGTTTTAGCAAGCTGCACGGAGGCAAAAGACTCTGTTGTTTCGCTAACTCATAAAAACTCCAAGATTCTACTGGCGATGAGAGATAACATCAGGGTTAATACATCATTCGAATTCCAAATCAGAACAGTTGAGTCTCGAGCATTTATTGCCAAGATCATGAATCAAATGGTAACAGCCTTGTTTTTCGTTGAAGCGGGAAAAATGAAGGTGTCTGCGAGATTCAAAGATCTCAATGGACATAGAGGGGAATTCTTTCATATATCCTCCAGTAGGACTTCTCTTTCCGATAACCACTGGCATAAAGTGTCATTTAATGTCGCCATGGAAACTGGAGCCAATTTGCTTATCAATGATGAATTAAGGGCGCAATACAGGATGAGAGAGAAACTGGTAACAGCAAACCTTAAAGACGCACATGAACGCAAGGCACAGGTTATATTACGTTTTGGACGCAGTGCTCGTAAATATCGCAGCTTTATTGGATGTTTTCGTGATGTTTATGTAAACAACCATCTTGTGAACTTTAGTCTTCATCCTTCTTCAAAGGGGATTATTGTAGGCAAATGCGTTAACTCATTTAGCGACGATTGGCCAAGATTCGAAGAGGACAAAAGCAGGAATACTAGTCACATTACATCAACTGCGGATACCCCTGTAAAGGGCAAGACTGTCAAAGGTCTAGCTTACAAAACAACGACAGCAACACTCGATGTTTCAAATACAACAGATAACATACTTTCCACAACAACTCCAAATGTTAAGCCCCATCCAAAAAGCGATTCGAGTTATGATAAAGTTTATTCCATTGCCGTGGCCTTAGCAGTTGGCCTGCTAATAATTGTCCTTGTAATGGCTTATATCATTGGAATTTGTCTAAAGTCAAGGCTTCAAGACTGTCGCAAAAAACCAGCCACTGAAGAAAACGCTGATACAGAACTCAATAACACGGCGGAGGTCAGTGGTAAAGAGAGACAGCCATTTCAGTCGGCAGAATGTTTAAGGAAAGGACATATACCCGTGGGTGACCAACAGTCATCCATCAATTTTAACCTACATGCGTCTGTACCAAATGGAGTGAGCAACATTCGTAACGCAGACATCTACAGATCGGCCAGGAATCTCGATCAAAGTCCGGTGAAAGTCTGGGAAGAGCGTTATTTAAGTCACGCCCCTGTAAAAACTGGAGAATCAAATTTCCTTATTGTACCTGCGACTTGTTACAATGACATGCGCATGCATAAACCTTCGACTGATAAGCGTTCCAAAGAAAATTTGTCAGTCGATATTGATAATATCAAACCTACAATTATACCATCAATAGATGAATCCATCAGTTTGCAAAGACATGGCTTCCATACAGAGTCGTCCAACTCCACAGGGGATTGCTTTAGTGGTGGAAGGAGAACTGCACCCGATGCCAACCTGCAAAGTCCTAAACGGTTTAACAAAGTCTATTCAGGCCACGACTCCCTGCCGAAGCCCAAGAAAGCGTCCGGCCTGTCATGGGCTTACGGAACACGTTTTATCCGCCACGAATCATCTGATACTGATTGTAGTGACGTAGACAGGGTGACTAGGACTCGGCCGCGAAACCAAATGATGGAGAGTGGAAGAGTCGCTGCAGTCAAGCCATGGCAGTTGAAGTTTTTAGAATCTAGCGAAGATGAACAGGAAAATCATTGGCGAGCATCCAGTGTAAATCATTTACAGGGAAAGCATCGAAGGTTTCGTACTTTCACTGACAAAACGTATAAGCTATATTCTCTTAAGGAGGAAGAGAGAGAAACAGAATTGGATCCACGAAAGCCATTCAACGCTAACAGACCGAGAGTCTATTTCAAGGATATTTACAGCATTCGGGGTCGAAATAGAAGTGCGTCTTTTGCCGAGGCGGCCGTACCGTGTGAGGACACAACTGATATTGGTACCCAAGTCAGATCGCTTGATGGCTACACCAGCAGCTGTCCAGAGAGTATCCACTGTCTCTCAGAAAAAGAGGACACAGCACTGAATACAAGACGATCAAAACGTCTGACCACATATTACTTCTGACGTAACATCGCGTTACAATCTACCAAATTTAATGAGTACGATTGGTTGAAATTAGTCATGTGTTAGATTGCCTTGCCTTGTGGCTACATCCAACAATATGACCAAAGTACGTCATTGAGGGAACTTGTCATAATATCATGATGCCATGCATATAGAGGAGGCTACAGAGACAAACGGCCCCTTTCCCCCAGTTACCTTTGGATGTTGAGATATTTCCTGTCAACTTTTGTATTTGGCCTGAGATGCTGGTGGTAGACTTAGAAAATTGTACATGTCAGCCTATGTCTTCTTGAGTAATCCATAAAGTGACAGTAGGCGAAGTAATAAGTACACAACTGCAAGCAAAAATCCACAAATAACACCTGATAATGTACTTTGAACCTCGTCACATCCCAGCTCTATCATTAATTCGAGTTTCCTCGTGCGGAAGATCTGTGGCTCCTCTGATGTTACTCAGTACGGACACGAATGAAGTTGGCTCTTGTGCTTGGTCACCACTTTACGTTTCGTTAAAGCCAGAAGTCCCAGGCCGCAGCTTCAGCTGTGGCAAAGAACAAGGACAAGTGGAAGTAACTTTTTTCTAGCCATATATCCCCAACCTTGGGGAAAGAACGAAACCGAGTAAAACTAAAACTAGAAGTCTGTTTAAGGCAGCTACCCTACAACTCTTGACGGTCGGGGTAATTCTTTAGGGATTTTACCTGTCAAAGCCTGGAAACTTCCTGGAAACTAAGAACAGTGTCGCAATATTTAGAATCTTACAGTAGCTGCTGCGACAGAATAGTAAAGGTAATCGCATTGATTCGAATACAATTAAGGATTTACACCATATGCGAGTGATATTTGAAATTTCCCTCAACACTGCGCGAGCCTTTAGGCGAGTTCAATTTGAAAGAATTCTCAAAGATCAAAAGTTGTGTAATTCGTTAATTGTTTGAACTTTAATACGATTACTCATTCATTACGCGACTAAAAAAATTACGAACGCCCGTTAATTTGAACTGCAGCTCAAATTGGCAATTATCGACAAATTGACCTGCTCTCAGCCAATCAGAATGAACTAATTTACTCAACTACAGAATAACCACACATAGTACGACAACAACAAAAACGCGTCATATAAACATGCCGGCGAATAATATTCATGCACGTCAGCTGCACTGGAAGACATAATTTGACGCACACAGATGACTCCGCCAATTTCCATTTAATTATTATGTCTCGGGTGACTAATGTCTAATTTTAAAACGTAACTTGAAAAAAGTTGGAGGAAACGATGGCTTGAAATTCTTGAGCCCACACTGTAGAGAGATATGGAGTTACTCTACCTCGTTGTATTTGCCCTTAATTGCTCGTCTTATACCTTTTAAATATCCAAAAATGTATGACACTCGGCTGAGCTAAGTTGTGTTCGAGAATTGTCTTTCGAGACATAGAAGCCAATACAAAGTATACAATATAAAATTAACAACATGTATAAATCTGCATACCGCGAGCGATTGGCGGTGGCGTATCCCAAAGAAAATAACATACACGTACAAATATGTTGTTGTGGAACTGAATTTTGTCCACAGAAGTGACCTGTTCTACACAGAAATCTTGTTCTTTTGGAAAGTCAATATCAGGAAATCCGTGAACTTCGAAGAAAAGTGTCTTTAATAAACTTCGTTAATACTACTCTCAAATTTACTTTCTGATAATTACCACCTTATTTTCACGTCACTTTTCCCATTAACTATATTGACCGCGTGTGAGTCAAATAACAATGCAGACATTTAGGCTTAACGTAATTTACAGTATATTTACAGTAATAATATAATCTGCCGCACAATAGTACAATTTTGGCCCTCCTAAAAACTCAAACTACTCGCAGCTTCGAGTTGTCGATATTTTTCAAGTGTAAATTAGCTTGATTTATCATTTTTTATTGCTCTTAGTCTAGACGTTACTTTGTGCAGCTGTTGGAAACCATGATTGTCACAACGACTTGGTGGATTTGTAGTTCCATCTTGAATGTGCATGTTTGTGACAATGAATCTAGAAAACAAAAAAATAAATTAAGAAGTTAGGAAGAATAAAAATACCCAATAAAATACCCAGAATAAATTTGCCAATCAGCAAATTTCGTAGCCGAGAACCCTTTTTCAGGATTAAGAAAATCTGGATTAAAGTTCAATATTTAAGGACCTAAACCTTTTCGGTAAACTTCAAAATACTGTAGTTCTTTTGAAGTGAGTATCTGCTCTAGCAATGAGCTCCAAACAACCGTCTTATGTGGAGAGTGACTTAAAACACGCTTTAGAAGTTATGAACATGACCTGAACTAACGGGCCTCTTTGTAACTTGCATGTCTAGTTGCTTTTCGTCTTGTCCCCTGGCAGTCAGCATCTGTTAGTACTGAGTTTCACTTAAACTGAAAAACATTTTTCACTCACCACAAGGTAATTGTGAATAGCTGACTGAGGTATCCGGGGGTGGTAGCAGATTCATTCACCCAAACATTCAAGTTTTTGGCTCACAGCATACGAAAAACAGGGCATCGATATAGATGGTAGATAAAAATCGTTCTGATCACGTATCAGTGCATGCACCTCACTCATGTGGAAGATACTTCCGCGGTTTTTAACTTCTTGTCTTTGCCAACCTGGTTATCTTTTCTTGTTTAGAACATGGAATCATATGATTTAAATATATATATATGTAAAATAGAATCATATAACCCTTAATTACCCTGACTTTGTTAAATTGAAAGTGAGCGGATTTCTTGGCGTTTTAGCTCAGCAATTAGAAAAGCGAGAAAAGAAACAGAAAGCATTTAAATTCCCTTCAAGTCCGCCATCTTGAATCGTTGCCAACCAATCGAGGATCCGTTACGTTTTTCTAAACCCTTTCGCCAATTGCTTAAATTATCGAAATGCCATCTTGGCAGTGCTTCAACGAGGAAACAATTCGGTATGTCATTGATCGGACGTAGATGAGAAAATCGAGGCTGTTCCATATAAGATGATACTCAAGGACTTATATCGTAATTGAGATGAACACTCAATTCACTTTCTCGGTTTGCGACTTCAAACACAGGTTAAAAGTATGTGCACTCATTTCAAATAATTCTTTCGTGATGAATAATCGAAAAAAGTCTGGTATTACTCTGACCACTTAGGAAGCTGTTATCGAAGCCAAGTTATTGTGACCTATTGACTTTCGCATCCTTCGAAGAGAAATGAAAACAAATAGTGCCTATAAAGCTTATAGCTTTGTCTGTTTCGACTATACGGAAGCAGTATAGGCTAAACTCACGCCATTTTGAATCAATTTACTCATAATGTCTTTCTTTTCTCCGGCATTAGCTTACATGTGATCTTTAATCACCATTTCCGTTTTTTGACGAAGGATTTTGCAGAAGTCAAGCAATATTAATGGTCTTGAGTCTAAAACACAGCGCAAAAAATGCCCAGGGCGCGGGTGACTTCGGAATGTTTCTCTGTTTGTTTTAAAGATAAATACATAGCTCGTTATTTTCTTTTTAACATATACAGCCAGCCGGGAGCCATTGTAATTCTTTTTTCTCGTGTCGTTTGTCACAAACCCGCTCAAACGATGAAAAATGATATTTCAAAATTTCACTTGTTCTTCAATCTAGTTTAGAAAAGGATTCTATGCGAAGAAATTTGAAAATGTCTAAAACAAATTAAAAACGTCGATAAGTCGTTTATTCTAAGTCATTTCCACAAAACCCTAACATGCAAATTGTTAGTGCAGAAAAGCGCCAAGAGGCTTCAAAATACTATTGTGGTTAATGTGGATTTGCATTTTGTTTTTCTCGCAGACTTATTCCTAGCAGCTTAATTTTGGAGATCATATCATCTCGGTAATTATACCAGCGATGAATTGACAATTAGTGGCGTGCTAAAAGTAAAAAAAAAAGTACAAGGTTAGTCTCATGCTATTTTGTTATGTTTTAGGTCTGTACAACTTTGAAAAATAAAAAAAGGCTTTGAATAACGGGAACCTTTTGCTTCTTATATTTCGGGGATATGAACCATTTTTGCTCTTTACGCCGAGTAAATATTGGTCGTAAAAACTTCTACCGACCGAAGATCATGCCGGATAAGACCAGGACTGCCGCGTCAAAATAAAATGGAAGACTGCCGTTATGAACTTGTAATTACTACAGACCCCATTTCTCGCTTGAACTCATTAATCTCCCTTACCTATCTCGCGCCACTTTGACTTTCATCGTTTTTGTGTTTTCCCGTCTCTTTGTTCGATTCGCCATCTATATTTCCTCTTGTTATGGTTTTCAGCTGCTTCACGCGAGGTATGATATTTACATAAGCCATAGCGCTTGAATTCACCAAGGTTTTTTCTTCGAGTTTCTCAAGACGAGAGACGAGCAGCTCCAGCTTGTCCTCGAGCTTTTTGTTGGTTTCCAGTAGTCCGTCGTTGCTATCTTGAACATTTTTCGTTATTTTAAGCACGTGAACGAGCACAAAACCAATAACACTTGTGTAAACAACCACAAGAATAAAGGAGCAGAGAAAAAACAGCGAAGACTTGTCCCTTAATTTATTTCTCTGCTGATAACGGATGTAGCTAGGCATTGCCGTTTGGTTGCCGCGGTTAGTATTCGTTAGGTCGTGGAGAAAGATTCTCTTTTGGCTTTTAAAATTAATCACAAATGTCATCAGTCCAATCTCAAGACAGGATATTTGTATGCATAATCATTGATGACTAATTTACTGACAGGCTGTCAAATATGCCTTGTTTATGCTAATTAATGATGCAGAGAAGCACTGACGTAACTAAATACTTGTTCGGTAACCCGAGACAACCTTTCGGCGATGCCCGGAGTGCGCACGAAATCTGGCGCAAGGAATTTTAGCTGAATCATGGATCGGAGGGTATTAACTGTTCCGAAAAAAAAAAAAAAAAACGGAAACGAAGCTTTTCGCAAACGATGATCTCGGGACAGTCTTGATGTAACTTCCCTGCGAGAGTTTCAAGTTTCAAGTTTCTCCGGCGTAGTGTGGACCGGGCCTCGGTCCAAGTGTGTCAAAACGAGTTTACGGGCATGCGAAACCATTCATATGAAGATGTTTTCAGCTTACAGGTTTATTTTCACGCAAATCAAATTCATTTTCATTAAAAAAAAGTTTGCTTAAGGACTCGTTTTGAAACAGAGGGTCAACCGAGGCACAAGGTAACTCGGAAATAGCCCTTTTCAACAACACTCAGATTGTCGACTTAACTGAATGCTGCCGGTTAGCCTGTTCTTATCACTGGCCGCTTTTCGTTTCTCCGGGGACGAAAGCTGAGAAATGTATAGTACTGAAATTTGAACTGATAGCTGAGAAATCGTCGAAAACTCAACTGGCTGATGACCAAGATTCCATCACCCTGCTCGCGAGGCATCGATATCCAAACCCTCTTATCTCCGTAAATTCTGACAAGTCCTAACGTGAATTTCAACCGTCTCCTCCTGAGTCTAAGGGTGCTTTCATTATGCCAGACCGACCGGGCACAGACCAGTGGGACGAGCCGAGGAAAAATGGAAAGACATTTTCTGATCAAACTGTGCCAACCGATATCTAGAGGAATGGCTCTTACCCATTATTTTATTCCTATACCGGATTATTCCCTACAGTAAGTGAAATCTAAGAGAAGTAGGGCAATGAGCTGGTCGGAGTAGACTACCTCTAGAGGCGGTCCCGAATATTCCGCTCGATCGAACCGAAACGGACCTTTCCATTTGACTTACGAGTTTCCTTTTTGGCATAATGGGAAGCAACCTAATACTACCGAAATGCAGACTAAAAAGCCCAAGACATTGGTTACTGAAGCCTAAAAAAAAAAATAAAATAAAATAAAATTGGCCTAGCCCAGCGGCGAAATTCTTGACATTTTGATCAATACTGAGTGTGACGAATCGCCTTCAGGGTGTTAAGTAAACTGGGCTTGCTCGCCCCTTATCGTGACCGTGTACAAACAAAGATTGATTTATTATTTTTCAGTTTTTGACTTCCAGCACCTGCCTTATACATGTACAAAGAGGCACCTTCTGTGTTGTAGTTTTTCATAAAGATAAAATGATTGATGAGTCAGCCCAGGGAGTTTCGAATACATCATCCAGGTATATAAGTAGAAAAATAAATTAACGTATAACGTGGATTTATCAAAAACCGGATCATTAGATAATGCCGGCAGCAAAGAGTTTTCCTTGGCTTAGCCATCATGTTAAATGAGCCATTATACCGTTCTCTACAAATATGGTAAGCGTGCCAATAACTTTTTGGGGCGTTTTACTATTATTTTACTTTAGTTTTCAATATTTTGGGGTTGTTTATAATAAAACAATTATTTCACTTCGTGGATATGTGATGATTATAGCCTGCTCTGCGACACGAACCTCGTTGGCTATTTATCATGTCAAATCCAACGCACGCTTAGCTTATATGAAGCCTGATAGGGTAAATGAAACCACATTAATGTTTCGTTGTATGCCACTACCAGTCTGCAGCCACTGGTTCAGTTTATCCGTTAAAAAGCCTTCCTCTATTGTTTTCAGGGCTGTGATATTATGTTGAGCTATATAAAAATCCTTTGGAGCATTGCCTCGGTTTGGTGGTAAGTCCGCGTATTGCATGACCGTTCAAAACTGGGAAGTAATTTAGTAAGATGATGAACTGCGAACTTGCAATGTTTTGGGTACATTTTTGATCGATGTATGCCATCTGCAATCTCTGAAGTAGTTCCTTCGACCAGTTCATCTCATACTTGGTCTCGGGTTCTTTCTTGAGAAACTATCATAGTCCAGCTAATTCAAAATAAAGTGACTTAATTTTCACTTTCAGGTTGCGACGTTGTAGATGGATGGATTCCGTTCAACAACCACTGTTACAAACTATTCGATGTAATGACTTGGTCAGCAGCGAAAACACACTGCGCGAGCCTGGGATCCTTATTGGCATCTATCCACTCACGTGAAGAAAACGACTTTGTGCGCACACCCATCCCCAGCTATGCATGGCTTGGAGCAAACGACATTGTCTTAGACGGAACCTGGGTCTGGGAGGACGGTGTAGAATGGGGCGGGTTTATCTCATGGTATTCGGGTGAGCCTAATGGAGGTGACAATGAACAATGCTTGCAAATGAGGGACGATTTAACTGGTTAATGGAATGACGAATCATGCAGCAGCGTAATGCACCATGTTTGTAAAAAGTGAGGTCTAAAGTCGAGTCATGTCATGATTCGGGACCAAGTAACCTTTTAGCGTACGTTTTTCATCTCGAAGGTCTGTGTGCGGGGGTACTCCCAGAAAAAATAGGTGGGGGTGTGCGGCCCGCTTCCCAAAACCCTTACCCTATTTATGAGTATTATGACCAAAATCTGCGATTTTCTTTACCCTATTTATGAACTGAACAAAAATTCGATACCCTATTCATGACCATTGCGGCTGGCACAGTTGCACTAAACATAATTTATGAAGGGCTTTTGTTGATGGACCTATCGATAATGATGAAGAAGAATAAATAAAATACCCAATTCAAGACTACAGTGCATCCAAAAGCCATACCCTATTTATGACCGAAATGGCCAAAATCGATACCCTATTTATATGACCAAAACGGCTGAAAAACCATACCCTTTGGGGCCGCACACCTATATAGCCCATATAAGGGAGTAGCCCCCCCGGTATGTTGCACTCTAGAACTTCTATAAGCCAATGGAAATTATTAAATTTAAGAAGAAAGAGAAGGCAGATAGGTTTCTTGCCAAACTCTTTGAAAACAGATCAGCAAAATATAGCTTCACTTAGTCATGAGAACTGAATTGAGAAAACTTGATGAAGAGACAAAACAAACAGGCCTACTCAAGAGAAAAGGAGAAGAGAGTTTTCTGAGCTAGTGTTCACTTTTGTTTCCTTTCTTCATGCCATCGTTATTAACATTAACACACTATTAAGACCTATCCCGTATGTACTAGAAAGAAGGTGACATGAATTAGAGAGAAGACGACACATTTGATTTTGCAAGAATTCTTAGTCCGATGACTGTAGGGTTCTTACCGAAATTTACTATTTCACCTTGGTTCTGTCATTTGTTGTCCAGATACATGTACTCTGACACAATGCATCTACTGTGGATCATCTTTTATCCTTTAATCAAATGGAAGCATAAACAACAACTTAGAATGTTCGGGAAGGTAAACATGTCTTCACTCGTTTCAATCAGTTCAGATCATGCATGATAATATCATGATAAATCACAATGCACTTACGGCGGATCATCTTTCATCCTTTAATTGAATTTTAGTACAAGGAAAGAACTTTGTAGCTGTTCAGTGAGAATAGTTAAGTCAGTAAAATATTCAGCCCAGAGACAAAAGAAAGATCGTTCTTGCCAAGTGTGAAATTTCTGTACATCTCATTCTGCCCCCCTCCCCCTTCCCTCCCGTCTCCACCAGGAGAAACAATCACAGTTTAGAGTGTTTGTCTCTGAACGGTGCGTACTGACTGTTGATTGCATTGTCAAGCACACGCACAGCTGAAATCTCTAAAGAGACTCGGGTATTCCTAAAGCTAGCTCTGTAGACCAACAGAGCGGACTGGTTCTGGACATGCAAATGTCCCTCGTCGAAAATCTCAACACTATACGTACTTGTCTCGGAAGGCAACAGCATTCTGGGCAATAGCTTTCTTTTCCTAACCTTCTACTACGTTGTTGCTACTGTTACCGTTTTTGAAGCAAGTTTCAGTTAAACTCAACAATAATGAAACGTACAATAACTTGTTTCTTATTTTCAGTTGAAAAACTCAAACTCCTCGATTACTATAACCGATCAACACAAACTAGTAAAAGTTGTGTTCCTCAACAGTTACCATCTAAGTTACTAGATAGTCGTAAATGTGCACATCAAATCTCTGAGTACACGACAAATTTTGAAAACAGCAGTTCTAAAATAAAGAAGGGAGACATTAATAATTCAAGTGAACTGCATGGATAGCTGTTAGACTTTGTGTTACCTACTAAGGTGTTATCTTACGCATAGCGACTCAAATTGCCATTCATTTCTACCTAGTGTTAAGTTGATATGAAAATTATAGTGCTCTTTATAAACCAGCAGTTGATTAAGACACCGTCCTGTAGACATGCTACCCAACAACTTCTAAAATAGAATACGCCAAGACCAACGGCTCTATCAACAACGTAAATTATGTATTGGCAAAAATAATTTCGACAATGAATAGATCCTCGAAGAAGGCACCCCTTAACTCTTTAGAACTTTGACACTAAACTCATCATTGTGGTTTCATTTTTCAATCAGATTTCTGACTCTCTTAAAAATGCCGAAATCCAAGGTAGTGGATCTAAGATGGCGGTCTTGACGTCATGCGGACATCTTATGACATCATGCCAGTTAAAAAATAACTCATCTTATAGTGAAAACTAAGGGATATCTACCAAACGCAAAACAATCTTGACACGTTTCTTAAAACGAAAACCCGAGTTTTATTTGAATTACCCCGTCTTGTACCACGGTGGGGGCCACGAGTTGTTTGAACGTTCGAAAGAGAACTTTTGTTACCGGCTGTCATACGCTACTCGGCTATTTTCGGAAATGTAAGTGGCTTAGACTTTTAGGGAGTTTTTACACAAGAAGGAGTAAAACATTAATGTCGATGGACACCGTATTTACCATGTAAGGCTACTTGATTGACTGTCAGACTGAAGTGTTTTATCCTGCCTTGGATGAACATTTTAGTAACGACATAAATAATTATCACATGTGTTAGTTAAAGGTCCTTAAGCTAAAAACGTTCAGGAAAAATAATGAGCTTCCATAATGTATAACAAAACTCTGTGTCGCAGTTTAATAACGTCGAGACCAACTTATGACGGTATATTAATAATCATGACGCAAAAAGAATGTTACTTAACCAAAAGCTTACTGAATGGAGACCTTATTCCCATTCTGGAAATAGAATTATCATTTTAATTTTAATAAAGATAAAAACAACTTGAAAACAAAAAAAAAACAAACAAACAAACAAAAAAAAAACGGAAGTACCGCAATGTTGAACAATGCTTGCTTATGAGGTACGATTTAACTGGCGAATGGAATGATTCTTCCTGCAGCAACAAAAAACACTATGTTTGCAAAAAGGAAGGTCTAAAGTAGTCATGTTATGATTCGAGACCAAGTGATCTTTTGGGGGCATTTGTTTTAAAAACGGGGGTCGGGGGGGGGGGGGGAAGTGGGGGGTGGGCCGGGGGAGCGGCTTGGGGGGGGAATAAAAAACCCCCCGCCCCCCCTTTTTTTTTTTTTTTTAAA
>Ga0126339_10000389_pt1 | contig 23415 bp, 18 predicted proteins | sample OrbTmetagenome_2_FD_92532 | JGI IMG/M metagenome (GOLD analysis project Ga0126339, IMG submission 92532) | Coral microbial communities from Petempiche,Puerto Morelos, Mexico - Orbicella T R C metagenome | ecosystem: Host-associated > Invertebrates > Cnidaria > Coral | place: Petempiche,Puerto...
AGGATGCGCAGCGGGTTGCGCTCCAGGCGGGCCAGACTGTCCTCGGACAGTTCGCCCTGGCGGCCCTTCAGGTAGGCGACCAGGGTCTCGCGGTAGGCGGCGCGGCTCTCCAGGTCGCCCAGGGTGTTCAGTTCCACGGTCACCGTCTCGCCCAGGCCCAGGGCCTCCAGGATGTGGTATCCGAGACCGATGACCTCGACGTCGGCGGCCGGGCTGTCCACGCCCAGCAGCTCCGCGCCCACCTGGTGGAACTGGCGCAGGCGACCCTTCTGCGGCCGTTCGTAGCGGAACATGGGACCGCGATAGAACGCCTTGACCGGCACCTGCTGGGCCAGCCCGGCGGAGAGGAAGGCGCGCACGATCGGCGCCGTGCCCTCGGGACGCAGGGTCAGGCTGTCGCCGCCCCGATCCTCGAAGGTATACATCTCCTTGGTGACGATGTCCGAGGTGTCGCCGAGCGTGCGCTTGAACACCTCGGTGAACTCGAAGATGGGGGTGACGATCTCGCCGAAGCCGAACCGCTGGGCCACGGCGAAGGCGCGGTCCTCGACGGCGCGATGGGCGCGGGCGGCGTCGGGCAGCAGGTCACGGGTTCCGCGCACGGGTTGCAGGGCGGCCATGGGAGAAGGGTCCTTACTGAGTCAAGCACGAGAGCGGAGGGCGATCCGGGAGCCGCGTCGGCGACTCCCCCTAAAAAAAGGAGCCCGCCGCCCAGGTCGGCGGCGAGCCCGCGTCCGATGTCGGGGCGCTACTCGGCGGCGGTCTGTTGGGCGGCCTTCTCAGCCAATTTCTGGGCCGCCTTGGCCGCCTCGATCTCGGCGGCCTTCTTCTCGACCAGGGAGACGACGTGATCGATCATCTCCGGGTTGCCGATATTATGATCCGGCACGCCAGAGATATAGACCTTGTTGGCCGCGCCTTCCTTCTCCAGGGTACCGCCCCCCGTGATGCCGATGTCGGTCTCGCGGGCCTCGCCGGGGCCGTTGACCACGCAGCCGAGGATGGACAGCGAGACCGGCGTGCTGATGTGCGACAGCCGGTCCTCCAGGATCTCCACCACCTTGATGACGTCGAACCCCTGACGGGCGCAGGACGGGCAGGAGACGATACGCACGCCCCGATGCCGCAGGTCCAGCGCCTTGAGCATGTCGAAGCCGACCTTGACCTCTTCCACCGGATCGGCCGACAGGGAAACGCGGATGGTGTCGCCGATGCCCTTCTTGAGCAGCCAGCCCATGCCGATGGACGACTTTACGGTGCCGATGCGGGTGCCGCCGGCCTCGGTGATGCCCAGGTGCAGGGGATAGTCGCAGGCGTCCGCCAAACCCTCGTAAGCGGCGACGGCCAGATAGACGTCGGAGGCTTTCACCGAGATCTTGAACTCGCGAAAGTCGTTGTCCTCCAGGATCTTGGCGTGCTCCAGGGCGCTTTCGACCATGGCCTCGGGATTGGGCTCGCCATACTTCTCCAACAGATGCCGGTCCAGCGAACCGGCGTTGACGCCGATGCGCATCGAGCACCCATGATCCTTGGCGGCCTTGACCACCTCGCGCACCCGTTCGGCCGAGCCGATGTTGCCCGGGTTGATGCGCAGGCAGGCGGCGCCGGCCTCGGCGGCCTCGATGGCCCGCTTGTAGTGGAAGTGGATGTCGGCGACGATCGGCACGTCGACCTGGGCAATGATCTCCTTCAGGCCCCGCGTGGAGGCTTCGTCGGGGCAGGAGATCCGCACGATGTCCGCGCCGGCCTCTTCCATCCGCCGCACCTGGGCCACGGTGGCGGCCACGTCGGCGGTGATGGTGTTGGTCATCGTCTGCACCGAGATCGGGGCATCGCCGCCCACCGGGACCCGACCGACATGGATCTTGCGGGTGGGGCGGCGTTGGATGACGCGATAGGGACGCTCGGACATGGAACCCCCGTGTGTCATGAGCCATTGGGCGGGACCGGCGGCGGGTCGATTCCGCGCCACCCTGGACCCGGTCCGGGACCGACACGGCTCCCGGGCGCGTCGAGGAAGGCCCGACGGCGGGGTGCGTGATGCGGCGGCCGTGATGTGCTTCGGCGAGGCCGGGACGGCGCCCGCGCTGGCCCCTGGTATTAGGCCATTGCCGCCGTCAATTCAAGCCACTGGGGGAGAGTCGAACGCCGTCGCGGCGCGCCCCGACGGGACCGAGGTCGCGGACCCGGCGCCCGTCCACATAGACCTCCAGGCCGCCGGCATTGCTGGTGTTGAGGATGTAGCCACCGCCGGGCGGGATGGCGTAGACGTCACCCCGCCGCAAGAGCCGGCGCAGCACAAGCTCCCCGTCCCGTCGCAACTGAATCCAGGCGTCGCGACTGGCGCGCAGCACGATGCGGGCATCACCGCTGGCGGTGCGCACGTCCGCCGGGGCGGCACGGCCCACATACGCCGGTTCCTGTTCCGGCGGGTCTTCCACAGGCTCCTCCTGAAGACCGGACACAGGTTCGGGGCTGGTCTCAGGAACGGCGGCTGTTTGATCGGTCTCGGGAACCGCCGGCACGGCCGGCGCTTGGGGTTCGGGCTGATCGATCGCGGCGGTCTCGGCGACGTCGGGCGATTCGGTCTCCGGGTTCGCCTCGACCCCGGTGTCTGGCATGGTTTCCGGGGCGTCTTCCGGAGGAATAGCGTTCTCAGCGCTGGGATCCGGGGCAGGCGCGACGTCAACGGTCTCGGCGGTCAGAGTCGTCGTTGCGTCCGTCATGGCCACCAGGATCGTGTCGTCCTGACCGAGAGCGAACGGCGGCGCGATGGACACGTCGTCCGCCGACTCGGCAGCCCCGGGCGCCGGGGCCGGAATCGTGGACGAGGGGATGGAGACCGGGGCGTCGCCGGCCCCCGCCGTGGACATCTCTGCGACAACCCCGTCTCGCGGGACCGGAGCCCGGTCGCCGTTGGACGTTGGATCCGGGGCCCTGTCGCCAGCCTCAGCCGGTGGCGGCGCGGGCGCCTGGGTGTCATCCGTTGGCGCGTCGAGCAGCGCTTCCAGGCTACCCGGGTCACGGATCACGACCGCGGCGGCGGCGTCAGGGTCGGCACCGGCGACCTGTATCGGCTCGGCGCTGTTCGGGGAGGCAACGGTGCGATCGGACGCCGAGGCATGGGCGTCTTCCGATACGAGAGCCACCGACACGGAACTGCCTGACATGGGGGTCGCTGGATCGGGGGCCGCTGAAACGGGAGCAGCACCAGCGTCCGCCACCGTATCCCCTCCATCACGCCGAACCGGGGCGTCCACGCCGGTGTCCGTTGCCGCGTCGACGACGGACGCCGTGGTGTCCAGGCCGGGCACCACAGCCGTCCAGTCGCTCACCAAGTCGGCGACCGTCGCCGGAATATCCGGCACAAGGTCGGCCACGGTCTTACCATTGGAGGACAGCCAGAACCAAACCCCATAGGCACAGCCGGCGACGATCAACGCCACCAGCAGGAACGCTCCGGCGGGCACACCCCCGTCATTGGCCGGCGTGGGAAAGTCCAGTTGGGTCGTACGGCTGGCGCGGGGCTGGGTTTCGTCGCGGAAGCGGCGCAGCGTGTCCTCGGCCGGCAATCCCAGATATTCGGCATAGGCGCGCACGAAGCCGGCCGCGTAGGTGGGGCCGGGTAGATCCCCGTAGCGACCGCCCTCGATCGCCAAGAGATAATGGTAGCGGATCCGCAGGTCGTCGGCGATGATCCGCAGGTCGTGGCCCCGACGCAAACGCGTTTCCTGAAGCAAGCTCCCGACGTGGCCAGGGGTCATGAACGGCATGTCGGGCCGCGGGCTATGCGCCGATTTCCCCAAGAGCACTGTCCTCGTTTGCCGTCTGACAGGCGGTGGTTGCCGGGTTGTGGGGTTCGCGCGGCCGGTTCGTGTGTCGCGCTGGGCGCCGCCGGGCGGCCGATCCCGTGTCGTTCCCTCATCCCACCTGATCAGAGATATACCGCATAACGGCCCGAGACGGAACGACTTTCAGGGCTTCGCTTGGGCTCGGACAGTGACCGCGTACGAGGCGATAGTCATCGTTCAGAAGGTCGCCGGGCGGTCACGCCCCCTTGATCCCATGGTCGCGCGCAAAGGCCTTCAAGGCCGTCCGAGGCGATCCGGCGGGGCGATCCAACACCTTTTGGACGTAGTTCGCCACCACACGTGAGTCCATGCTCCGCAGCATCTGCTTGACGGGCCCCACCCCTGGGGCGGCCATGGACAACGCCCGGTAGCCCAGCCCCACCAGCGCCATGGCCTCCAGCGGCCGGCCGGCCATCTCGCCACACACCGTGACCGGGGTGTCGGTGGCCTGGCAGCGCTCAAACACCTGGCGCAACAGCCGCAGCACGGGTACCGAGAGCGTGTCATAGCGGCCGGAGACGCGGGGATTGCCGCGATCGGCGGCGAACAGGAACTGCAATAGATCGTTGCTGCCGACGGACACAAAATCGGCCTGCTGAAGCAGGTCGTCGAACTGATACAGCAGGGCGGGCACCTCCAGCATGGTGCCCACGCACACGGTGTCCGGCAAGACTTGGCCGCGCGCGGCGGCGCGCGTGAGTTCGGCGTCCACCAGCCGGCGGGCGTCCTCGAACTCGGTCACGTTGGCGATCATCGGGAACATCACGCGCAACTCTCGGCCGGCGCTGGCGCGCACCAGCGCCCGCACTTGGCTGCGCAGCACCGCCGGCCGGTCCAGAGTGATGCGGATGGAGCGCCAACCCATGGCCGGATTGTCCTCGGCACCGTTGGACCAATAGGGCAACAGCTTATCGCTGCCCACATCCAGGGTGCGGAACACCACCGGTTTGCCCCCCGCCTGTTTCAGGATCTTCTGGTACAGCAGGGTCTGAGTGGCCACGTCGGGCAGGCTGGGTCGGGTCATGAAGGGCAGTTCGGTGCGATACAACCCCACGCCCATGGCCCCGGTGCCCTCCAGGTGGGCCATGTCCATCAGCAGGCCGGCGTTCATCATGACGGTGATCGGCTCACCATCGCCGGTGACGAAAGGCAGGTCACGCTCGGCAAGATATTCCGCGCGGCGGGCCTGGCGAGCGGTGACGCTATGGATAAAGGTGTCGCGGACATCGTCGCTGGGACGCACGAAAAGCTGCTGGTTGTCCGCGTCCAGGGCCAGCGCATCCAGGGGCGCGATGCGCGAATACAGCCCCTGCAAGCGTCCCAACACCGGGATGTCGAGCGCGCGGGCAACAATCACCGCGTGCATGGTGGGGGTGCCTTCCTCCATCAGCACGCCGCGCACGGTGCCACGCGGGTAGTCCATCAGTTCCGCCGGCCCCAGCGAGCGGCACACCAGGATGGCATCCTCCGGCATCGGCCGGTTGGCGGCCGTCGAACCCTCGCCGGTCAGGTGCAGCAACAGCCGGTTGGCCAGGTCCTCCAGGTCGTGCAGGCGTTCGCGGATATAGGGGTCGCTGGCCTGGGCCAGCCGCACCTTCATGTCATCGTCCACCTTGCGCACCGCCGCCTCGGCGGTCAGGCCGGATCGGATGGCGTCGGCTATGCGCGCCACCCAACCGGCGTCGTCGGCGAACATGCGATAGGCTTCCAGGATCTCCCGATGATCACCGGCCAGATCCACATGACTGCGGATCATGTCATCCAGCGAGCGGCGCATCGCCTGCAGGGCGGTGCGCAAGCGCTCCTGCTCCGCGTCCGGGTCCTCGCAGATCAGTTTTTCAATGTGCACCGCCGGGCGATGGTAGACGGCCGTGCCCAGCACCGCGCCCGGATTCAGGCACAGCCCCTCCATGCGGAGCGGCAGCACCGCGTTGCCGGCCACCGGGGCCAGTTCATCGAAAGAGACCAGCCCGGTGCCGGCGAGCATCTCCGCCAGCACCATGGCCACCGTCTCCAGGCTCTCCACCTCCAGTTCGCTATAACCGCGCCGGTCACGGTTCTGGACCGCCAACACGCCGATCACCTGACCGCCGCGCAGCATGGGCACGCCCATCAGCGAGGCATACAGTTCCTCGCCGGTCTCGGGCCGATAGACGAAGCTGGGGTGCTCCCAGGCGTAGGGCACGTTGAGGGGACGGGCGCGGGCGGCGATCGCCCCCACCAGGCCCTCGCCCACGCGCAGCCGGGTGCGATGCACGGCGTCCTGGGACAGGCCCTGGGTGGCAAACAGCTCCAGGACCTCGCCAGCACGCATGACATAACAGGAACAGACGTCGGCGTTCAGATCCTCGGCGATCAGTCGAACGGTCCGATCAAGCCGGTCCTGCGGGGTGCCGCCGCCGGCCATATGCTCGCGCAGCCGCCCAAGAAGGCGCCGCCCGTTGGCGTCGCCGAAGGGCATCAGGCCACCGGGTCAGGGACCACGGGCGCGGCGACCGTGGCCGAAGCAAGGGGTGAGACGGCGCGCGGATCGGCGGCCCGCGCCGCGAGCGCCGCCTCGGCCTGAGCAACCAGGGTGTCGATGATGACCCGGGTCGGCTGCTCCTCCTTGACCAGGCCGACGCTCTGACCGGCCATCAACGACCCGGTTTCCACATCACCGTCGATGACCGCCCGGCGCAGCGCGCCAGCCCAGAAGTGCTCGATCTCCAGCTGTCCGGCCTTCTGGTCCAGATCTCCGGCGCGCACGCGCTCGATCACCCGGCGTTGCGTTTCGGCGAACGCCTCCGTGCCCTTGTTGCGCAAGGCACGCACCGGGATCACGGGAAACCGGGGGTCAAGCTGCGCGGTGGGCACCGCGTCGCGGGCGTTGGCGCGGATGAAGGCGGCCTTGAAGGCGGGATGGGCGATGCTCTCGGTGGCGCAGACGAACAGGGTGCCGATCTGCACCCCGGCGGCGCCCATCTCCAGGTAGGACACGATCGCCTCGCCCCGACCGATACCACCGGCCACGAACACCGGCACCTCATGGGCCACGGCCGGCAGGATTTCCTGAGCCAAGACGCTGGTGGACACCGGGCCGATGTGGCCACCGGCCTCGGCGCCTTCGATGATCAGGCCGTCGACACCCAGACGGATGAGCTTCTTGGCCAGGGCCACGGCGGGGGCGAAGCAGAGCACCTTGGCCCCACCCTCCTTCAGGCGGCGGATCGACGGTCCCGAGGGCAGTCCCCCGGCCAGCACCACGTGACTCACCGACAGGCGCAGGCACACGTCGATCAGCGCGTCCAGATCCGGATGCATGGTGATCAGGTTGACACCGAAGGGCCGATCGGTCAGCGCCTGGGTGGCCTCGATCTCCGTGGTCAGCAGGTCCGGCCCCATGGATCCGCAGGCCAGCACGCCAAAGCCACCGCCGTTCGAGATGGCGGCCACCAGATGACGCTCCGAAACCCAGGACATGGCGCCGCCCATGATGGCGGTGGACGTGCCCAGCAGGGCCTGGCCCCGGGCCCAAAGATGGTCCAAATGCGCGCGCGTGGATACGGTGGTCATGGCGTCAGGGTCCGTTTTGTCTCGGTGCCGAAGGGAGAGGCGCGGGCGCGAGGGTCAGGCCGCGTCCAGACCATAAGCGGTGTGCAAGGCACGCACCGCCAGCTCGGTGTATTCCTCGGCGATCAGCACACTCACCTTGATCTCCGAGGTGGAGATCACCTGGATATTGATGTTGCGCTCGGCCAGGGCCTTGAACATGGTCTGGGCGACGCCGGCATGGCTGCGCATCCCCACGCCGATGACCGAGACCTTGCAGACGTTGGAGTCCGAGATGATCTGCGCATAGCCCAGGTCGTCACGGCGAGCCTCCAGCAGGTCGACCGCCTTGTCCAGATCGCCCGTGGCCACGGTGAAGGTGAGGTCCGTGGACTGGCCGTCCTCGGAGACATTCTGCACGATCATATCGACATTGATGTTGCCCTCGGCGAGCGGACCGAAGATACGCGCCGCCACGCCGGGTTGGTCGGACACCCGCATCAGGGTGACCTTGGCTTCATCGCGGCTGTAGGTGATGCCGCTGACAACTTCCTTTTCCACGATCTCGTCCTCGCTGCACACCAGGGTCCCGGGCACGGTCCAGTAGTCCGGCCAACTGTGCCGCACGTTGACACGCACGGCGTGCTTCATGGCCATCTCCACCGAGCGCGTCTGCAACACTTTCGCCCCGAGGGAGGCCATCTCCAGCATCTCCTCGTAGGTGATGCGGGCCAGTTTGCGGGCCTTGGGCACGATTCTCGGATCGGTAGTGTAAACTCCGTCTACATCGGTATAGATGTCGCAACGATCCGCATCCAGGGCGGCGGCGAGCGCGACCGCGGAGGTGTCCGAGCCGCCGCGCCCCAGGGTGGTGATCCGGTTGTCGGTGTCCCCCAACCCCTGGAAGCCAGCCACCACGGCCACCTGACCTTGCTCCATGCGGTGGATCAGGTCGGCCGTATCGATGTCCTGGATGCGGGCGCGGCCATGGGCCACGTCGGTGCGCACCGGGATTTGCCAGCCGGTCCAGGAGCGCGCCTCCACGCCCAACTCCTGCAAGGCCATGGACAGGAGGCCGATGGTGACCTGTTCGCCGGTGGAGACCACCACGTCATACTCGCGAGCATCGTGCATCGGGGCGATCGTGCGGCACAGGTCCACCAAGCGGTTGGTCTCGCCGGCCATGGCCGAAACGACCACCGCGACCTGATTACCGGCCGAAGCTTCCTCGGCGACGCGACGGGCGACGGTGCGGATGCGCTCGATGTCGCCCACCGAGGTGCCGCCGAATTTCATAACGAGTCGGGCCATGCTAGGGTGCCCCCGGGCTCCTGTGCTGGTGGGTGATTGCGGTGGGGGTGGCTGAAGAGCGAGTCAAGGATCGCCCGGTCGGGGCGACCGGCAGCCCCGATGACCGTCGCCCGGCGGCGATCCGGTTGCCGTCGCCGCCGTATACGCTATACATCCCGGACGATCGGGGCGGGACACACCAAGGATCGTCCCGGCCCGGCCCACCCGGGCGGGCTCTTCATACCCGCTCGCTCGGGGCGAGGCAAGGCCGCGCGCGGTATTCGCCGATGGCGCCGTCCCCGGTTCGTTCTCACCCCGTCATCTCAAGGGAGACCGCCGCCGTCATGTCCGCCAGCCCCGCCCCCACGACCCCGATCCCCGCGACACAGGGTCCCGGATCCGTGCTCGACAGCGAGGTGGCCAAGTTCGCCGCCATGGCCGACACGTGGTGGGATCCGGAAGGTCCCTTCAAACCGCTGCACACGTTCAACCCCAAGCGGCTGGCTTTCATCCGTGACCAGGCGACCGCCCGCTTTCAGCGCGACCCCCAACAGCGCGCGCCCTTCGCCGGCCTGACGCTGCTGGATATCGGCTGCGGCGGCGGGCTGCTGTGCGAGCCCATGGCGCGGCTGGGCTTCGAGGTCACCGGCATCGACGCCACCGAGAAGAACATCGGCATCGCCTCCGTGCATGCGGAGCAATCCGGCCTGCCCATCACCTACCGGGTGGGCACCGCCGAAGCCCTGGTCGCGGAGGGGCATCGGTTCGACGTGGTGCTGACCATGGAAGTGGTGGAGCACGTGGCCGACGTGGACAGCTTCCTGCACTCCTGCGCCACCCTGGTGAAACCCGGCGGCCTGTTGGTGGGCGCCACGCTCAACCGCACCCTCAAGTCCCTGGCCCTGGCCAAGATCGGCGCCGAGTACGTGCTACGCTGGCTGCCCAAGGGCACCCACGATTGGCGCAAGTTCGTGCGCCCCGCCGACTTCGCCGCCGGCCTGCGCGCGGGCGGCCTAACTGTCGAGGCGCTGGCGGGAATGACATTCAGCCCCTTCGCGAACACATGGTCCCTGAGCCGGGATCTGGACGTCAACTATCTGATCGCGGCCCGGAAGCCGGCTTAGGGCGGGTGGGGTGTCTCCGCAAGGTGATGGACAGGATGCGACGTGTCCCTTGAAGCGGCCCGGCCTTTCTGATACGTCGATGAACCCGGCGGAGACATTGCCGGACCGGCGCGGTGTGCGGTCGTGGCGGAATTGGTAGACGCGCAGCGTTGAGGTCGCTGTCCCGGAAACGGGGTGGAAGTTCGAGTCTTCTCGACCGCACCAAACATCAGGATTTTATGATGAAGCCGCATACCGATCGGGGTATCCTGACCTTGTCATGACCCCGACCGTGCCACGAGACCCCGGTTCCAGACCTCCGATTTCGGTTTGGTCGGCGGTCGCTCCTGCGTCCCGCGTATCGTATTGACGGCCCATCGAGAGTTCCTTATCAACTCTAGACACAGCGTTTGCGTGTGATCCGCAGCGACGCGTGGACGCGTTTGCTGTTCCGCTGTTCGCCCTGTCCAGGATCGTTTCGACCAGGAGTTCCGTTCATGACGAACTATGTTGGGTCCTCTCACGATGCCTATCCCTACTCGTCGGTCGTCTGGGTCAACAGCACGTTTCCGAACGGGGCCATCTACGTGGGGTCCGGTGTCATGGTCGGCCCGAACGATGTCCTGACCGCGGACCATATGGTCTATTCGGCCCCCAATGGCGGTGCCGCCACTTCTGTGACCGTGTTTCCAGGGTACGACGCTGGCGATCAACCATATGGGTCCCATACCGTGGCCCATTTCGACTACAAGGAGTCCGACGTCACCAAGGAAGGGTTGTATTTTGAATGGGAATCCGACGACGATTACGCGCTTCTGGCCCTGGACAATAATATTGGGTACTCGACGGGCATGATGGGATTCGATGCGAATCCCAGTTCTGGAAATTTCAATCTCACCGGCTATCCCGGCATTTATGCCACTGACGGCTTTTTTCGCATGACGACCGACTACGGATATGCCAGCAAGGATAGCTTTTACGATACCTGGAATTTTTTGAGCCTCGAGGCCAACTCGGGCAACAGTGGTGGCCCGCTGTGGTACGACGACGGCAGCGGCCCCAAGGTTGTGGGTATCGTCTCCACGGCCGTGTGGGCGGCCAACATCAGCGAACGCCTCGGCGAGATCCAGGGCTGGATGGTGGCCAACGATGGCTACATGGCAGACTGGGGCCTCACCACCGGCAATGACTCCGTCGCCGGTCATGACCTTGGGGATTCCATCAACGGCAACCAGGGCAATGATACGCTTTATGGGGCCAGCGGCGACGACTATCTCCGCGGTGGCAAAGATTCGGACGTCCTCAACGGCAACCAGGGCAACGACTCGGTTCTCGGCGACTACGCGAACGACGTGGTGCGCGGAGGCAAGGGGTCGGACACCGTCTGGGGCGGGAAGGGCGACGACGCGGTCCTTGGCGATAACGAAGCGGATCAAGTTTTTGGTGACCTGGGCAACGACTCCCTTTGGGGCGGGAGGCTTGACGATGCCCTGTACGGCGGAGACGGCGACGATCGCCTGACGGGAGACCTGGGTAACGACACCCTCACTGGCGGCACCGGGGCCGATACCTTCTACGCCCGGCCGGACGGTGGCGCCGACGTCGTCACGGACTTCAACACGGCCGAAGGCGACCGGATTGGGGTCAGCGGCGGATACAGTTTCTCCGTCACGGGCAGCGGCGTTGTGGTGAACACCGATGGAGACGGAACCTTATTGCTCCAGGGGATTTACAACACGGTCGACGTGTACACGACCACCTGGTAGATCCTTTGTGCACTGCTCCGGACAAGAGATTGAATCTGCATTCTTTTTTCTGGATCGAAGGTGCACCATATTCATGGTTAAGGACAGTGGCTTTTGTCGTTTAGGATAAATTCCTTGATGGCGTGACTGTACTATTGTCCCGGTTCCGAAGTCTGTGCGATCTGAGAGTCCGATTTAAAGTTCCGTGAAGGATATCAGGCTCTTGCGAGGAGGCGGGTGACGCGGCGGATGTGGGCGATGAGCAGCCACGCTTCGGCGCTCTGGATTGTTTTTTCCCAATCCTTGGCGAGGCGCCGGCAGCGTCCGAGCCACGCGAAGGTCCGTTCGACGACCCAGCGCCGGGGCAACACCTCGAACCCCTTGGCGGTATCGGAGCGCTTGACGATTTCCATCGTCCAGCGGCCGATTTTCTTCAGGGCACCCCGGAGCTTTGGTCCGGCATAGCCGCCATCGGCGAAGATCTGGCGAAGCCAGGGGTAGGATGACCGGATGGACTTCAGCACGCTGGGGGCTCCGTCCCGGTCCTGGATGTCGGCGCCGTGGATCGCCAGACCGACCAGCAGCCCCAGGGTGTCGGTGACGATATGACGCTTGCGGCCTTTGATCTCCTTGCCGGCGTCGTAGCCCGAAATCCCGCCGCTTTCCGTCGTTTTCACGCTCTGGCTGTCGATCACGCCCGCTGTCGGGCTCGCCTCGCGCCCGGCCGCTTCCCGCGCTGCCATGACGAGATGATGGTTGATCGTGCGCAGCACGCCCTTGTTGCGTCGTGTCCCTGGGCGCGGTGTAGTGGCGCGGTCTCCGGCGGGGTTTCGCCGAAAGGCTACTGTGCCGCGGAGAGCAGCGGCGTGACGGTATCGTCGCTCACCGCGGCCATGATGGTTTCCGGCGTCATGGTGCGGGCGCGTTGGACGGCCCACTCGTCATTCTGCTCCAGCAGGATGGCGCCGACCAGGCGGGTGATGGCGTCCTCATTTGGGAAGACGCCGACGACCCGGGTCCTGCGCGTGATCTCGGCGTTGAGGCGTTCGATGGGGTTTGTCGCGTGCAGCTTGGTCGAATGCTCTTTCGGGAAGGTCATGGAGGCCAGAACATCGGTCTCGGCGTCGTCCATCATGGCGGCCAGCTTGACGCCGGCGAGCCCCCGACGCCGCAGCGTGCGGAGGAACTCGACCCAGAAGGTTTCCGCTTCCGAGGCGCTGATGTCCATGCCGAGCACCTGCCGGCGGCCGTCGCCATTGACGGCGATGGCAATGACGACGGCCACGTCGACGTGGCGGCCCTGGTCCGGCTCGCGGACCTTCAGGTAGGTCGCCTCACGCCTCGGGCGGGATCTCCCCGTCTCCCGGCTCCGGCGCACCACCCGACGTCGCCTCGCCGGTCATATCCGGCGGCAGTTTGGCGACGAAGGCCGCCACTTCCTCCTCGACCCAATCCAGAAACGCGGCCACGGTCGGATCGTCGGCCATGGCCGGGGGGATGACAGCGAAGTAGAGGAAGTCGGCCGGCCGCGTCATCCCGAAGGGACGGATCAGGCGCCCCGTCTGAAGGGCATCGAAAACCAGCGCGGAGCGCCCCAGCATGACCCCAAGGCCATGCTCGGCGGCCTGGATTTCGGCATGGGCGTCGGTGAACCGTGGGCCTCGGTTGGCGTCCACACCGGTCACGCCCAGCCAGTGCAGCCACGGCGGCCAGGACACCCACGGCTCGTTGTCCAACAGGCAGCTATCGTGCAATAGCGTGTGATGGCGAAGGTCCGCTGGCGTGCACAAGGGACGCGGGCCACTGATCAACGCGGGGGCGCAGACCGGAAACACGCTTTCGCCCATCAAGCGGCGCACGACCAGCCCCGGGTAATCGCCGGTCCCATAGCGAATCCCCACGTGCACGCCATCACGGTCATCGAATCGCGCCGGGCTGGCGTCCAGCATGACGTCGAGGTCGATGTCGGGATATCGGCGCTGGAACCTGACCAGGCGCGGCGCCAGCCACATCATGCAAAACGACGGCAACACCGACAGGCGCAGGGTCCCCGTCATCGGCCGGTCGCTGAGCCGGCCCACGGCGCGCGCCAGATGATCCAGTCCCCGGGTCAGGTCGGGCGCCAGGACGCGGCCGGCGTCGCTGAGCCTCAAGCCCCGGGGCAGGCGATCGAACAGAGACACCCCCAACACCTCCTCCAACTGGCGCACCTGATGGCTGATGGCGGTGGGGGTGACCGCCAGTTCATCGGCGGCCTTGGCGAACGAGCCATGACGGGCGGCGGCCTCGAAGGCGCGCAGGGCATTGAGGGGCGGCAGACGGCGAACCATGGCGATGCTCCGGGATCCGTGACGCATACATCTGAGCTTGGGGTGAATGAAAGACCGGGTCCGTGGTGTTCACCCAGAATGGCGCGTGTGACACCAAAACAAAACGGGCGCCCTGATGGCGGAGCCCCAAAATACCTCATGCATCGCGCGAGAAAGTCTCGTTTGTGGAAAGACAGCGGCTGATCCACCTTGAGAGGGTGACCGGGCGGCACAACCCCGCCCCTTCTGGACAAGGAGTTCCAGCCATGCGCGCCTTTTCCGCCTCTTCCGCGCCCGCTGCCGGCAAAGCCCCCGTGCCGACCCGAGGCTCGATCGCCGCCCTCAAGGGCGCGACCCTGGGGAGCGCCACTGGCCTGGAACATGCCCTTGGCACGCTGGGTCGCCTGCTGACCGTTTGGCACACGCGCGCCGAGACCCGTCGCCAATTGGCCGGCCTGGACGCCCGCCTGCTGCGGGATATCGGTCTGCACGAGGACGAGGTTCACCAGGAGGTCAGCAAGCCGTTCTGGATGGCATGAACCCCGCACCCTCGTCTTTTTTTGAGCGAACCCTCTTTTCCAGCTGATCCCCTTCTCCACTTGGTCCTCGCGCGCCGGCCTCCCCATCCCCAGGGGAGGCCGTTTTTTTCTGATCCTCATGGGCACCTCACCCCCAGGACACACCAGTCGCAGGATCCGGCGGCGGAAGGTCACCCGGGCAGTCGGCATCCGGCTCCGGCGCGCCCAGGGTCAGGCGCATGGGCAGCACGCCGGCCCAGACCGGACTGGCGAGATCCGCCGCATCGTCCACCGGCGGTCCGGCGCGCACCTTGGCCGACGCCTCGTCCAACGCCAGCGACAGTACGGCCGTCGCCTTCATCTCCGCGTCGGTCATCGGCCGCAACGTATCCCAGCGACCGGGGTAAAGATGCTCCAGGAAGGCCCGCAGCCGGGCCGCCTTGACCGCCGGGTCCGTGACCGCCCGCGCTCGCCCCATGACCATGACCGAGCGGAAATTGGCTGAGTGGTGCAAGGCCGAGCGCGCCAGCACCAGGCCGTCCAGGATCGTCACGGTCAAGCAGACCTCGGCTCCCTCGGCCGCGCGCATCAAGCGGGCCGCCGCCGAGCCATGCCAATAGACATGCCGTCCCTCGCGCCACTGCACGGTGGGCATGCCGATGGGCTGGCCGTCGATCACGCAACTGACCGTGCAGACAGGCATGGCATCCAGGATGGCATGAATGGTCTCGGCATCGTAGCGGCCGCGCTGGGGCTTGCGCCGCAACCGAACGCGGTCGCTGGGGGCCAACTCGTGTTCAGACATAGGGCATCCTTTCCTGACGGGGCAACGAAGCGGCCAGGACGCTATCGCTTGTCTGGACTGCCCGAAAGGTCCAGTTTTGAGCAAATGAAGCAGTCCAATTTGGATCGCGTGCCCCTGGATCGTCTGCTCTTGGGGCTCGTGCTCGACCGCGACGGGACGGTTCCGTTGCATGCCCAGCTTGCCACCCACCTGCGCCGGCAAGTCCTGTCGGGCACCGTGACGCCGGGGGCCCGCCTGCCGTCAAGCCGGGTGTTGGCCGAAGCGTTGTCCCTGTCGCGAGCCACCGTGGTCACGGCGGTCGATCAGATCGTCAGCGAGGGCTACGCCGAGGGGCGGCGCGGGGCCGGCCTGTTCGTTACCGCCGACTTGCCGGATCCGATCCTTCGGACCGCGCCACGGGGAGGAGATGACGGTCCACCGCACCCCGCGCTGGACTCGCCGCGACCCGACGCCCCGCCGCCACGGCCGTTCCGGGCGGGCAGCCCGGCCCTCGACCTGTTTCCTCATCGGGCGTGGGCACGGCACCTTCTGGATGCGTGGCAGGCACCCGGTTCGGCTCTGACGGGTCCCGCCGATCCCCTGGGGTATCCGCCCCTGCGCGCGGCGATCGCCACCCACCTGCGGGATTGGCGCGGCCTCGCATGCGGGCCCGACCAGGTCGTGGTGACGGCCGGCCTGGGCGACGCGATCGGCCTGCTTGCCCACGCGGCCCTGGCGCCGGGCGGCACGGTGTTGGTCGAGGATCCGGGCCATGCGCCGCTTTGGCACGCGCTGCGGTCGCGCTGGCTCGTGCCACGCGCCATGCCCGTGGACACCCAGGGCTTCGACATCGCCGCCGCCGAGGTCCAGGCGCCCCATGCCAGGGCGGTGGTGGTCACACCGTCGCGGCACTTTCCCCTGGGCATGACCCTGCCACTGTCGCGACGCCTGGCATTGCTGGACTGGGCACGGCGAACCGGCGGCCTGATCGTCGAGGACGACTACGACAGCGAACTCCGCTACGCAGGCGCGCCCTTGCCCGCGCTGGCGAGCCTGGACACCGGCCCCCAGGAGACCGGCGAGCGCGGCTCCGTGGCGTATGTCGGCAGCTTTTCCAAGGTGATGATGCCGGCCCTGCGGCTGGGGTTCCTTGTGGTGCCCGGTCGTCTGGTGGAGGCCGTTCGGATAGCCCGGCGCATCACCGGCGGGTCCGCGAGCCTGATACCCCAGCCGGCGTTGGCCCGCTTCATGGCAAGTGGCGCGTTCGCGGCGCACATTCGCCGCATGCGCCGACTGTATGGTCGCCGGCAACGGGCGCTTCTGGCGGCGTTGGCGACGCACCTGGATGGGCGATTGACGGTGACCCTGCCCCCAGCCGGCATGCACGTGGTGGCCGACTTGGCCCCGGCCCTGGCGGCGCGGATGAGCGATGAGGACGCCGCGCGGCGCGCGGCCGCCGCCGGGGTTTCCGTGCTGCCGCTGTCCGGCTTTGCCGCGCCGGACGACCTGCGCCTGACCCCGCGCCCCACCCCGCACCGGACGCGCGAGGGCTTGGTGCTGGGGTATGCGGCCTTTGACGAAGCGGCCCTGGAGCGGGCGGCCGCGACATTGTCCACCACACTAGGGTCGGGCTGACCCGGCCCGCGCACGAGAAACGAAGGACCGCGCGGGGGGGCGGAGCCTGAGGGCGTCCGGGGCGGCGTATGGCCTTGGTCTCACGTCATGTTGAAGATGATCGTCTTCTTGTGGGTGAAGTGCTCCAGCATGGATTCCAGCGAGGCTTCCTTGCCCAGGCCCGAAGCCTTCACGCCGCCGTAGGACAGGTTGGGTTGCACCACCAGGTTCTGGTTGACCTGGACGAAGCCGGCCTCCAGGCGCCGGGTGGCGTCCATGGCGGTCCGGAGGTCGCGGGTCCAGATGGTGGCGGCCAGGCCGTATTCGCTGTCGTTGGCGGCCTGGATGACCTCTTCATAGTCGCTGAAGCGGAACACGCAGACGACGGGGCCGAAGATCTCTTCCTTGGCCGGCGGCGCGTCGGCGGCGATGTCGGTGAAGATGACCGGCTGCAGGAACAGGCCCTTGGCCAGCGCCGGGTCACCCGGCACGGCCGAACAGGCGATGGCGGTGGCACCGGCGGCGCGGCCGGCCTCGACGAAACCAGTCACCTTTTCCAGTTGCTGCGGCGAGATGATGGTGCCGATGTCGGTGGCCTCGTCCAGGGGATCGCCCATCACCATGGCGTCGACGCGTGCCCGCAGCCGCTCCACGAAGGCATCATGGACCGAGTGATGCACGTAGATGCGCGACGAGGCGGTGCAGCTCTGCCCCTGACGGGTGAAGCGCATGCCGGTCACGGCGCCATCCACGGCGCGGTCCAGGTCAGCGTCGCCCATGATGATCATGGGGCTCTTGCCGCCCAGTTCCAGGGTGGCGGGAATCAGCCGGTCGGCGGCGGCGCGGGCAACGATGCGGCCGGTCTCCACCGAACCGGTGAAGGAAACCTTGGCCACGCTCGGATGGCTGACCAGCGGCGCTCCGCAGTCGGGGCCGAAGCCCGACAGGATGTTGAACACGCCGGCGGGCAGGATCTCGTTCATGATCTGGCAGACGCGCAGCACCGTCAGCGGTGCTTCCTCGGCGGACTTGACCACCACTGTGTTGCCGGCCACCAGCGCCGGGGCGATCTTCATGGCCATCAGCAGCAACGGCACATTCCAGGGAATGATGACGCCCACCACGCCCACCGGCTCGCGAACCGTGACGGTCATCATGTCGGGATTGAAGGGCACGGACTCGCCCTTCAGTTCCGAGCCCAGGCCGCCGAAGAACACGAACATGTCGGCGAGCACGCTGGCCTCGACCCGGCTTTCGGTGCGCAGGGCCTTGCCGGTCTCCAGGGCGATCAGGCGGCCCAGTTCCTCCACATGCTCGCTGAGGCGCGCACCGCAGGCCGCAACCAGCTTGCCTCGCTGGCGTGCCGGCATGCGCTTCCACTCGGCCTGAGCCTCGGCGGCCGCCTCCACGGCGGTGTCCACGTCGGACGCGCCGCCCTCGGCGGCTTGGCCGATGACGGCGCCGGTGGCCGGGTTGACCACGTCGAACGTTCCGCCGGACGCGGCGGCGACGAAGCGGCCATCGATCAGATGCCGGCCGCTCAGGGCCTGGGCGAGAGCGAAGGGATCGGTCTGCGGGGTCGTGTCCAGGGGCATGGCGGTTCTCTCCCGATGATGGCGCCTTTGACGGCGGCCTTGATACCGTGGGCGACGAGCACGCGGCCCACCACCGTTGGCCAGTGATGCCATACGGTGCCGAATGGTTCAACCATGCGGGGATAGGGAGAACGCGCGCTGGACGCGGGTGGCGGGCATCAGTCCGTCTCAGCCGACGAAGTCGGTGGGCAGGGTGGACAGCAGGTCGGCGAACAGGTCGCCCTGGATGCTGACATGGTCGCGCATGGCGGTGTCGGCGCGGACCCCGTCGCCGTCTTCGATCGCCTTCAGGACGGCTTCGTGCTCCCGCAAGGAATCGGCGATGCGTCCCGGGCGATTGAGTTGATGGCGGCGGTAGGGTGTGGCGCGCAGGCGCAGCCCGGCAGTGGTTTCCTCGAGGATGGTGTTGTGCGACCCGGCGTAGATAAGGTCGTGGAAGCGCCAATTTGCCTCGTAGTAGGCATCCACGTCGTGCCCGGCGGTCACGGTTTCCGAGCAATTGGCATGCGCATCCCGCAGAGCGGCGCGTTCCTCGGTGGTCATGCGGCGCGCGGCCAGCCGGGCGCACATGCCCTCCAGTTCGGCCATCACGTCGAAGATCTCGATCAGGCGGCGCAGCGTGATCTGCGCCACCACAGCCCCTTGACGTGGACGCACCTCCACCAAGCCGGAGGCGGACAACTGATGCAGGGCCTCGCGCACCGGGGTGCGCGACACGTTGAACCGGTCGGCCAGGGAGACCTCGTCAAGGCGGTCGCCCGGCTTCAGACGCCCGCAAAAGATGTCTTCTTCCAGCCCTTTTCGCAGCATCTCGGCACGCGTCGGGCGCTTGTGACGGACGGCGGGCATGAGGACGGACCTCCTGGTATTCATCACGACGGACCTTTCATGCGGCCTTTTCGATCGGCCTTTGAAGAGTTGGCATCGGGACACGCGCGCACATGGCCCCTCTCCCAGCGCGCCCACAACATGCCCGCGCATGCGTCGGCCGATGCAACGGCGCGATATCCCGCGACGATGATCAAGGGTCCGTCATTTCTCGGAAATGTTCAAGCGCCCCCGCTGATTCGACGACCGACTCCACGAGTCGGGCAGTCGATACGCTGACGGCATTGGACCCCGCCCACGTCCTGTGGCAAGAGTTGAGATGTCGGACGTCTAAACCGGACGGTTGGCGTAGGGGGTGCAACCGGCACCGTGCTCCATGCGACCGCGTGGGACACGGGAGCCAAGGACGAAGCCAATGACTCTGGGCGAGGGCGCCGGTCACGGCGGTCTCGCGATCTCAAAGGGAGAGGACCGCCATGATGAGGACGACGATGGCCGTTGGCCTGAGCTTGGCTCTGGCCGGCGTGATGGCCGCCGATGCATCGGCCCGGACCCTGAAGGCGTCGCACCAATGGCCCGGCGGGAAGGGCGACTTGCGCGACGAGATGGTGCAGATCATTGCCCGCGAGATCGCCGCGGCGGACGTGGGCATCGATGTGCGCGTCTATCCGAGTGCCCAGTTGTTCAAACCCCGCGAGCAATGGAACGCCATGGTCAAGGGGGTCCTCGATATCACGGCCTTTCCCCTGGATTACGCCAGCGGCCAGCACCCGCAGTTCAGCGCCACGCTGATGCCCGGGCTGGTGAAGAACCACGATCACGCCTTGCGCCTGAACGATTCCCCCTTCATGGCGGATATCAAGGCCATCATCGACGAAGCCGGTGTGGTGGTGCTGGCGGACACGTGGCTGGCCGGGGGCTTCGCCGGCAAGGACGGCTGTATCGTCGCGCCAGACGACGTCGCCGGCCAGACCATGCGGGCCGCCGGACCGGCATTCGAGGAAATGTTGCTAGGGGCCGGTGCCTCCATCTCCTCCATGCCCAGCTCCGAAATCTATACGGCGTTGCAGACGGGCGTGCTGGACGGCGCCAACACGTCCTCGGGCAGCTTCCTGTCCTATCGCCTCTACGAGCAGGTCTCCTGCCTGACGCCGCCCGGCGACTACGCCCTCTGGTTCATGTACGAACCCATCCTGATGTCCCGGCGCACCTGGGACAGCCTGACCGAGGCGCAGCAGGCGGCCTTCCTGGCGGCCGGCGAGACGGCCGAGCAGTACGCCTATGAGGCCGCCAAGGCCGTGGACGGCGAGTTGGTCGCCGCCTTCGAGGCAGCCGGCGTGGAGATCGCCGCCATGACGGAAGAGCAGTTCCGGGCCTGGCTGGCGATCGCCGACACCACCTCGTACGCCTCGTTCTCCGAGTCGGTGGAGGGTGGCCGCGCCCTGCTCGACAAGGCGCTGGCGGTCGACTAGGGCGGCGGGCGATCAAGCGGCGTCCGGATTTGACGGTGTTTGATCGCATGATCCGGCTCTTCATCTCCCTGTCGGACCGGACGGACGCCATCGGATCGGGTCACGGTGTGATTCCGTCCGGTCGCGGTCCGGTCTAGACCGCCACTCCGGCCTCAGAAACGCCCGCCCCGCCGTTGGCGCGGGGGCGGTGCGTCTGATCTGTGCCTTCGGGAGGAGTCATGGACACCTTCATCTCGGCCGTGCGGATGCTGTCGCATCTTTGCGGTATCGCCGCCGCCGCCATGATGGGCGCCTCCGTGTTGGTGGTGACGCATATGGTCGTGCTGCGCTATGCGCTCAACGAAAGCACGGTCTGGCAGACCGATTTCGTCACCTACGTCCTTGTGGCCGCGACCTTTATCGGTTGTCCCTACGTGCTGATGCGGCGCGGGCATGTGAACGTGGATCTGGTGCCGCTGTTCCTGCCGCATCCGGCGCGCCTGGCCCTTGCCTTCCTGGCGGCGGCGGTGGGCCTGGTGTTCTGCGGGGTGCTGGCCTGGAAGGGCCTGGACCTGACCTGGGAAGCGTACCATCAGGGATGGCAATCCGCCTCGGTCTGGAAGGTGCCCATGTGGCTTCCCTATGCCGCCATTCCGCTGGGGTTGGGACTGACCTGCCTGCAGTACCTGGCGGACGTTCTGGCGCTGGCCACCGGGCGCGACCTGCCCTTCGGCCTGCGACCCGGGGAGACGAGATGAGCACCGGCCGCGCCGGCGTGCGCGGCGAAGGGGGAGCACCCACGCATGGATCCGTTGTTGATTGGCGCCCTGATCGGGCTGACCACCGTCTTCATCCTGGCCCTCGGGGTGCCGGTAGCCTTTGGGCTGGGGCTTGTGGCCATCGGCTATCTGGTGTGGTTCGATGGCTGGTTCAGCCTCTCCGTGATCGCCGAGACCTTTTATGCCGGCATCGGCCATTTCTCGATGGTCTCCATCCCCATGTTCATCCTCATGGGCGCGGCGGTGGCCAGTTCGCCCGCTGGCAAGGACCTTTACGAGGCGCTTGACCGCTGGCTCTACCGGGTGCCGGGCGGGTTGATCATCTCCAATCTCGGGGCCTGTGGCATCTTCGCCGCGCTGTCGGGATCGTCGCCCGCCACCTGCGCGGCCATCGGCAAGATGGGCATCCCGGAGATGCGCCAGCGCGGCTACCCGGCCAGCCTGGCCACCGGGTCGATCGCCGCCGGCGGAACGCTGGGCATCCTCATCCCGCCGTCGATCACCATGTTCGTCTACGCCACCGCCACCGAGACCTCCATCGGCCGCCTGTTCTTCGCCGGATTGGTGCCGGGCGCGATGTTGGTGGGGCTGTTCATGGCCTGGTCGCTGTTCGACGCCTGGCGCCAGGGTTACAAGCTCACCGGCCTCTCGAAGACCGGGTTCACCCTGCGGCAGAAGATCGAGATCCTGCCCAAGGTGCTGCCGTTCCTGCTGATCATCATCGGCGTGCTCTATGTACTCTACGGCGGCGTGGCCACGCCGTCGGAGACCGCCGGGGTCGGCGCCCTGCTGTGCATCGTGCTGGTGGTGATCATCTACCGGATGTGGAACGCCGGGCGGCTGTGGACCGTTCTGTCCGACGCCACGCGCGAAAGCGTCATGATCCTGATGATCATCGCCGCTTCGGAACTGTTTTCCTACGCGCTCTCCAGCCTGTTCGTCACCCAGTCCATCGCCCAAACCATCGCCGGGATGGACGTAAACCGATGGGTGCTGATGGGCATGATCAACCTCTTCTTGCTGGTGGCCGGATTTTTCCTGCCGCCGGTGGCGGTGATCCTGATGACGGCGCCGATCCTGCTGCCGATCATCATCGACGCCGGTTTCGACCCCTACTGGTTCGCCGTGGTCTTGACGATCAACATGGAGATCGGCTTGATTACACCGCCAGTTGGTCTCAACCTGTACGTCATCAACGGCATCACGCCGGACGTGCGGCTGCCGACCATCCTGTGGGGGGCTCTTCCCTATGTCGGCTGCATGGTGCTGGCGATCGTCATCCTGTGTGTGTTCCCGGGGCTGGCCACGTGGCTGCCCGATCTTTTGATGGGGCCTGGGGGGTGACCGTCCAGAGGCGGGGACACCCGGCGGCCGAGACAAACGGAGAGGGTTATGAGCAAGGCTGAGGACCCGGTGATCACGGTTCGCCATATCCTGTGTGCCCGGCGCGAGGGGCTGAAGCGCCTGTCGTACCGCCAGCAGGGGCCGGCCCACGCCAAGGCGCCGCCGGTGATCTGCGTCCATGGGCTGACCCGCAACGCGCGCGACTTCGACGGCCTGGGCGCCGCCCTGGCCGCCGCCGGCCAGCGAGTGATGGCCGTGGACGTGCTGGGCCGTGGGGAGAGCGACTGGCTGGCGGAGCCCGTCGGCTATGCCGTGCCGGCCTACGTGGGGGACATGATGGCGGTGATCGGCCGCGCCACCGCGCCGCTGGATCAGGACCAGGTGGACTGGGTGGGCACCTCCATGGGAGGGCTGATCGGCTTGGTGCTGGCGGCCAGCCCCATTTCGCCCATCCGCCGACTGGTGCTCAACGACGTGGGGCCGTTCCTGCCCAAGGCGGCGCTGGAACGCATCGCCACCTACGTGACCGCCGAGGCCCCCGTGTTCCCGTCCCTGGAGGCGGCCGAGGCCCACTTCCGGGCAATCCACGCCGACTTCGGCCCCATGTCGGACGCCGACTGGGCGGCGCTGGCCCGGGATTCGGTGGTGCCCACCGAGGACGGACAGGGCTGGC
>Ga0126339_10000390_pt1 | contig 23398 bp, 14 predicted proteins | sample OrbTmetagenome_2_FD_92532 | JGI IMG/M metagenome (GOLD analysis project Ga0126339, IMG submission 92532) | Coral microbial communities from Petempiche,Puerto Morelos, Mexico - Orbicella T R C metagenome | ecosystem: Host-associated > Invertebrates > Cnidaria > Coral | place: Petempiche,Puerto...
CCTTTTTCTCTTGTAACTGATGAAGGTCTAAGACCGAAACGTTTTTCTATTAAATTTTTAACTTTTTAACTTTTTTTACCGTCAGAAGTTGTCCGTCCTTGCTTTATCAAACGTTTATATATAATATATATATATATATATATATATTAAATTAATTAATATTAAATATATGAGACCGCTACAGAAGACGTTTTGATGGAACCTTCCCCACCTATCTTGAACTTCAATTAAACTTCTCCCAAGGGTTGGCTAAATAGTAAATTTGTCATGACAGCACTAAGCATTTTTTCTGCCAGGTTACCGATCATTGTCTTCGACGTGTTTCCTTCACGCCCATTGACTGGAAATGCACGTGTGATAAGGCACTAAGTTTATACATTTATCATGTTTCACTTCCCATCATTTCCTCAGTGAAAAATATTGTATGTAAAGAATTTTCAACACACAGACCATCAACGCAACAATATTTAGGGCATGTTATTTTGATATCATGACACTCCATGTATACTTCATACTATTTCCTGTCCACGACTATAAGTTTACTTCTTAATTGGCTAGGACCCAGAATACAGTATCCAATTTTTGAATCACAAAACTGAAGGAAGGTGTTCTTTTTTATTGTCCAGGATGTAAATGGGTGTCTCAAAACACAGTTTAACGTGACTGATGCAGATGGCTCGTCTTGCAAAAACTGTCCAAAATGTCCTCCAGGGGAAGAACTTTCACATGTGTGGAACAAGCATACCACCAAATGCTATGTTAATATGCGTCCGCAGCAAACCAGGAGTCTCGTTTTCGAGCAGTTGTGATACCTCTACCTGTACTCCTTGTTCGCCAAGCTGCTTAGAGGACCAAGTAGTACTTGAGTGCTGTGCACCTACTGGAAATATCAGATGGAGCAAACAGTGTAACAGTAAACGCAAGTATATTTCCTCTTTTTCTGGCAATGCCATCACTCTTTTGCTTTTTTGAAGTGTTGATGTGTTTGATCGTAATATTTTCATCAGCACTGATAATGCTTTATTCAAATCTGCACAGTTTGGACCATCCCTACTGTAATGACCATTTTCGGTTTATGTCCATTTCTGGTCATGTCACGTGTCGCGCGCTACTGTAGCGATTTGCATCATACACGTAAAATGGTATGTTTTTGGTGTTTCGAGTCGACATTACAGGTTGTTTTAACGCACCTTTTGGCTAGTTTATTAACTCAACACCTACCAATCTTTATACCTTACATTACGTGGTATCAAACAAATGGCTAATCATTGGTGAATAAGTTATGCAAATATTTTCCACTCCATTAGGTTTCCGAAGCAACACTACAACCCATAATAACCAACCCTAATTCAAGCTTAGAGCTTATTTGAAAAGGAAAACCCTGCAGTCGGTAAAACTGAACCCATCATTCCTCTTGGCATACATAACAACAAACCACAGCAGTGGTCCCTCAACACATTATACTGAAAAAAGGGAAAAGGACCGCAAAACAAAACTGAAACTATCTGTTGGTAGAATGTGTCATAAACCTCATGAAGACAATTTTAATTTCAAAATTGTTGAAAGTGGTAAAAGAATTCAATTACCATAGGGGGTTGGGCTGTACCTCAACAAGCCCAGGCCAGTTATCTTTTGCTGTGTGTTTAACAGTAGGAGGGGTGGTTACAAATGCTATTGCAAGTTTAAAGAAGTAGTATTTTTGAATGTGCTAATAATTACACTAGTTGTATTGTTTGAAGTACTAGTGTAGGTGGGAAGTGTTAGATGGAAGCTCCCTGCAGGTTACACGTATTTATATAATTATTTGTAGGGCTTTATGGATGATCAATATATTTAATATGTCTTGATAGGTATTACGACCACACATCACGATCTGTGGATTGCCTAGCCTGTTCAACTGTTGAGGCGATGACAGGGATGTGGTAGTGCATGAATGCAAAAAGAAATTGGGAGCAGCCTCCAACACGATCTGTTCCTTTCACAGCAGCGGTCACCGCTGTGACACAACCACAGCATCTGTTCATGATCAACGTGGCACCGCAGTCCCAACCAGCCCAATCAATTCCTTGGCGACTCCAAGTGACACCATTCATTTCATACATTTTATCCGTGAAGAGGATCCCACATCCACCTACCCAAAAATTTCCACACATTCGGAAGGAAGGATTCCCCTTTCTCGAAGCAGGCTCAAAAGATACCTACGTTCTTGGGGGAGTATTAGGGGGTGTTCTATTAGCCCTGTAATTTGGTTCTGACACTTACTTCCTTCGCACTAGGAAAAGATGCAGTTTCTCAAGATGTAATGGGGCATAGAAACAGGATGCCATCATCCAGCAGCGCCGGATTTCTAGCAAACTACGTTTGGGAGTTGTGTCTTTTAAAATCAAAATGTTAATTCCATTCCTTTCCTTCAAAGTTATAGCGTTTGCAAAGTCAGGAAATTTTACACACCTTTGGATACCTCAGCGTACCATCATGTGCAAAATTTCCAGACTTTGTGGAGCCATTTTTATTATTTTACAAGATAATCTGTACCATACATTTTTAATATGTTTGGCCGGGCTGAAGAGTATAATTCGTTATACGAGGGACTTTGTTATGTAGAGGTTCATTAAATCAAGATTTCAGGAGCTTCTCATCGGCTTGAAGCATAATTTATAACAAGTCATCTATCTAAAGTTGGGTGTGGCTCCACTTGTGCTTGAAAATAATTATGCTGATTGCAGCTTCCTATTTCTCAGAATGAGGTTACGATGCCTGTGAAATTACTGACAATATTATGGAAGTGATATAATTTATTTACACATTACCATATACAGCCTGTATATCATGCTATTCCTTGTAGGTTGTGATTTTTACAGTCATATAACACCATACTGTAGAGAGTCTTGTAAGAATTGAAGCCACTTTTCTTGCTTGACAATTTTTCAAGTCCCATATCAACATTACAGTTTTCTTTCTTAGTCCCAAACTTGCAAAATCAATTTTAGTTTCTCTTGAATACTTGTCAACTCTACATCTAATAACACTTAGACATCTCATTGTGATTAGGAATACTTGCCATCTACTTGCTGTTATTTAAATTAATTAATTAATTAAACGACTGCAAAACATGATTTTTGAGCTTGATAGTTGAGTGCGTCAGTTTGTTATCAGAAATGTCCCTGATGATTCATACTCTAAGCTGAGTTTCTACCTTTTTAATTGATCCTGACTGATTATTTTTGCCTTGTATGTATCAAACTTGCTCTAACTCCTTGGTGCATATGTACATCTTAAAAGGCTACCCTGTTAGAATGGAGGTACAATGTACATGTGTCCCCGAGTTTCAAACTGACTGCTTTTGGGTAAAAATTTTGATGTAATTCACCATCGACTTATACGCCTCTGTTTGCTTTAGTTCTTCCTCAGTTAGGCCTTCCTCCTCTTCACTTTCCTCTGAATCCTGATTGGAAAAAAAATCAGATATCAGCAAATGAAAATACAGTACAGCCCTGCAACAAAGTACCTGGATTTTTCCAAGATAGCCTAAGCAGGTTCCTATATAAATTGTATTTAGCACAAGTTCAGGCTATTGACCACTCCATAAACTTAGAGGAATCTGGGTATGAAATTGATTCATAGGGGCTTATGGGATCGTTTGAACAGGGTGGAAGAAAAAAATGGCGCCTGCAAGGAAGTGTTGCGTGATTTATTTGTCTTGTGTCCACGTAAACATGCCGAAACCCGCGAATTGCTGTGTACCCTGCTGCCCTAATAATTTTCAGAACAATCCTGAACTCAAGTAGTATCAAATTCCCAAAGAAATGAGGATAAGACAGCACAAGATCTTGATTGGTAATGCAATACTGAAACTGAAGTCTGTCAACACTCGTATTTGTGCAAATCACTTTGAAGGTGGAACTAAGAGAAGTAGGCATGATTTACCGTCGAAGCGAGCTATCACAGACCGACGATAAACTGGCCTGAACTGAGCAGGGTACTGCAACATTTTGGAGTGAGGACGAACGAGAAAAGGAGGAAGCTACACAAACCGAATTTCTAGAGCATGCAAAGGTGGAGTTTGGCACACAAACAGAATTGTTTAACCTTAGATTTGACATTGAACGGTTTCAAGAAAAGGCCTCAGATGTTGCTTTTCATACAAGATTTCCCAACTCTAAAACGTTAATGCTTTGTTATGATTTGGTAAAGGATTCAGCTCAGAACATTAGCTATGGTGGCTATGAGAGGAATTTTGGTTGCCCAGCCCTTTTGCAGCCGACAAGACCAAGAGCCCTTACAACACCCCAGGAATTTATTCTTGTGCTAATGCAACTACGACTTGGTCTGTTTGAAAAGGATTTGGCTCAGAGGTTCAGAATTGCAGAGTCGACAATCTCCATCATAATTTTTTCAACCATCGATTCGGTTTCTACGACTTGAATTACAGGTGGAACTGGTTGTTGTTCAACCAAGGGATGTACAGCTGTACTACAAGAACATGTGCCAACACTTTTCAAAGAACTTTATCCCAACACAGTTTTAATTATCGACTGTACGGAGGTGCAGATGGAAAGGCCCTCAGCTCTGGATAATCAGTCTTCCTGTTACTCATCCTACAAGTCAAGGCGAACCATGAAAGTCCTTGTCAGAATCACTCCAAGTGGTGTCATTGGATTTGTCGATGAACTTTATCCTGGCAGCATCACAGACAAGGAAATCAGTTAGAGCGTGGTGATGAAGTAATGACTGATAACGGTTTTCTTATCCAAGATGAGCTTGCAGCCATTGGTGCAACCCTTACAATTCCAGCTCTTTTAACAGGAAAAAAAAAGCAGTTTTCGAGAGAAGCAGAGAAAAACAAAAAAAGCTGCTAGCTTAAGGGTTCACGTTGAAAGATGAACGGAACAAATTCAAAATTGGCATATCCTGTCCAGACAGACCAAATACCGTCTCTCCTTCAGGCTTAGCTTCTGACATTTTTATAGCCTGAATCTCAGCCGCCTCCTCCGCTCGCTAAGTCACTCGGGGAGAGAGACGTAATGCAATTTTAATTTAGGCCTTCATTTATACAGCGGTTGTCAATCACACGCGACCTTCAGGGCAAAAGCGTCTAGACAAAACCTAAGTTTTAGGGGACGTCAATTATCTCCGCCTCCTTACCGACTGTATACAAAATTTACAAAAAAAGTCTCAAACCTTGCAGCGGTTCACCCGTAAAAATTATCATTTTACTTTAGTATGCTCGGCTACCTCACTAAATACTTGAAATTTGTAACTGAAGACGGGCGGATCGGGTTTCCCAACAGCCATTCGCATGCATGAATGACCCCGAAATCAAGCAAATCTACACGCGAACTAAATTATTTCATTTATAGATTTCAAGGAATGTTTGATGCCAATGTAGTGAGCTAGCCGTACATACCGAAAGTAAAATGATAATTCTTCCGAGTGGACTGCTGCAAGGTTTCAGACTTTTTTTTCAGGTAAATTTTGCATACAGTCGGCAAGGAGGCGGAGATGATTGACGTGCACTACTTTTTAGGTTTTGTTGAGTCGTTTTTGCGCTGAAGGTCGCGTGTGATTGATAACTGATAACCACTGTAAAGCACTGACGAAATAATAACTATACTTTCGTTTGGAAAACGGCTGTGCTGCTTTGAAAGTTCAATTGCCACGAGTGGAGCCATCTGATATATTAAGGACCTTCCATATCCCGTAGGCAAGTTTACGACTACATCGCTCCCGCTAAGAAATTCTGAAAGTGCCTTTTCTTATTGCGGATTACGTTTTGGAACCCTAAATGTCGAGCATACATTAGAAACGGCTTTAAGTCTTGCTGTGCTAGATCACGATTTTCTTCCGCCATCTTGAGCGCGCGAATTTGGCAATAAAATTATTCTGAATTATTCGAGTCGGGCGAATAAATTAACACGGCAACCAATCAGAAGCACTACCAGGTTTTTGGGTAATGAAGTCACCGGATAGCATTATCGACCAGTGCTTTCAGACGTCTCTGTCCCCGATTGACTTAGCGAGCGGAGGAGGCGGCTGAAATTCAGGCTAACATTTTTATTGTAATTGCAGCCATCACAAATTTTCTTCCTCCACTTACATGTATTTCGTGGGTACCTGAAATTTGAAAAAAATTCTGTAGTTGACAGCTGTTTTTCAAAAGCCTTTAAGCCATGCAGATTCTGGTTACAGTTGTGTTGTAGGTTTTCTATAACACTAATTACTGTCAAAGCAAGAGAGTAGAGTATATTAGGAATGTCCTGGTTTTTGAAGTCACAGTAACAAGGGTAAAATAATTCCAGTGCCCGCGCAGTTAATAAGTTGACAGTTGGCGATGTACATCGGGCGTTGTATAAACAAAAGCAAACTTCTGCTTTATGTGCGACGAAAGGTGACAGAAACAGGTCAAATCGGCTTTTGGACCTGCCTTTTACAGCAAATAAGGTTAGAACATTTCGAAATTATCAGCTCTGTGTCTATTTCAACTTAACATAGCTCACGACATGTGACGCGTGCTAAAATATATGTCTAACCCGTAAATTGAAATTAAACGACGGATGGTCAAATATCTGCATTTTTAACGTACTTTGGAAAGCTCTCGCGTCGCTCACAATCATTTGCCCAAAAAATTTTTAACAAGAATCTGTAGACTATCCTTCTGCGATTCAACCACCAGAAGCTTAATCCATTTGAAGGTTTCGCACATGGTGAAAATCAATTATTTTTACGAAGTACTTTTAAGTGAATGAAATACGTCTTCGAAATTTAATTATTTTGCACCCAACAAAAGCCGCAACATTCCCCAAAATCAACCCAGTACACAACTAAACATTGCACAAAAATATTTGAGTGTGTTAAAGACGGAAGAATGATGTGGTTTTGCATGCGAAGCTCTCAAACTTGTTTAATAAAATGGTGCGTCAAATGACGATTTTAACGGAATTTGGTCATTTGCATATTTCTTTGAAATAAAAGGATATTTTGTCAAAAAAACTATCCAGTAGTTTTTGTCATGTCCTAGCCTATTTACCGTAAAAATATGAGCGAAATCGAATTTTCGACCCTTGCCGAGTTATTTTCCATATTTATGGGCAGGGACTCTTAAGCACATCTGTAACACTTTGAGGCTGTGATCCGTTGGTTTCGATTCTCATGCCAGAGAGTTTGTTGATTGGCCCCGTGTATTTTTTTCTAATTCCACTGCTTCATTTCAAGAAAGAAATAATCTCCGCTTGACGTTTTCGCGTTCACTGCGGAGCACGTCCACCGAACGTGGCGGCATGTTTATCAGGAGTTTCAACAAGTTTTGAAATAGTCTTTCAACCTAAAGCCGAGAACAGTGAAAGAAATGAACAATGTCTTGAACAGGTTCATAAAACAAATGTAGCGAGGTACAAATTAAAGTCTGGATTGTTGTATACATACATGTAGTCATGCAAACCTTTTAATGAGATTGACTTTCTTTCCGCTTGCTTTCACTCCATGGCACAATACCTACTAGCTGAGACATAGTGCACTCCTTGGGGTTTTCTCCAGGCAGCTTTGCTCCAGGTATGTCTTACTCGTATATAACAACCTGTTTTGAACAGCTGGTTCTCTCTACCGCCATTTTGAAATTTAGAGCATCTAACCAAACAATCCCATAAGCCCCTATGAATCAAATTCGTACCCAGATTCCTCATACCTTATGGAGTGGGCAATTAACACATAGATTCTGATTTTCTGAAAAAAAAAAAAATACAACATAGCTAAGAGTATTTACATGTAGTGGTTCAGCTTATTCCTCATAGAGGTATATAAAATCTCCATACCAAATTAGAGCTTATGTAAAAATGACCATTAAAAGAACTATTTAAAGCATTGACCTCAAGAATTTTGAAGTCCTACACTGCAGTTGGAGTGATAAGGCACTTATGGCTCCAAAGAGGATTCTCAATGTTGACTTATTTTATTTGCCCAAGTGTACAGAATGTTTTTCATAGATTTTAGAAAATAAGAACCTGTTTCAACTTCTAGGCTAACCAGGTTCCTATATAGAGAGGGCTTAACTGGCAAATTATGGCCAAACAGGTTCTTAAAATCCAGGTTCTTAGTTGCGGGGTTTTACTGTATTCCACATAACCTAGCCTGTAAGCAGGTTCTCGTAAGGGCTGCAGCACAAGCGGTTTTTCCATGAGACACTGCCCATAAACCAACAGAGCTGCCACTGAGCTGGACAGTACTTTATATTAATGACATTAACCGTACTGCACAATTGCTTCTCATGGTCATGGACACTAATAAAACCCATTTAGATAAATAATATACCAGCTACATGTATATATTAAGCAGAAACATCCTGTTGTATGGCCGATTGTCCTGCAAAGGTGTTTAACTTCTAAGTTTGTGATGTCAATAAATTATTACTGTACCAATCAAAAGCTACTGAGCAGTACTCCAATGTTGTACCCTTTGGTACATGTAGGTAAGAAACCATAACTGAATACAATTTGCGCACATGCCACAATTCTACTTGTTTTCGTGAGTCAATAGATGTGAAAGCGCTGAAGCAGGCCTCTTATACATAATGCTCTTTGTTAGATCAGTGTGGAGAGGTTTTCAAGTTTGCTATGAAATAATATCAATATCAATAACATTGTTTATTAAAACTCATGTTGTCAAAATCTGAAATCTGACCCAAACAAAGAAAATCCAAGGCTGCTGCCTAACGGGCGCCCGGCTGCCTGAGGCGCCTAAGTGTACGAGTGCGGGCGACTACAGTTTTGTTCAAAGAGCCTGAGTGGGCGCCTAAACATGGAGTTTTCATTCCCATCTAATCTGTCTGATGACAAAAAGTCATTCACACAATAAATTAAACGGGAAACAACAGCTACTCTTGCCCTGTTTTGCTTTTTTCACGAGAAATGTGGGCCACAACACGAGAACAAAGTCTCTTGCCGCTCACAAAACAGCCGAAAACAGCCATATTTGAAAATCACCCTATAATGCATTGCAAGCTCAGTATTGAATAAATGTACATCACGTATGCCAATGAATTACGTCTCTGTTGATGCCTTACTGATTCCAGTTGCAAAATAACTACTTTCATTGATAACAACTATTTTTGGAATTGGAGTGATGATGCTACTGACATTATATTTACGATTGAACACAGATAAATGTGTCTCAATTCTTGGGCTTTTTTTTGTCCGATACTTACTTGTACTGAACGAATTTCTTTAATTCCTGAAAGGATATTTGCGACTTAAAAGTTGAAATATTCAACTAACTAGCCAGCAAAAAGAAAACATCATTGCAATTCTTTTTACATACTAGGGTTTGATATTTTAAAATGTCAAACAAATTGTCATGAATCTGCCTGATATATGAGAACATATTTTCTCCAAAGAAGCAGCCAATGTAATGCAACAATCAGCTGCCTCAAAATCACCTTTAGTTTATACTCATGTCCCAAGCCCGAGATAGGAAAGCACATTTCAGTGAGGCAAAATTCAAACCCCCCAAATGCCTCTTTCATTTTTCTTTGTTTTTATGTGCAGCTTGGATTTTCATGATTGGTACAATGTATTTTGTTTTGCTAAAATAGAATTGCAAAACTCAAAAACAGAAGCAGCAATATAAATGTTTGCAAAAAAAGCTGTAGCTTTGCACGGATACACCAATTATTGAATTTATTTGACCATAAATAGTATTCTTTCAGTCATGGCCTGATCACTCACTCAGTCCGATTGATATCAAAGCTTATAATCCATCAAATATCTTTGCTCCTGCAAGATCGGTCTAAACACGTCATGTGACCGAATATCCAAGAATATTCTCCTGCGCGAAAAATATATGAAGGATAATAAACACAATAGCCTCCATTTGACTTTGAAAATATGCTCGGACATTTGTCCTTGGACATTATCTGTTCCTTTAAGTTCACAGTTTTCCTCGAGCTACACTCTCGGAAAAGTGTTCGTTTCTCGGAACAGATAATGTGAGCAGACAAACACCCGAACATATCGTCAGGCCAAATGGAGGCTATTGTTTATATATCAGTGTCTCATGAAAAATCTCTGCCTCTGGACCCCTCCCCTAGATTTCTACAACTCACTCTACCCCAACCCCCCACCTCCCCGTCTTCCCCAACCTCCCCGACCCCCTGGACTGACCAAGGCAAATTTTATCCTGGGCTCCTTAAAAATTTCCTTAGGCAACAGCCTTGTAATTAGCTTGTCGCCCTCTTGGACCTCAATTTGTACATCGAGTAATGACTCCAGAGCAGATTCTAGTCTCAATGGCCGCAAGCCGTCACGAAAAGATTTAAAAAATATGAGCCTTCTTGATGCAAAAATTTACAAGGCAAAGTAAGTTGGAGTCCTGTATGTTTTATTTTATTAATTATATGTATTAAACTTGACTGTCTGCATTCAAGAAATAAACACTCTTCAGTTTATAAGAAATGCAGGTAAAGAATAGAACCGTGTTATAAATGTTGGCAGAAATATCTCAACATTTTTGCTTTCAACTCATTGGGAAGAACAGCAGTAATAAACATGACACATGAACAACACATTGGACCAAATTAAAATTATGAAGCTTAAGAAGCTTCTTCGTACAGTACGTAACCTGTTCTTCATGCGTACAGTTTGATATGGGAACATTCAGATTCTCCAAAATCACCTCAAGAGGTTGGCTGACAGTGTGAAAAGCTTCTTAAAATAAAGTTAAGTAATTGCCCCAAAATTAACAGAGGATTTTACTGCAACTACTGAAAACTTAATTATAACAAAAACAAGAAAAGGTAGTTCTGTATTTCATTCTTTAGTTCTTTTACTGCAAGTGTCTATTAAAATTTATCACTGGTTGTTAATACTCAAGAAGTGATGAAAGAAATGACAAGAGCAACATACTGAAATTTAATTTTTGTTTTGTTTTGTTTTTTGTTTTTTGTTTTTCATTAAAAGGAGGCGCACTGTTCAAGAGCATACAGTACAAAAATGGCCTGGAAATGACATACCAATATTTCGAAAAAATCAAACAGCTTTAAAGGAACTCAATGCTTTGGTAGATGAACTATCTGAAACATGTTCATATGCCCCTGCAGGCTTGGGTAAGATTGGAATTCGGCAGTACATCCTTGACACGCTCAATGAACGAAGGAGGAGGGTTCACAGTGGCCACGATTTTGATATGGTACCCACTGAACTCCATTTGTGTTTATAAACATAACCTCTATTGAATTCCTTGATAATCAATAAATTCTTCCTTTTTCCAACTTGGCACTGACATAAGTTTAACTCTCTTTAGGGAGATCTTCGAACAAAGAATGCAAAATCCAAAACATTGGAAGAAAAATGTACGATCAGCTGCGCGAGTAGTGTTACTGAGTATAATCACGACAAGCCAAAAGGTGGATTGGCCTATAAAGAAAAGGTGTGTTTATTATAAGCCTAATATAGGCACTTAATGAATTTCATTTGTGTTAATAACCATAACCTTAATGGTATTCCATGATTGTTAATTAATTCTCTCTTTTTCCCACTTTCATTCACATAAGGGAGATGGTCAAACAAGGAATACAAAATCCAAAGCATTGGAAGAAAAATGTGCAGGTAGCCGTGAGAGTTGTCTTAAAAAGTACAGTCATGAGCCAAAAGGTGAAGTGGCCTGCAAAAGAAAGGTGTGTTTATTATAAGGTTAATATTTTAAATTGTCTATCTCCAGTGCTGATAGGTTTCTTCTTTGAAAATCAAAATACTTGATAAGTGAAATCGCAGCTTGATAATAACAATGTTAAGGACATTTTCATTCTTGGCAGGCTCTGAAGCAAACAAATGAAAGATTGCCTGATCTCAATCCGTTTGCAAATATTTGTCAATGCTTAGCATGATTTAGTATTTACATCAGATCAAGGTTCATATGCTTGAAAAAAACTGAGAATAAATATCATATCAAACTAAAAAAATCAGCATCATCAGCTAGTCTTGATCACTGAGGGTTGTGTAGTTTCAGAAAATATCCATACCCACATGTGCCCAAGGGAAGGTTATTGGATTTCAGGGGGTAGATGAGGGACTCCACCATAAAAACCTTTGGGGCATATGGTTATTTTCTGGAGCCTCATTCCCCAAACCAATATAAGGTAACAAACTAATAGAAACTAATGAAAGAACACTCATATGAAGTATGAAGTTGCAAAACTTATTTGGCATGAAAAAATAAAATGGTCTGTCTCTTGGCACGATTTTATTCCTAGGGTGATGCTCAGGAGGCAAAGACCGAATTATTAAAGGTGGCAAAAGAAGGCAGAAATATGGCCATTGCCAATGTTGTTCAAGACAAAGGAGCCTGTAAAGAAAAGGTGTGTACTTATCAAAGGTGACTTGCATTGATGCAGATCAAAAGTAACCAGTATATCACCTGATCAGAGACAAAAGTCAGTTTTAATTATTAAATCTGTCTTAGGAATTGATCGAAAGTGATGACAACAGTGTGTATGATGGAGACAATGATGAGTCAGAAGCAAAAATTTACAAAGATAAAGGTGAGTTCAGACTTATGCTTGGTTTCCATAAGACAACACTCCCACTGCTTAATTAATCAATATGCTTTTTACTTGCACACGACCACACAGCACAAGTAGCATGAGAATTCTGTTATTACATCTTTTATGACTAAACAACAATAATTTATTATTAAATATATGAAAAACTTTGCACTTAGCAAAAAGAGATGGTTGGCAGCACAATGATTGTACTTTTAGGTGTCATAAGTTGTTAATATGTGTAGCAAATGCTCAATTTTCTCACTAAAACTTTTCTTTTTTTGTAACAGATAATAAAATTGCAGCTACAGGAAATGCTATTTTAGCTTTGACTGCCAGTGTGATCATTGCTGTAGCTTTTAATGCTATAAGTACAAAATTCATTTCAAGATCACAGCTGGTATCAGCAACCAAAACCCTGAAGCTGAAAATCAAGCCCTCTTTACCGAAGGATGATTACTTTGTGCCTGTGGCCACAGCTCTTATGGAGCAAGGTCTTGTAAAAGTGAACAGATCTACAAGTGAAGGGCCAAACAATATTAATAGAGATGATATTGTAATGTTGAAGTCTTTCTAAGTAAGACACAGAGTGTTAACAGTTAGTTGGGTCAGTTATGGAAGCCCTGGTATTGAGATGCAAATAAATGTTGAGTTAAAATTTGCAAACAATGTATTCCTCTAGTCTGAGAATTAAAGCAGAGTCTAGCTAAAATCAAATCCTGATAACTCATGGTAAAAGTACGAAAACCATAATGTAATTCAGGTATTTCCCATTTATAGCAACAATGGTTATAACAAATAAACCATCAAGTATTCCATGTATTTCCCATTCATAATATTAATGGTATTATCACAATAACCATCATGTAATTCAGGTATTTTCCATTTACAACATTAATGGTATAATAACAATAACCATCATGTATTGAAGGCATTTCCCATTCAAACCATAAATGGTATTTCAACAATAACCATAAAGTATTTAGGCATTTCCCATTACCAGAGAGGTCGCTTTTCAACATGGAAATAAGGCAATAACCATGGTGTTAACTAAAATTCCATTAATGGAAAAAACATTTTTCTCACAATTTTGCATAAAGTGTAATCCACTCATTTCCCATTACTGTTAAATAGATTCCCATTAATGGAAATAACAAGAAACCATTGATGGCAATTATTCGCCTTTACCATTAATGGGAATTCACAATGGTAAAAGTACTTTTTCCCATCTTCAAAACCATTAATGGGTTTTTGAATTTTTTTTCCCTGTGAAAACCTGAATGATATACTACTATTACAGCTAACAAGCCAATGAAAACTCCAACTGTATTATGCAATGATCCAGTTTTAAATCAAACTGATTGTATATATGGCTTACCAAATTTAAATAAGACAGATCCATACATCGCATCAATGTATGGTCAACAATGTTAATTAACAAAAATAGCGCAGAAATCATTGTCTAAATCTCCAAATAATTATAATAAGCTTACTTTTCGAACAATGTGATTATGATTTCTAAATACAGTAAACAAATGCAAATCAACTCTAATATGGTAATTTCTTTCACTTTTGAATATCTAATTTAGACAAAGAGAAAAGGTCACAGTTCATATTCAAACTGAGGCGAAGAAGCGTACTTACTCAAAAGGGCAAAAATATATTCTGCAAATCGACGGCTTTACAGTCAACTGATCGTTGAATGACCTCTTCCATGACTTACATTTGTAAACAAGTAATTCCACTAATTTCATCCACAACGTAAAGCGATGAAATATCACCAATGGAGACATTTTAAACTTCTGACCGTTCAAAGCAATGAATATTGGCTTTTAAAAGTACAACTGCTCCTGCAGAACCTACACTGGACACATGCCAAGTCTGTCGTAACTTTCGCGAGGAACTTTACTCCCATTGCCCGATTTGTCGACTTGCATGAACACCTGAAAGCGAAACAACAATTGCAAATGGGTTTTGTTATTTGTACTTAATTACGAAGCTAGATTTTCGACACGTAAAAGAAATGATAACATGCAGAACTCAAGACCAAGCTCAAAATGAAAAACGACTTACCTTTAAAACTAAAAGCAGGGGAAACTAGAGCCTGGTATGATGAAATGGCTGCTTTCTGAAGTTTTGAAGCTTACGTAACTTAGCTGAGCGTAGACTGGAATCCTATCCTCGACAACAGTAAACCACGTCACAAGTGCTCTGTTCACCGTGACAAATCCAGGAATAGATATCTTGGACCATGACATAGCGTGGTTTACGCTTCACGTAAGCCACACAAAAAAGAATTGCAGCCAAATTTCAGTTGAGTCTTATAGCCAGTATACCAACCAACAATGTCTTAGCACTACTGTGACTGCCCAATTTTAGCAATGATACATGTAAATGAGATAAAGAAGACACAGAACTGTGTTCAGTCACCTTCAAGTGTTGCAGTGGACAACAGTGATAATCCAAAAGGATTGACAATAATGCTCAAGGTCATGGATATTATGGTACTGTAGATAGCTTACAAACCATACCTCAATGCTACTCTTTCTTATCACAGGCCTTCGTTGTCTTCCACCGTAGATTTTCTTTAACTCTTCCTAGGAAAAAAGTGAATGTAGGAATGAATTTCTTAAATTTTGAACACTTCTATCAGGGCTGTGTGTAGCAGAGCCTGGTGAACGTCCCTCGTGACATACTTTTGACTTAAAGTGCCACTAAATCCCCCAAATTTTTTTCGCTAATATCAATTTCTTTTTTCACCTGATCACCACTGCGCAAAATTATTGTTGCACATGTAGCTAATTTCGTTAATTTTGTATGAATTTTCAAAGTTTCTAAATTTGCCCTTTTCCATGTTCACGACCAAGGAATAGCAGAGAATGGGACAAGTTGGCTTCTGGTGTCATTTTGGGAATAACAATATTTTGTTTCTGAGAAGAATATATGCTAACATGCGATAGTGTGTATCAAAATTGTTGCAGAATGCAAGGAAGAGATGTTGTTGGAGGCTGTAGCAATACAGGATGCGTGGAATAGACTATTCCTATACATTCAATACCCCTATTTGATGAAACTTGACCAGAAACGAGAAAAAGACCAAAGAAGTGGGCTGATCTGTGAGAGGAGCCATCAAGGATTTCTTCAATCTCGGGTTAGCAACCTCTGTAAAAACCTAGAGATTTTCATGGCCTGTATATTCTTCTCTATCTCTAGTGGAAAGCTTGAAATTGTCAAGATACTGCATAAGACATCAATTTGGGATAAGCTAGAAGCCATCTGATTATTTTGAGCGCAAACGATCCTCCAAATCCTAGACGACACTATAGGTGAGGAAATTACACGGTAAATTAACACATCGCGTTTTTTGTACTCGAAATAGAGACTTTTCTAAACGAAGGGTAAACGAAACCTTTGTTCTTTAACGAGGCGAATAGGATTGTTGAGGCTGCTAACTGTAACTAGCTATGTATTTGTGGATTTCACAATCCGGCCGTGTTTCTCAATGGGTGTATGTAAAATGCGGAACCCACCTGGAATCTACCAGAACCTGCTGGAACAACCCAGAATCCCCAAGAACTGCCCCTGAACTAGCTGAGACCCCCCAGAACCTACCCAGAACCCACCCGGAACCTTGACAAAAAACCAAAATGATAAAAATCAAATAAAAATAATACAAATAATACAAATCAAATAATAAAAATCAAATAAAAATATTAAAAATAAGTAGTTTTCACCTTAAATATACTTTAACAGGATGGCACAGGACTAATGGAGTGTTTGCCATGCCAAAGGTCAAAGTACAAAGTATTTTTTACGACTCAAAACCATGTACGTTGCGCAAGTCAGCGACACAGCTTCCACATTTTTTTAATGCGACCATGGGTGAGGCGAAAGAGACTATTACCATAGAAGATGATTCTGGAGATGACGATACTGAAGAACTATATCAGTCAGTTTTCATCAAAACCGAGGAAACGTATCCTAATGCCAGGTAACATTTCCTTCGTACAAACAGAAATTTGACTTTTTCCCAAGTTACGTAAGCTTAAAAGCTGATCGCTTTCGTAGAAATCTGCTCACGAGTTTACACAGTTTCGTTTCATTTCAACAAGACAAGCTAATCGAAAACCTTTCCTTGCCAGAAACAAGTCCAGAAAAGAAGAGGTAAGCGCAGGTTCATTAACTTTTCGTAGGGGCATAACGAATTACATTAAAAAAACAACCAGAACTAAACGAAGTCACTCAGGAATTGTTTTTTCCAAGGTAATTTGTTTTCATTAAATAATGGTAAAACTGCCTTATGTTTATGTTGAACTGGGTCAGGGTGTGTGTGCATATTATAAACTAATTGCGATTTTTAGGCGGCTGGTTGGGGATAAAATATAACCTTAAGCTTATACTGTAGCGGGCTGAGTCGCGAAGCCGTGTCAAAATTGCACTTAGTTTTGTATCACGACTCAACTATTCTGTTTTAAAACCAAGGGACAATGAACACAATATTGTTGTTCATTGAGTTGTGAACTCTTACTACTGCTGAAGAGCTTTACATGAATACCGAACACACAATAGGCCTTATCGCAGTTTCCGATGCCATCTACAGTACGTAGATGGCAGGGTACCTAGCCAGTAGGGTACATAGGCAAAGTGGTCAGAAATCACAGTTCTTGTGTGGGAAACCGATGACAAATAACTTAAAAAAACTAAAAAAATAACTCAAATAAAAAAACTAACTAAAATAACTCAAAAACTAAATTCTGCAGAATTTGTGAATTGCAACGTTAAGATACTGGGTAGAAGATTGTATTCACCAAGTTTGAGGGATGTAGCTTGGCTAGAAGACACTCAGTTGAATTTTCTCAATTTTCCATACATTTGTTTGTAAATTTGGCTGGGTAGATGCGGTTCACTGGAAAACAAAATTGTAGACAAATATATAGGAAATTAAAAATTAACCGGAGCTCCTTCTAGCCCAGCTATGTCCTTCATATTTGGCTAATACAATCTGCTACTTAGTATGGTATAATTTGTGATTCATACGTTCTGCAAAATCAATATCTTAAAAAGGTTATTTGCCATCGGATTTGCATACAAACACTGTAATTTCTGACCACTTTACCTACCCGCCAAGATAGCATAGAAAACTGTGATAAGGCTTATTACAGTTTTTGTTTAGCCGGCTTAAACCCGTAACTTTTCTCACAGAGACTGACAGAGGTAAAAGACTGAAAAAATATTACAGAAAAGTTGAGTTTGATGCGTACATGAGCAACCCAATTCAATGTAGCAATGTCCATGTCAATCCCAGGCCTGAAAAGTCTTTCTTTTTGAGTGACTTTGTTTAGATCTGGTTGTTTTTTAAATGCAAATTGCTATGCCTCTATGAAAAGTTAATGAACCTACGCTTACCTCTTCTTTTCTGGACTTGTTTCCAGCAAGGAAAGGATTTCAGTTAGCTCGTCATGATCTTTCCCTTCAGTCTTTACAGCACTGTTGAAGAGAAACGAAACTGCATAAACTCGTGAGCAGATTTTTATGAAAGCAATCAGCTTTTAAGCTTACATAACTCGGGAAACAGTCAAATTTCTGTTTGTACAAAGGAAATGTGACCTGGCAATAGGACATGTTTCCTCGGTTTTGAGGAAAACCAACTGATATAGTTCTTCAGTATCGTCATCTTCAGGTTCATCTTCTATGGTGATAGTCTCTTTTGCCTCACTCATGGTCATATTAAAAAAAATGTGGAAGCTCTCTCGCTGACTTGCACAATGCACATGGTTTCAAGTCGTAAAAAATACTTTGTCCTTTGACCTTTGGCATGGCAAACACTCCGTTAGTCATGTGCCGTCCTGTTCAAGTATTTTAAAGGTGAAAACTACTCACCAGTATTTTTATTATTTTCATTTCATTTTTATTATTTTTATTTGATTTGTATTATTTTTATTATTTTTATTTCATTTTTATCATTTTGTTTTTCTGTCAAGGTTCCACGTGGGTCCCAGGTGGTTCCGTGGGGTTCTGGCTAGTTCCGGGGCGGTTCCGGGTTGTTCCAGCAGGTTCCGGTAGGTTCCAGTAGATTCCGGGTGGGTTTCTTGTTTTGCATACACCCTTTCTCAAAGGCCATTCTGAATACACAGTTGTTTTGTTCTTTGAGCCCTGTCTTTGAGGAAAGAATTATATCTAAATTACAAACTTAGAATGGATCAAGCATTTATAAATATTTGACGAAAGTGAGACAAACGATTAAGATTTGACTCTATAACTACTGACGGAGATTGTCATGCTAATAGAAGAACACGCTTGTCAGTCAACCGAAATGCAAACTAATAAGTCGAGGACTCCCAGGTTATTAGCATACATAAAATGGACATTTCATTCAAAAGAACAGTGAAGTAGAAATGTATTCATTTAACTGATACTATACTGAACCTCTTTTCAAGATCTTGTCGAAGGATTTTCCATCATAATGATCTTAGTACTAAATATGCAAATTTGTGTAGCTTGTGTTCACACACAGTATTATGCATATGCTACGGTTGGTCGACAATAACAAAGCGAAAAATTACCTCACCTTCAAATATTGTTTGCTGATATCTCTGCTTATCTCTTATGTTAAAACTATTTTTAATCATTGATCTGGAAAAGTAGGCAGGAGTGGCCTACAACTGCATCGCATTTTAACTTGTATTTCGGGGGAAATCAATGTTTGAATCAACAAATGTTTCGACACTCCAAAATCTGCACATTCCGTAATGTCAAATATCCAACTCTTTGTGTTCATTGACATCTTTATAACTCTTAAGAGCTCTTCAGTCATTATTTGTACTTTTATAACCCAAATGGACCAGCAAATTGTCGATCCCGGCCTAAATATAACTATACAACGCAGCGATCTTGACTGGCGACCTGCAATTCGAAATGGAAATACCCTTGAAGTTCAGTCCAAAGTCTCTTGAGTGTTTTAGTGTGGTTCCAGAAGTGATGTCACTACTGTAGCCTGACTCAGATCCCACTTTGCACGTTCGTGAAAACAGAAATTACATATTTAAACGCCTGTGGAAATGCAGGGATTTTATCAATCGAGAGAATTTTTTGCTGAAGTAATCCAGGAAACTAGTAAGGGTTAGTGGCACTTCAAGGTGACCAGGAATTATTAGTTTTTGCACCAAACATATATGCTGGGCACCATGGATTTCAAGGGTTTTGAGATTTTGGGTGACCAGCCACTTTTCATAGAGGACAGCTTTCACTCCTGTCATAAATAAGCTGGCTGGCCATTCTGATCAGTAATGATGCAAATAAAAGTTTGATGCCTTTTTCAACATACGTTTGGATTAAAAATTCAAGTCAACCAATGAAGTTAAAAATTGCTAAGTAATCCTAATAGACTGGCTTTCCAGGAAAAGGAGTGAATATTGCTCTTTGGCCTTAAAATCTACAATCCCTACAAACTTCCGCTACTTTGACATACAGTGTTCTCACCAGGATTTTGCCTTGGGGAGTCCCAGGACCCCCTCCGCTGAGAAATAGGGGCCCTGTAAGAACATTAGGGGGACAAAGTTACTCGCGGTCCAATGGTGGTCCTTCATCTGAAATCACCATTACGATGTCCAACCTCTCTGTTTGTAGCCTGTTTCCCTGACATCGTTTCTTCGTCAGCAAAAACCATGCGGTATGAATAACCAGAGCCCACACTCCAAAGGGTCTGTTACATGAAGTACCTACCTGATCCAATATGGTGGACGAGGTGTTTACAATTTGATAATGATGCATACCCCAATCTTTGGACATACAGAAGTTGGTGATGGTCTCAGAATCAGCCGCTGTCTTCCAAAATTTTCTATAGCTTTTTTACACTGAAATTTCTGATGCTTATTTTTCTGCACCATATATTTCTTCAAGTGAGAAAACAAGCCTTTGTTTGCTTTCCTTTCAAAAGAAATAATGAAAAAGTTGGTCTTTGCACCGTGTTCTCTACTTGTAGTCCTTTGTTTTAAAATTTCGGTATTCACATGACTGTACAACAAAAATTTTTCTCGTACTGCTCTAGAAAAGCAAAGTATACCTTATTCACGTAGTACTCAGTAGTACTCAAAACTACATGTCGACACTCCGTGAGCATAAACTGGGTTGCCTCTTCCTGTTCCTTAGCAATTTTTTTCCAGTTCTGAGTATAAGAATTTGAAGTATTCGAACACATGTAATACCTGTTGTCGAGTTAAATAAATGAGGCTGAGTTTCGTATAAACGGGCTCATTTTCATAACTGACCTAGGTTGCTTTTATATACCCTTTAACTCCTGACATCATCATACATATTCTCAAAGAACTAAGCAAACATTTTCTGTCGTTAAAAGTTATGACTACCTATTAATCATCTGCCAGAAAGCACACATGGAAATACAAACTTGCTAAACATGTCTGTCATCTTTATGAAAACTGCTCGTATATCAAACTTCAACCCACATATGCAAATTAGTTAAGCTCAAAAATTACACAACACGATGATCCGCAAAGACAGAAAAATCTCACAAAAACCTTTTCCAGCCAAAACTTTAATAGGTACAAACAACTTCATATTTGCTATTAGAGGAAAAAAAATTCCTGTTTGTGCAAACAGGCAACACACTGGGTGTAAAAAACCATACGCAACGCCTAAATAAATTTCTCACTGGAGTTTAGGATCAAACCCTTTTCTGAAGAAATTTTTCCTTGAATAATAAAGCTTTCTTTTAAATAATTCTTGACTAACAAGAAAATTACTCACATTTCCAATTATTTTTCTACATGAAGACTGTATAGATCAGAGTTCAGAACAAATGAATAAAATAGCCAGACAACAGAGATCTGACTTAAATAAACACAGATGCATTCAAGGTGTTTGATTCCTTCTCCGAGTTTGTTAAACCCATATCTAACCAGACAAAGTTACCAAAACATTTGCCATTTGGTTTCAGTGTTGTACATAACAGCACAGTTAGTAAAATGTTAGAAATAGAGATCACTTTGATATCTTACAGCTCGACGGGCAAAAGATGCAATTGTTGTCAAAGTCCATTATTCATTGCTTTTAAGATTCCAGATATTCATTTTTCACAGCTTGTGCTGTTTATCAAATTGACTTTGCATTGTTGAACTCCATTTAAGAAATAGAAAACATCTACCATGTTTCTATTGAGTTATAGAAACACGAGTGGAAGTTTGTGAGAATGAGAAATGCTGTGGGGACACGAACCGTAGGCGAGTGTTTCCACAAATTTTTCAAGTTCTCCCAAACTTTCACTCCTGTTTCTATAACTCAATAGAAACACGGAGAACATGTTTTCTTTTCCTTTTACAAAACACTGCGACAAAAAAAGGAAAACAACTTGTTAACAGCTTCTGTTAGTTCTTTGTTTCTATCGAGTTATAGAAACACAATTTTTAACCAGTCAGCATGCGTATTTTCTTAGGACTGTTTTCTAAAAGGGTATATTATCAAAGATCCAATAAAACACCAGATGTTGCATTACACTGAGTTCACTGCCATTACAGGTTAATCTCATATTCTCCTGTCGCTACTGGATAAAATCTACGTCTTTCTACTAACCCCTGAAACCTTTGCTTTTGTTGTGTTTACTTACATGAAGGAAGTGCAATGCAAGTGCAAGGCATCTATAAATTTTTTGGCGGTAATTATGCTCCCGTCCGCGTTTCCCTTGAGCTTCAGTGTTCAGCCTTGTTTTGCTTATATTTGCACTTTTACCTCTCATTATTGCAGGGTTTTTTCCCAAATTTTTGTCCACCAGTACCATTTCATCATTTCGTCATTTCACTATCGCGTCATTTGATTGTTTGGCTATTTCGCCACTTGTGTTTTAAACATGCCCTAACAATGACACAACTTCTGGTCTTACCTGAGACCGTCGTGGAAATTCAAAGGAAGTTTCGTTCGTACGTGTTGGATTGTAATCAGATAACGTGTTTTCCTTTACAGGCTGAAAGAAATCCAGTGACAACATTCAATAAAAAGAAACGCTACCCTTACCAAAAACAGAGCACGTAAGAGAGTCAAACTTTGTTTAGCACTGTGCAGCGCTGTAGGCTAAACTACAGGATACTGGGCCACTTCTAAAGAATTATTACACAAGTAGCTCGGGGACTCGGTAGTCAACTGGGAGAAGTAATACACGACTGGCTCGGCAGCTCGATGGTTCGGCGGCTCGGTACTGTAGTCAAGTAGACCAACTATAACTCGAGTGACTCGAGAGCTCGGTAGTCAAATGGTGCAGTAGAGCAAGTATTTATATCTTCTACGTATCGGTTAAAATTTTAACCTCGCTTCAAAAGTCCTTACAACAACTGCATTCGTTTAAACGTGTCAAAAATCGTCTCCACTCAAAGCAGAGGATGATGGCCTTTCAGCTTAGTTCTTACCTCCTCATGGACAGGTTCACCGTTTGTAAAATACTCGACTTTGCACTTCTTTGTTACATGTGAAAAATGACCCGATGCCATCTCAGAATCTTTTCGGAACGGGATTTCCTTCCTTTTTATCGGAGAACAAGCCATCTTTCGCCACCCGTTGCTTCGCTAAGGTTTTTGAATAACCCATAATAACCCGAATCCTAACCATTTTTCAAGCGTCATCATCCAAGTTTGGATTACAACGTAATTGTGACGCAAACAGGGCAGGGCAGGGTTGTGCCTCAATCCTACCGCTCAGAAGGACAACCGAGGAGTACTGGGAGCGAGTTTCCGAATCGAGCGGTCATCGGAAATTGTCGGCTATTCCAATATGGCGGACTATACCAATCACATAAATATGCGAATTGCCAGTGGTAAAACTATGTTGATCAACAAGACAAGTACGTTTTTATTCACCTGACAAGTTAAG
>Ga0126339_10000391_pt1 | contig 23389 bp, 15 predicted proteins | sample OrbTmetagenome_2_FD_92532 | JGI IMG/M metagenome (GOLD analysis project Ga0126339, IMG submission 92532) | Coral microbial communities from Petempiche,Puerto Morelos, Mexico - Orbicella T R C metagenome | ecosystem: Host-associated > Invertebrates > Cnidaria > Coral | place: Petempiche,Puerto...
AAACTCTGATCTCTTAGTTACCCTTGAAATCGCATATTTAATTAGTTTCCCTTGACAATGGCGCCAAGATGTCGCCGAAACGTCGGATTTATGTATCGTTAGTTTTTGCCTGTATATGTTTATTATACTTCACGGTTTTAAAACCGTTTTGTGTTTTTTGTTTTGCTAAAGCTTTCCATTTACTTTTGCAGCTTTTTACAACGTTCAAGGCACTTCTAAATAAAGCAGACAAATGGGCTGAGGACGGGGAAAAGAGAAAACAGATGAAAGCATATTGCGCCAGCTTTCACTGACTCCGGCTGAACTGAATAGAACGTTTGTAGTCATATAGTGGGCTCTTAAAAACGCAGTCGGTGACTGCTTAAACTCGATCCCGCGGGGAGAAAGTTTAGGGTGGACCAGAGAAGCCCAGTTCAGACTGCAATTATTAATAATTTCAGAAAATAATAAATAAAAAAATTAATTCATTGATCTTCTTTTTGAAGACATAAATGTACTTATTTGTTAGTATCTAAACCTGTATATCAGATGTGTAAACGTTAAGTTATGAAGAGAAGTTTTACAATTATTTTTATGCCTCAAAAAATTGTTTAACTGTTTTTTAGGGCACCAGTAACCTATTTATCGAAAGAAATGTTTTTTTTTAATGTCCTCAAGTAGTGGTAATTTATGTAATGTTATGGAAATTTGTGATATTGTTATAAAAGCAGAATTTCCTGTAATAACAAGGACAACACTAGCGAGGCTATTAAAATGTTTTATGTATACTTCATAATGGTCCTGTCTGCCAATATGTGTTAATAAAGGTCTATCTTCCCTTAGCTTTATCGAGTTTCGATCTGGACAAGGAGAGCTAGATAAGTTGGAGGAAAACATCCCGTGGTCGTTGGGAGATTTGAGGTAAAAACCATTCAAGGGCTATAGTCATTGTTCCAAAGCTCTTAAAACTTTTGCCCTTTCTTGTTTACAGCACTGTAATTAATCACCCGAAAGGGAGAAAAAAACGTACCCGTGTACTGGGCTTGGACCTTTTAAGCGAATTTCACTTCAGGTCTTTTGGAAAATGATTACAAAGAGTAATGTGGGTTAATGAACTCTTGTTATAGAGGCAACACTTCAAAATAATCATGCTGTAACCAGTTTATTTTTAAAATTTGAGTAAATGTAGTCCGGAGATGACATAGTCGATAAAAGTGCGGTAAAATATACAAGTCAATGACAAAAAAGCGGCACTTTTATCGACTAGATAACCTTTAACCTTTATTTTAAAACGATGAGTATTAAAGCTACATGAGCTTGTGGGGTCGTTTGCAATTAACTAATCGCTAAGTAACTAAAAATTAAAAACTAGGGGTATTTTCAGAAAAAAACGTTTGAACTTTTGACTAAACCAGTTTATATATTTTTTCCTGGTAATCAACAACTCTATCTCCGTCATAGCAATTAAGAACCTAATCAGAACCTGCTTAGCCTAAATTGCCAATATTTACCCCAAAATACAACCTATTTTGCTAGACTTCATGAAATGTAGGTTCTTACACGCCGGTTTTTCTGTATTTAATTTCAAAAGTTTCAGTTTCAAAGATTGTTCCTACCGTCTTTGACTGGAAATGAAGACTTTATTTCCGGTTTCATTTTCTATTTTCAATTCACTGAAATTCAAATGAAATTGAATAACCTTTTAGAAGAGCTTCGTAAGAGCGGCATGGTTGTGTGACCTGCGTACATAGTGATGACGTCCAAGTGATTCGTGGAGTGTTTGTCATGTGAGGTCAGGCTCTCAGCCTGATGTGAGGTTACCGGTTTTTGTTCAAAATATTTCAATTTTAGCCATTTGTATACAGAGGACGCAACACGACTGTACTTGTCAATACAACTTGGCGATAAAAAAAGCTGAAACACCAGAAGGGGTAAGAATCCATCTATGTGTAACATCTAGACATTTTTATTTTTGTGTTTCTGCGACTGCCTCAAAGAGGAATATATTGTACTTATACATATACGAACTTTACGCGTTGCGATTTTCGAAGCAGGTGTAGTTAAAACTTAATTGAAATGATCGACAGCATCTGATTCTGCTGGTGGATTTTTTTGGGCAAGAGCGAGCAGTCTTATGTGGCTTGGAACGTTTCTTTTAATTGAAATATATTTTAATTATTTCAAAATGAAAGAAACATCGAAACAATTGCAGTCTCAGGGGCTGCTCTCGCGTGCCTGTCACCTGACGAAGGCGTTGTCGGTCACGCAATGTCATTTGAGTGTTATAACACTTTCACGCGCATTCCATTTCAATATTAAAGGGCTGTTATTGCAGCTCTGTCAGGATAACATATCTTCAAGGATGGGATACACTTATGAAATTAGAAATGCAATACAGTATGTTGGATCCCACAATCTTTAATCCGCCTATACCTGGACTCACAAAAAATCATTTTCGGTAGATTTGGTGATATCTTTTTTCTCGTCATTGGTATAAATAAACCCAGCAATCTAGAGCAGTTTGTAATTTTTCTCACCCTGATTTTATTCTAACTGTACCTATCTCGAACTGTTGAATAACTGCTAACGGAATTTAACTAAAGTAACATGAGGTTTCAGTATTACAAGGTCCTATTTCTGAGGTGAAGAATTGGAGATGATAGTTAAATTAAGTGCCGTTCTCTATGTGCTAGGAAACTTTGTTATTTGTTACTGTTAAATTTGAGTTCGGATTTTTTTTGCAGTTATTTTCCTCAGTCAGCATATGCCCATTCAAGTGTTATTGATTTACATCGACATCAGCAGTTCACAATGCAAATGTAAAATATGAGATTGTTATAATCGGCTGTATCACTAATTAAAAAAAAAATCTATATACCAACCCTGTTATTTCTAGAACAACCTTCGCATCAAGGGCGTAGCTAGGGGGGGTCCTAGAGTGCCCGTGACTCCCCCCCCGCTTTTGTAAGCCTTTTTTAAGAAAACAACCTACAACAGTTGGCGAAAACGCCATGGCGATATCTTGACCATTGTTGAAAAGCTCACTTTTTCCCCTCAATTTGACGCAGTATGACTCTCCCTTTGAAAAATCCTGGCTACGCCCCTGCTTCGCGTTTCCCTTGGTAGTTCGATTTTATTGATTATATTTTTTGTTTATCTTATTTATTTGAATTGATTTGATTTCATGTGATTTATTTTATTTTAACAAGGGACGATCATCATCTCTTGATTTTTTCACAACGGACGAGTTGGAACAAGACTTTTTGCAGGCTCATGTACCTTCCCTAATCTCTCGGGGTTGTCATGCACGCTTCCACGGGACATGATTAACTGCTATGTAGTGTACTGTTTCCTCAGAGTGTAACTTTTTTCCAATTTTAGATTGATCACGAGTGGTCCTGTATGATAGGGTATCGAAACAAGTTGAAGCAAGTTGACCAAAGCGAAGATCAGCTCTGACAAACAAAAATGGCTCAAACAGTGAAACTTGCACTCTCCATGCTGGGATGGCACGGTGTATTTCTGTTGTTCCTTATAGTTTCATTCAAGCTTTTTCTTGCGGAACAAGACAGTACAGTATGCCCATGCACTTGGAACGTGGCCTATAGCACCCTTATGTTTGTGATCCCCTCTTTGATTTCCTATTTGATTGCAGTTTTCGCTTATTTCCGTCAAGACGATGATAGCGCACCGTGGAAAGCTTTGAGGAGACTGTACGTTTTTAAAGGTGCTTGTCATCTCTATGATGAACGCAGAGACTGGGATTTTCATACGGAACATTGCATTTCCTGCAATCAGCTCAATCGCGATTGGAGTCTGGTCAAGATTGGCGTGTCAGCCGTTTTCTCTTTGCTGTACCCCACGGTCTGGTTGTCGCTGAGTTTTCTGCAAGCTTATTATTACGTGTGCGCTAATGTTGGTCCACCTAGTTCATCACTTACCACTTACTGCGATGTTAAAATTGACGACGTGCCGAGAGATTACGATAAAGAACATGGTCTGGCTGTTATTCGCTCCAAGGTCATTGGCGGTGTTTTATTTATAAGCGCTCTCTTCTGTCTGAGCGTGTTTGTGATCATTTACGGCGAGATAGAACATTTTTTGAAAAAGGTAGATTTCTGTTCAAGTGATAATAGTTCTAATCTGCAAGTTGACATTTCCATTCAACCGAGACGTTCATCCGGGACAATAGAATCGGCAGGTTCCCAAGGCAACCAGGTTCCCGCTGTCATAACGGTGCAGGAAGCTCCTGGGGCTAGAAGTCAAGTAAGTATTCTTAAATCGGTTTTCTCGTGGCATACTTAAAACAATTCAAGAAAAACAGTTGTACCATACGCTTTGCGAAAGCTTCGGAAACTAAGTAGGTGGGAATTTCTCGCCCGTTGCGTTCTTCTTGAAAGCTTTTTTCAGTATGTTGCTCCTTCGAAGACAGGAAGGATTTTTGAGAAACGCGTTTGAATAAAAAAATGTATGCACCTATCAATGTTAGGCCCCAGGGTAGGTGGGGGGCTATATCCACGGGAAGTTGACGAGAGGGGAGACAAGGGGGGAGATTTTGACACTAAGGTGCTACCCCCAGGGTCGGGATTTGCATTACCGCCATCTTGGAAAACCAAGAGAACGCGAAAGGGACGGCAATGCGACCTTTACTATGTCCTCAGTGGTGGAGAATTTGATTTTGGCTTTCTTGAAAATGTCAAACTCCCCTCTGTCAGCCCCTTCCACAGTGATAGGTGCATAAGAATTACTATCTTCTATTATAATCCATCAAATATTTTCGCTCGCGCGTGATTGGTCTAAACGCGTCACGTAACTAAATATTCCGCAGCTGAAACGGGGGAATATCCGAGTGATATTCTCCAATTTTCAAAACCACGCGTGTTGCAAAAAAATATATATATTTGAAGGATAATAAACACAATACCCTCCATTTGGTCCGAAAATATGCTCAGATATTTGTCCCTGGACATTATCTGTTCCTGAAAGCTCAGAGTTTTCCATGAGATGCGCTCTCGGAAAACTCTACCCTTCGCGGAACAGATAATGCACGCGGACAAATATCCGAACATATTACCGTGCCAAACGGAGGCTATTGTTTACATAGTTACTTTGGAGCATCTCGAGGGATGATGACGATGATAAAAAGCAAAGTTTAGAACCTTGATAACTTTTTCTTGCAGCAAGCGGTTGACGATAACAAGGCAATATGTGTCAATTTCAGTGATGCATTTGTTGCAGCCCTGCGAGGCAATCTACAAGATGGCACATGGCAAGGAATAGATATCCGCTGTTCACAGCAGGAGGAACACAGGAGCCTGCAAGGAACTTTCGCAACTTTTCACTCACCATCTCATTTAAGATCACAGCAACAGGCTCGGCGTGAACACACCTATGAATCACTTACAAACAACTTGATGGCGTACACAGAGTCCTCGTAGATTCAAAGTCATGGCATGGGAACACGTTTCCCCTTTTCCTAGTAATAGTAATAAAGAGCTGAGCGACCAAACAAGTTCATAAAACAGCAACACATGCAAAACAATTAACAATTATTGGAAGAGTTCAAATATCGTTGTATGTCAGTGGCTCGCAGATCAATAATTGATCTGCGAGACACTGGAAGGAGATGGGAGAGTAGTACGAGTGAATGGCATTTGTTAATGCGCGAACAAGGCGAAAATAGACCGTCCGAGGTTTGTGTCATTCGAACGAGACAAAGTTTTCAAAGTTGTCCAAGAGTCGATCATGCGATGAAAACAAGGGATCAATGCCAGATAGAACTAAAAATAAGTTTCAAGGTAGTAAACCGAAAAATAAAGGCGCGCGGCAAAACACCTCGGGTTCAAACGAGTCATGATTGATGAGACCCTTAACTAGCGAAACTTCCTCTTCTCTCTTCTTTGTGGGCCTTTTGAATTTTTTTCACCCCAAAAAGGCACAATTCTAAAACAACACATTAGCTGACGCTTTCATAATTTTTAATAGCGATGAAGACGATTGTAGATGAGAGAAAATTAAAAATCAGTTGCATGTGAAATATCTCCTGTCATATTTGTTTCGGCTCAATACCCTAAAAGGTACTGCGGAAGCTACCGCTGTGGACCTTTTGAAGCTGAACACCCTAAGATCAGAGGAAAGGTGTGGGACGCGCGGTGGCCTCATGGTTAGTGCGCTATTCTCCGGATCTAGCGGTCCGGGTTCGAGCCCTGGCTGGGGACATCGTCCGTTGTGTTCTTGGGCAAGACACCCTCACAGTGCTTTTCTCCACCCGGGTGTATAAATGGCTACCGGCGAATTTAATGCTGGGGGCAGCCCTGCGATAAACTAGCATCCCATCCCGGGGGAAGTAGAAATACTCCTAGCCGTTTCATGCTACGGAAACCGGGATAAGATCTGGCCTGATGAGACACTTGGCTCGCGTGCAGACTTTACCTTACCTTACCCTAAGAGGTAACAAAACCACTTTTTTAGCCCCTTAAAGGTATGACGAGTATCCCCGTACTTTTCATATGGGAGTATCCCCCCCCCCCCCACCCCGACCTAATAGAGCGAGTGATGACTGGCATTTTAAGCTAGCTGTTAAGTTAAAGTGCACATAACACCAATTTTTTTTCCCGCTAAAATAACGAAGCTTAATTTTTGGAGTAATTTGCCGCAAAAATGTTTTGATTTGGTTAAATCCTCGATTTTCTATACCCCGTCAAAACCGAGTCACGGATGAAACTGCAGAAGCAGGGGCCCAGGTAGGCTTGTTCGCTTTATTGTACCGAACATTTTAATAATCTACGTTTTTATGTGCGTGTCTCTGTGGCCGACCGTTGCTAAAAAGTTAAGTCTTGCCACCAAACGTCTTCTAATACGAGTTTATGAGTAGAATTTGAACCGTTAAGCAGAGACTCTTTCTTCAGCAAGCTGTACCTGCTGAGAGTTGTGAACGATTTTACAATAAAAACATTGTTGCTATTTACGAAAAAGTTAACTCTGGTATAGCATCATACAAAAATAAACAATTAAACTGATTTAGTTCTATATTCTATAGACGCAACTGTTTTTCCATCTTGAAGGTTTGTTTGAAAGCGTTTTAGTACCGTAATATGTTTCCATTTCAGTCGACTGACAAAAACAAGTCAATCCACATCAATTTGACAGAAGAGTTCACCACCGACTTGAGAGGCTGTTTCCAAGAAGAAGGAGGAGAAGAAGGCGCATGGCAAGGAATTGATGTCCGCTGTTCTCAACAGGACGAGAACTGGAGCCGACAAGGGTCTTACGTGGCTATGTGCCCGGAGTCTGCTGGACCATTGCATCAGCGGTTTCAAGCTGACCATACTCATGACTTGGCACCCTTGGTACTGCAAGAGACCAGAGACGCAAAGGTGGTTTGATAGCACAATCTGGAGAGGCCTGGGTCAGGTCGATGTCAGTTTCAACGGAGCACAGAGCATTCATTGGACGAAGTTCGGCAAACAAGAAATTAATTATCAATTATTCTACGAGCGCGTGTTGGATATGAGCTGATAGAAAGCGTGCAGCACTGAGTTGGCTATAACCGACCATCTCATATCCAACAAGCGCGAGTGGAATAATTGTTTTATTAATAACGCGCCCCAAAAATAGTAAACTAAAATTAAATTAAATTAATAACGCCCCCCAAAAAATACGAGTTCGCTTATTATATTCGTAGAGCATGGTATAATGGCTCGTATACCATTATGGGTAAGCCAGTAAAAACTCTTCCATTGCAGTATCCAATGATCCAGTTTTTGATAATTGCTAATGTCCAAGGCATTTACTACTTATTAACCGAGAGTGAGGTCTTTACGGGAAAATCTCAAACCGTGAGCTTGCCGTATTGACCGAGCGATAGCGAGGTCAATACGGCCGAAGCCGAGGTTTGAGATTTTCCCGTAAAGACCGAACGTTCGAGGTTAATAAGTTGTTTATTATATGGCATTTTGCTTTGGTTTTGTGCGCCCGCAATCGGTCCGTGAGCATTACCGGAGAATAATTCCCTACAATTGGCCAATCAGAGCGCGCATTATATCCGCTAGAAACACAAGCCATATAATAAAATCCAATAATTCATGGCACTGCTCGCCGCTGATAACAACGTGTCGTGTGATTAGTTAGTATGTTTTGCACTTTTTTTTTTTTTACTTTTTAGCCTCTTTTAGGCTTTCGGTCAGAGGGGACGATCGAAAAAGCGTGCGGGTCAGTGGAAACGATCGAAAAAGCGTGCAGGCGACGAGCGGGATCAGAGAGGAACAGAACCGAGAGCCTGGACCAGGCTATTTATAATTTCAAATAAATACCTAGCTCTAAGGTTCAGGGTGGTACCGGTCTCAAGGTTAATTGAAGAACTGTTTACTGGAGCTATAGAGCACCTGTTAACAATAAAACCTGCTGTACTCAGCGAACGAGGACTTCAATATCCTTCAATATGTTTTTTCAGACGGGAGGAGGGTTGTAAGACTGGAAGTAGAAATTTGTTGTTTGGACACTCAGAGTGCACACTAGTATTCCTTTTAGTTTAGCACCCGACACGCTTTGCAATGCATGGCACGGATCGGAGCTAAGAAAATCAAGTTTTTATTTACATCAAGTACAGTACAGATCAATTAGCATAAAGTTAGATGACTTGTAACACTGAGATAGAATGCCTGTAGATAAACCGAAAAGTGTGTTCTATTCAAAAAGGTTTCTTAAAATCTGTACTACAAATGGTTGCAAATTTGAAAATATATACAAGTACAGTGGAACCACCTCGTTATTACAGCCACTTTATTCTGGCCCAAACAAAAGCTCAGTCAGTCATTTTAAAAAAAAACCCTTTAATACGGCCAGATTTTTGTGGTCCGTTGCATGTTGACCGAATTAACGGGGTTCCACTGTAGTTCTCTTTATAAAAGAAAAATACATTGCAGGTCATTTTGTTTCTCACTTCTAGCAAGAAAAGTAGTGTAAGTGATTCATTGTGATATAAATAGACATCGTTGACGATGCACGTGTGGTAAGTTATATCCATGCATACAAAATTAAATGGATCTCTCTAAATCCCAGATGAAATGGACTCCGACGAGAATTGGTATATCGCCGGGGAGTCAGTGCTAAGATGTCAGCTCAGTTTCCGAAATAACTCCTCTTGAAACGAAATTGGTGACTACCTGGAGAAAGATTCAATCCCGGCTTAAATTCTACTCGAACTTCCAGTTCGCTTTCCTCCGGCATCCACAGTCTCGGAGAGTGACTGTCGTCTCGCATACGTGATTTATTTCTTCTCTATGCATTATCGTAAATTTGGAACTGGGTGTCTTGTTCAAGTGTTGTATCTAGGCCGGAGGAAAGCGAACGACTTGTTATAAGCAAGGACGGCTGTCAGGAGGAGCTGCTTATACGGAAGTCCCTGGTTGATCTGCAGTGCTTTCTGGGATTGGAACAGGAGGAACGCAGCTGACACCTTCAAAAAATTAAAGACAAAACTGCCAGTTAAAAATCGCGCAAAGTAATAAATTGTAGATCTGTGATTGTGACAACGTACATGTAACCGAATGGCATGAAATATCACATTCTCGTAAAAACCGCTCAACCAGTCAGGAAACTCAAGAAGCCATGATAACAGAATCTGAAGCAATACTAACGTTCACCAATATAAATAACAAGCCGTCAACCGTAATTTGACATACCTGCTTTTGATAATTCCTCCAACGCTTCTGTACAACCTGTCTGTAGTAAGGCGTCGCACAGTTTTTTGGTTGTAGCTGTTTGAGGGCCACAACTTTCCATCCACTTTCGAAGTCCTTGATAACACTTTTCGCCAACTGTCTCGTTTTGGTAATCCTTATCTACATTTTCGATAGTCGGCACTTCTGCTACGCCCAGATTTCGTAACAGTTTCTTCCACCTCCCTCCAACAAGCGGGCTTATGCAGTTACAATGACTTTGTGTAACTGGTTCGTCATCGCTGCCTAACGACGAGAAACACTGGTTGGAAATTTGGCTGGCTAGGAAATCTGTAAGGAACAGTAAAACCATTTAGAAAATAGCTCAAAGAAAATACGCGCGCTGATTGCTTTAAAATCGTGTTTCTATTAAACAGTTAGATTATGAGCTCGAAATTTTTATCGTGTGATAGTTGACAAAAAAAAAAGAAAACTTTATCCAAATCCACTTCACAGACATCTTTTATGGGAACTTGTTACTATGGCAAAAGTGTGTTGGTCGGTGTTAATCACCGTCATAAAACAACCCGAGTGATTGAATGAAATTTCACTCAACATGTATTTCTCTTGTCAGTACAAATACTGATATCAAACGATCATAGGAAACGAAGCAACTTCTCGATCTGCAGGAATAAACTTTTCGCGCCGAAGAACGAGGTAAAACAAGTCTCACGTATATTTTCACGAATTCATTTGCACACCTGGGGATGGCTTGTCGTTCTGGTCGACGATACTCTCGTTTTCCTCTGGCACAACAGAGATCCGCGAGCCTGCTGTAGTAGTGTGGTGGGAAGGTGCGTTACTTCCACTGCTTTCTACTGAAAATCGACGGGTCTGCTGCAGATTGGAATGCGCGGAAAAAACAATCAGTTGATAAAGCTATTATCCCCATACTCGGACTTCAGTATTCTATTTGTCTGAGCTATTGGCTAGGTCAAGTTAAGTCATCTTTATTTTTGCAGGGTGTGGTCCTTTTTAACACTAGGCTAGTATCAATATGGAGCTTGAGGAAAAACACTCTACACAGTACAGTTGAACTTTGACTGCTTTATGACTGTCTTACGGCTATAACACAACTGTGCCGACAACTGCCCTACGACTGCAGTTTGATTGCTTACAATTGTCTTATAACTACTATACGACTCCAGTACGACTGTCTTACGACTACTATACGACTCAGGTGCGACTACAATTCGATTGCTCATGATTGTCTTATAATTACTATACGACTCCAGTACGACTGTCTTACGACTACTATACGACTCAAGTGCGATTGCAGTTCGATTGCTCATGATTGTCTTATAACTACTATACGACTCCAGCACGACTGTCTTACGACTACTTACGATTACTGTTCGGCTGCGTCACGACTTTGCTACGACTACAATACGATTGCATTGCGATAGCCTTATCTACAGCGCGACCCATCAAGATAAAATGTGGTTTTTATAGTTGTCAATGCGCTTAGCTACTCCTAGCTAGTTCACAGGCATGCCACTTAAACTGAAAGAAACAAATATATCGACTTAGCATAATAGGCCAGTTGGCTATTGACAAGCATGACCGAGGAGTTGAACTAGGGTCTACCGAGAAACAACCCCAGCTTAGTGGTCAGAGCGGGACTTGAACCCGAGACCTCCGGATTTCAAGCCCGGCGCTCTATCCACTCGGCCACGCTGCCTCCTCCTGCCTCCGTGCTACCGACTAAGGTATGCCTGGGTTACGACTGTCTAATGACTGCGCTTCAACTGTTTTACGGCTATGTTATCACCGCGTTACAACTGTCTTACAAATAACTGTACGACTTCGCTTTGTTTAGGTTATATATGCTTAAGACATGACTGCGCATGCATTTCGACTACGGTAACGCTGTCCATGTTCTTTACGGTACATGTACCTTTCTTGGTGTAAATCCTGGATTGAGATAGATACTGTGTTTCGTGGGATGCCCCTCCTGCTGAAATATCAAATTGCACGAGAATTCCTCCTCAGTTGGACGACATGGTTTCACTGCAAACTCGCACGGGGTGTAAGTACGGAATCCGTTATGATAGGCCGCCTCGTATGGGTATGTCTGTAAGAGATATTCAACGAGTTAATAGTTTTGAGAAACAGAAACAACTCGAGGGAACATTCGGCAAAACACAGATCAGTATAAGGTAAGTATTGATAAATTTACCTCGAAATCGTTTATGAACAATTTAAAAAAATTTCGTAATCTTTTCCAAGCAATGTTCATTGATTTGTTTAAGAATTCTTGTCTTGAAATTCCATTCAAAATACTGTTTTGCTGAACTAGCGACATTCCTCAAAAGTAAGTGGTTGTCAGATGAAAAATTCATTGATGTCGACAACTTTTGACGGGGCCCGTCTGCCCAAGATTCTTAATACTTTTGTGATTATAGTAATTAATTATTCCATCGATTAATTAATCAACTCATTAAGTAAACTTTACCTTTGTTTCGGGAGTCTTATCCATTTCCCATCCTTCCGGAAGATCAGTGAGTCCCACTATGATATCCTTGGTGTCATTGTACATTTTAAACGGCATCTCAATCGTCTGCTTCGAAGTAGGAAACAACTTTCTGTCTTTTGACTGTAATCGCTTATTAACAAGAAATGCACAAGAAAAGTGTTAAAAAACTGTCCAATATTGCAATGTTTCAGTTCAAATATATGAAGATGGCGGAATTAACTCATGCGCATTACACGTTTTAGCAAGTGAAAAAACAACATTCGAAAATCAGCTAGTGTTACTTCTTCATTCTGAAAGCAACATGGGGTTTAAATTATGCAGCGTCCAGAATTCGTCGGAGAAATTTGAAAACACAGCTTTATTTCTACAGTTAGGCCTACCGTCCATACTAATCCGTCACGAAAAGGGAGCTTTTCAAAAACGCCCTTTAACCGGAGGAATTTGAAAACGCCAGCTATTCGTTTTCGTGTGGACGGAAAACAGTTTAAAAACGGAGTTTTTCGAAAGCGATGGCGTCACGATAATCAAGTGATTTCCCTGACAGAGTTTTCCTCAAACACAAATCCAATATGAACGGTGATTGTTTCGTTTTCAAATTCTTCCAGCGTAGTGTACTTTAGTTACTTTTCAAATACTTCAAGGGAATGTTGTTACCTTCTTGGAATCCTCATTGTCACTGTAGATGTAGAATCTGAAGCAAATGGTATCCAATTCTTCATTCGGTTTGTTCGCAAAAACCGTGGCTCTTTTTCTCTTGGGCCCACCTCCACCACAGATAAATATACTCCAGAAAGAAAAGGTCTTGGTTTTGATGTGAACGGAGTCCTTTTTCACAGTGTACCAGGCCTTAGATTGACAGTTTTTCTCTGATGCTGAGGGGACTTTCTCCCACTTGAACGGACCTGTAAGGAAAAAAGATATTTGTAGAACTGTAGAGAAAACGTCTATTATGCGGGATTATGCAGTCACTTGATACAAAAATCGGTTTACGCAAAGGATTTGACAGATATCCCGGAAAAGGAATAGACCTATCCAACGCAACTGACGGGATTTCCCGCGAGTGCTTCCGGCGTTCCAGCGGGCAAAGTACTCGGGCGCGAAATCTCGTCAAGCTACGCATGCGTTACGTAACTCGACTCCAGTTTTCTAGAGCTAGTGCTAATGACCTTTATTTGAGCGCCAGTTGAGGCTTAGTCGATTTATAAGAACTTACAGTGCCTTCGCAAGCGCTGGTTAGCAGTTCTTATCTACCTAATCACGACAGATACAAGTATGTAGAAAGCTCTTTAGCAGATAACTGTACTATTCAGTGGGGCCCATTCCTGCGACGTTGTTTTTTTTCCAATGGAAAAGCAAAAAGAAAAAAAAAAAAACCAAACCAAAACAAAACAAAACAAAACAGAAACAAAACAAAAACGTACACGTTACAGTTTCACCCTGCTACTCAAATGTCCACACACAGCCTACGTCTCGTTCAGAAATAAAATTTTAGTCGTAGCGCCCCCGTCAACCAAGCGATACATAAAGTCTTGTTAAATAATTAACTGCCTTTAGAGAAATACTGAGAACAAATGATGGTGCTATTACCGTCATCAGAATAGCTGCCACATCTGTAAACAGATATTGAGTCCTTTCTAACTTCGTCTAAGTACAGGCAGTGTGGAACAATAATTTCCACCGGCTTTAGAACGTTAATGTTGTCGGGTCCACAATAAAACAATGGGGAGATGAGAGTCCTATCGTGACTTTCCGGAATATCCCGCAGCAAGGATGTTTCGTCATAGACAACACGGAAGGAGAAAGGCTGGTTAATTCCCTCGGGTACAGCTCCACTATCAACGATGATGCTGATATTTGAGTCTGGGGACGATAACTTTCCACCCGTGCTGTTGATAGTGGTCTCTGCATGGGTGATGTACTTTAGGCCGGATCTACGAGGAGGCAGACACGAGATACGTTAAGTGTCATGTGATATTGTGTGACATGACAGTGTCACGTCACATTATGTCATGTCATTTATTTAACACAGCGGTGACTTAAAAGAGGTATACTGCTGCCTTTTACGTGATTCCTTCACCCAGAATGGGGAATAAGGCCTGAAGCTCTAATCTAGTCTGACTTAAACGTACAGAACGTGAAAACTTTATGATTCCAATTTAAGAGACGTCCCGGGGGGTACTCTGTAAATCTTTGGGTGGGGTGATGACCGCTGGGTCACTGAAGCCCTCACCCTGTACTAGACCATGATCAGTTTGATTTTGCAACCCTATTCTAGACCAGGCACCAAAAACCCCTACCCTATACCAGACTAGCTATTTGACATGCAAAACCTTTATCACTATCGTAGTCCAACATACCCTATAAACTAAACCTCTATCATTCAAAGTCACATCTGTTTATGAGAAGTTCTCACTCCTGAGTTTCAATTTCTTTTATGCAATTCAACCCCGGGTAAAGACCCCTGTTCTAGACTAAATTATTTATACACTGGCCACTTTTCTGGTAAATTTTACCCTATTTGAGACCAAAACTGTCTGATTTCTATGCCCTATCCCAGACTAAACCGCTTGAAAACCATCCCCTTCACGGCGGCACAAACGCGTATAGCTTATATATGGGAGTACGTAACCGGTCGGCAGAGACGTACCGTGTAGTACTGTCGACTGGTTGCCTTATGTTAAACAAATTAAACACTGAATCACGGTGAACATCTGCGGCCACAACCGTGCGTTCAGAAGGAAGGTAGGTGTGTTGAGTTACAGTGTTAGAGCTCGGAGGAGACTCGTTTGATTCATGCTCGATAGTTACTGTCACAGGGATTCCATGATTCACAGGGTTCCCCATCAGATTCTGCTAAAACAAAAACCAACAAACAAAAAACCCATTTGACTAACGTGGAATAATGGAACTTAACTAATTAATAAATGACATGGGACCCGAACTTTCAATCGTCAAACCACGTCTTCTTCTAATCATTTTTCTCTGGGTATGATCGCAGTCTCTTGTCTATGACAACTAGCATGCTGGCAGCCGACAAAACTGTTATTACTTTTTAGATTTTTACTTCATTTTGATCCACATTAATTTCTTAATTTTCTTAACTTTGGGTGTTAACATTTCACTGATGTATTTTTACATTACGAAAACAGGTATACATAATTCAGACCACAGCATTCATATTTGTCCCTAGCCACTGAATTCTAAAGCTAGACTGTACTCTCTTAATGTCTTTTCTTTAGCTTCATCTCCTGCTTCATTGATATTACCAGAAAATTGTTAGATTAAGAGTGCGTTCCTTTGGGAATATCCAGGTCAGGATCAATGATTTAAATCATTCGGATCAGTGCATAGAATAAACCTTGCCCAGAATGGATTCATCAGTTCCTACCTGATCTTGGATCATTGATCCTGATACAAATCATCTTAAAGTAACGCACGTTCTGGCTAAGTTCTTTTATTTAAGGGTCAAGGATAGGAGAGAAGAGACTGTCATGGACAATTAAAGCAAAGAGCAAGTAGTGGGAGTTCAGTAACCGTCACTGAATAGAAAATCACCTGTTCCGCATTAGATGCCGCAATACTTGACACGGAGGTGCCATCGCAACAATCTGATGATGCTGGACAACGAGGGCGCTGAAGACATTTGAAGAAGCATCCTGAACGAGAAGAGCGATGTTAATAAAAATATATATATATTTCTCAGAAGAAAGAACCACAAGATTCTGGCTTCGTTTTAATTATGCGCACGCGTTTAAGTACAATGACGGTTTTGATACATGCCCATGAGAGAGAGAGCAACGGCTGTGTCTAATGCGGGCTTATCTTCCGATTTCTCTCAGAACCCTCGGAGCAAGGCGAGAACCAACAACCAACTCAACCCACATACGGCACCGGTAGGCGAGCGCTCTCACCACTGCACCATCCCTGCTCCGCAACCGGTAACGGTCAAAGTGCCCTGCACACAAGACCACATGCATTATAGTTATTTTTCGAGTTAAGGGCTAAGGTGTTAGTTTCAACACTTAATCACTGGTCCCGAGGGGAAGAGTGAATTTTGTTTCCCTCGAATCTCCATATTTCCCGAGACGAATGACGTCATAGTTTTCGCAATGTTGCCCACTCATGCATTTGGCGGGAAACAGTTTCACTGTTAGATGTCAAGTGACCATGAACTAGCCAGCGCGTTCTAGCGGGAAAAAGCCAGCTATATAACAAGAGAGGGATTATTACAGATCTTTTGCGCTCAGGCTAGCTAAGAAACAAACACCTCACCGTTGGTTTCTCTGAATTGTTTCCAACGTCCGAGTAGAACAACAGCCACGACAATTACTACTCCGGTCGTCACTGCAATGATTCCCCAACGCGACTGGCGAGACAGCTTGGGTTTGTTTATGTTCGATGGTACTGGCATCTCACCTTCTAGCACGGTACCTGTAGGGAAATACACGTTAAAATATATTCATACCCACCTTAAAGTATGTAACAGAACCTGTTTCAGGGACCCGGTGCCAGACCTAGGAAAGTTGTCTGGGGAACCCAGAAGAAGCCCCATTTTTTTTTTAAATCTGAAAATGGCTTTCTTCGTCCTTCTTATCTATTTCCTTTTCCTAATTAACAATTAGATTATGAGCTCGAGATTTCTATGAGGTGATAGTTGATGAGGCCGAATTCTAACTTAAATTAAACGCAAATAATGGTTTCCAAATATTTTTCGACGCATTATTGAACTTTACCCTTTAACAAAGTCGCACGTATTGAATTGTCCTTGGTAAATTTATGTTTGTTTACGCGCGCGCACCGGTTTTTCAATAATTTCAAGTTTTTAAAGTCATGAATCCGTTTACGTCCTTCTTTTAGTCTTCTCCGGAATTTGATCGTCCATTTACATCCAAACTTTCTTCCAAAACTTCGGAAACGCGATAAAAACGTCGCATTTCGTGGACGACCGACAGCTGCTGCACTCTAATGGCTGATAGTATACGAGTAGCTCAGCCAATCAGATTGCAGCATTTGCATTAGTATAATAGTAGAATTCTACTAATTCCTAGTAGGCCATTTTCGAGATACCTTGTACTTCTGGTTCAAAACGAGTCCTCCTGCAAAACCTTTCATATGAAAACGAATTTCATTTGCATGAAAAAGAACCTGTAGAGGGAACACATTTTCGTATGAATGGTTTTGCACGCTGACTCTTTGATCAGAGGCAAAAGGCAACTCGAAAATAGCTTATGCAGATCGTTGAAGGCGTTTATTTGTGAATCTCTCCAGTTTTTGCGCGGTCATTTTCACCAAGGGAGGCGCGGTGGCCTCATGGTTAGTGCGCTCGTCTCCGGATCGTGCGGTCCGGGTTCGAGCCCTGGCCGGTGACATTGTATTGTGTTCTTGGGCAAGACACTATACTCTCACAGTGCCTCTCTCCACCCAGGTGTATAAATGGGTACCGGTGAACTTAATGCTGGGGTAACCCTGCGATGGACTAGCATCCCATCCAGGAGGGAGTAGAAATACTCCTAGTCGCTTCATGCTACAGAAACCGGGATAAGCTCCGGCCTGATGGGCCACTTGGCTCGTACGCAGACTTTACCTATTTTCACCAATCATCGCTAGCCGATCTGAGGAATGTGGAATGGAACATTTCAAAAGGGTTAGAGATTTAAAATTTACGTGTACGAGCTGCAAGGTAAAAAGAGGTAAAGTCTGCATACGAGCCAGGTGGTTTATCCGGCCGGATTTAACCCGGTTTCAGTACCATGAAGCGACTAGGAGTATTTCCAATCCCCCCTCCCCCGGATGGGATGCTAGTCCATCGCAGGGTTACCCGGGCGGACAGGGGCACTGTGAGAGTAAAGTGTCTTGCCGAAGAACATAACACAATGTCCCCCGCTAGGGCTCGAACCCGGACCGCTCGCTCCGGAGTCGAGCGCACTAACTTTGATGAGGCCACGGTACGAGCTGTAAGTGACAGAGAAATTATCTCTTACCACTTAATGTATGGTGTTGAATGTCCTCGGTGCTGGTATATCCATCCACAGATCCTCGGGCACTCAATTCGATCATATCTTCAGGTGTTAAACCATGCTTAGATGGAGAAACAGACGATGCTCCACGTTGTTTCAAGGAGTCTGCAGTTATTGTAATGTTCTGTTCAGTACTCCCAGTGTGTCTGCTGGGAACGCCTTCGTCTCCTTGCATCTCATGACTGGATGGTTCTTTCGTAACAGTGGGGAACGTCGCTTTGGTGCGCGGCACTTTGGGGGGAGGGGGAGGGGACCTCCGTTTGGCAGGCATAGTTGGAGCGAGTGACGGGCTGATTGACTTCGGCAGTCCAGTAATCGAGATCGACGAAGCCTCAACAGACGGCGAAACCAGAACCATTGAATGGGATGAAGATGTCATCTGAGTTGATGCGCCATTTGCCTTCGTCGAGAATGAGCTTGAAGGTGCCTGGTCACGTGATGGAAACCCAAGCGAAGAGGCAGTCACGTTAACATGTTGTTTTTCAATTGTAAATTTCTCATCATGGCGTTTGTCATCTGACCACGGAATCTCCTTCTCTATGATTGTCAGAGAGCTTTTGGCCTTGTCACTTTCTTTACTTTTCTTTAAAATCAAGTGATCTATTTTGATTGAAACGACACAAGTCAGTGTAGCATGCAATTATGAAGGATAAGAAACATTCTGAGATTACACCTTCCAGGTTTGGCTACAACCAATCAATCAATCAATCAATCAATCAATCAATCAATCAAGCAAGCAAGCAAGCAAGCAAGCAAGCAAGCAAGCAAGCAAGCAAGCAAGCAAGCAGTCGATCAGTCAGTCAGTCATTTAGTCAGTCAATAAGGCAAGGTAACGCGAAGGTTTTATTGCTATCTTTTCCGTTGCTTTATTTCAATCGTACGTCAACACCAACCCAGTCGTTATTCGCCTACCAACTCTGACGAAACATTAACGTTTAAACCGTCAGCTCTCCAACTTCACTGAGCGTAATCAAAGTGATTCATTTTCAGCCGTCTCAAGTTTCTTTAGAAGAGAATCCTTTTTATGAAAGGAGTTGCTGACGATTACCTTCAATCCCAACTTCGTTACACGGTACGCTAACATAACTCATGATTCCCTGTCCATTCTGTGGGCACTCCTCACAAACAGTGTCTCTTGTTCTTCCGCAAGGTTTTACCTCCCAAAAGCCTGGGGCGCACTTGCTGCATTCTTTGCATACCACATTTGAAGTTGAAGTACATGGTTGCGATTCAAATTCGTTGCCACGGCAACTGGAGCATGGCTTACATGCTGGCCGACGCGAGGGGTTCTCAGAGTAGGTTCCTTTTTCGCATCGTACGCAAAGAGATGTTTCATTTTGTTTGCAGGCAGATGAAAATCCAGGAGGACACTTTTTACACGACAAGACGGAGGGGCTGGAATCAATTGCAACCAGCAACTGCAAATGGGCAAAAAAAGAAAGAGATTAGATGAGGCAACGCAAACCTTTAGTACAGGTTCCAGTGTGTCATCATCATTTGAATACAACTATTCAAATATATATTTATATTTAACTATTTTTCTTAGAAAAAGCTACGGAGTGCACAGCAAGAAGTACAGCGTTGGCTGCGAAAGTTCTGCGCGAGCGATTCAATCCGGCACTGGACATGCAACAACCTGCCGTAATTTTTGGCCTGACACCGCTACAGCCCAGTATAGCTCTCTATGCCCTGGTGACGAGTGTGGTGAGCGTTAAAGCGGAACATCAGCTACGTGCCAAGTTCCACAGTTCCAGTTTATTTTCGGAGGCGCATTTGTTCCACCGGAAACCACAAATATGTCGAGCCCAACTTTGAGACAAACTAGGTTTTGCTCTTTTTCATCTGTGTTTTTTTTCTTCTGCGAGGTCTTCTTGCGGGTACGATTAAGTTTCCTTACAACTGTGAAATTAGTTAGACGAGAAGTTATGAAAAGTTCATCAACTCATCTACATTGGCATTCTGGATAGACAACTCGCAGTTTTTCTGCTCCTCAGGAGAAACGGGATGTTTTGTTTGCGCTATTTCTAGACTCGTGATTTCTGATGAAATACTCCGCTCAAATGTCTGTGATTACAAACAAACCCTGCAACCATGAGAATTAGTCAAAACACTTCACAGTTTTTGAAAGCAATATAGTTAATTGTTCATTTACATTGTGTGGAAAATTTGCATAAGTCTGGAAATAAGTTCCCCATGCGTAACAGGCCAACCTTTCGATTTAAAGAAATGACAACGATATAACTTGTCCAAGTAAGCTAATTTTTCATAATTGATTCAGACTTATTTTGATATTGTTTCTTATTAAGCTAGCTTAAATATCACTGATTGTGGCTGATGAATCTAAATGAGAACATATACGTAATGTTCATCAGTTTATATTGACGACAAAAAATCAATAAAACTTATACGGGAAGTTGTTACGGTCCAATTCATCCACAACACTCGGAACAATACTTCAATGTTTTGATATTTTCGCTTTCGATTTCGAGATTTTAAAGGACCATCGAGCTCACAAAAATCATCGCAGGAAAAATTTCCGTTTGTCTTTCAGCTCAAAACCGAAAGCCTGGTAATTCTAAGTTAAGTAACAAGCAAAACCAACTCATGAGAGGAACGAAAACAACAACTATATGCATCACCCATCCATGCCACTCCACATTCCACATACATTTGTTGCAACTTTTTCGACAGATGTTACTTTCTCTTGCCCTGACTTGAAACAAACATTTCGTGTCGATTTCAGAATCGCGCAAAATTCGCGATTGCGCAAAAAATAATAATGATAATAATAATAAAAAAAAACATAGAGCGCGAACAAAATTCGGTGATAGTGCCTCGTGGAAGCCAATTTCGGCACTTGCCGGAAAATACGATGGCATGTCAATAAATATACTTTAACTAATCTTGTAAATTTTATCACATGCGCATAACTAATACAGTCGTTTGGGCTGATAATTCTCGTTTGATAACACGATTCGCGCTACAGTGTAATGCAGACGGTGCTCTTGACGTAGCCGACGCACTGTCGAATTTCAAGAGATTTCACGGGCTACAAACACAATTCTTGAGCAGATAAGTATCGCAAACATTCATGATCAGTATACGGAAATAAACCAACAGAAAACGTATCTGTAAGATAAATACTGCCGGAAAATACTTACACAGACTGAGTGCATTCCCATCAAAGTGAATACCAACAAAAATTCATGATACGCCATGTTGGAATTTTAGTTCAGTGTTGCCTCTTGCGATCACGGACTGGTTGCAGCTCTCAGGTCAAACTTGCACGCAAATGCTTTCGTTGTTCCTAGCTTCCCGCCTCGGACGGGCTCAGGATTTGCAGGAGCAAGCACTTAGCAAAACAGACCACGCTTAAAATAGCCAACAACTTTTAAACTCCTGGGTCTCGAAAGTAATTAGTTAAAGGGGTTTCCCCGTGATGTAAAGGCATGTTTATATTTAGCGCAATGTGAGGTGTTACAGAGGGACTCGGGGGACGGGGTTTGGTGTCGCTTACGCGGAAGTGTTCGATAGTGAGTTTGTTTCTAGGGTTCGGCGGCCGGAGTTTGGAGAGATGTATATAAGAGAAAGTCTTGATTAAAATGAAGCATTCATTGGGCACAAAAGAGGAATGTGTCTGATTTTAGGTAAGCATTTATTAGCATGGTGGGGAGGGACAAGAATGACGTCACGTCAGTTAGGCCGCGTTATGATAAGCAGACAAAAAACGGAAAAAAAATAGTTTGCCTTTCTTTTCTTTCGCCGTTTGCACACGTACAAAGCGTTTACATTTGTGTTTGCTGTGTTAGGAGTGTTTTTATCTACATATATGTATACATTTATTGGATTGATTCAAGTATCATGTAGAGGAAAATAAAACCAAATGACAGGAAGTGTTTTTCCGTTTTGCCCTCGACGTGTTCAAACGTCCTCCTTAAACTCTCGAATGGTTTCAAGTTTCTTTATTCTTCACACAACAAAATACAGATTAATGAAAGAATTGGAAAATGAAGGGGTCTTAATGTGAACGAAAACTCACTAGCTTTTTTAACACTTTGTTTTTACCGAAATTTGAATCTTAATTATGGTAATGAGGTTATATTTTGAGAATTTGTTACTGCAAGTTCAAAATTCGCTTTCTCAAAACGAGTTATTTTTGCCTTTCATGAGAAAAGATATTTTGAGAAGGATTTCTCCAATTGAGCTGAAATTTCAGGATTGTTGTTCTGAGTAAGTTTTGTGTTTTAAGCAGAGAACTTTTCCATCCAGTGCATTTTGTCTTGAAAAGTTAAACATTGAAACATATGCCGGATTTTCTGCTAGTATCAGATTCAACCAAGATTCAACTGGTCACCATTTCATGTGTTTTTAACTTTTCAAAAATCTCTCTGCTCAAGACAGCAAGCTAGTTGTGTTCTTTTAAAACATGTAAAAATCATTCATTTTGATCAATTCTTGTAGGAGTTATCTTTTCTCAATTAAGCCCTGGCATTACCCTGCAGGTGGCAGATTTAATCAGCTGGTGTCAGGTTACAATACAGTTGTAGGGTACAAAAATATTAATTTTTTCATAATCTTTGGTCTTTAAAATTTCTAGAAATGTATGCTTTGCCATGGTTTGGAATTAAATCTTACTTCGAGACGGAAAAGTTTGAAAAAATGGTGTGTTTTTGGGTTAACCCCCGCGGCTAAAAAGAGTTCACCATTCTTCTCACACACGTAATCTAATATTAATAAGATAAAAAAAAAAATAAAACAGTTAACGTCATCTAAAGTCATAGGATTTAGTTTCGTGGGACACAAGTAGTTAGATAAACTAAAACAAAGTAAATACGTAACAGACACCTAAGTAGATAAAATATATAAAGCGGCAGATGCTATTATAGCTTAAATCTTATCAAATGGTGACAGTGAAAAGCGCAAGCGGTAGAATGCACTGAATTTTTCTTGAGTATTGCTGTCGTCTTTCGCATATTAGACTACCTGGCCTAACAGCAGGGTAGCCTGTAGCCCCCCCCCCCCCCCCCCCCCCCCCCCCCCCCCCCCCACCCCCCCCCCCTCCCCCCCCCCCCCCCCCCCCCCCCCCCCCCTGTTTTGCTATTTTGTAGTTATCTTTATTTTTTTCTCTGCTTCCCCTGCGCTTTCTTTTTGATTTTTTTTATTTGTGTTGTCTATACTTTATTTTGTTTGTTTTTCAT
>Ga0126339_10000392_pt1 | contig 23379 bp, 15 predicted proteins | sample OrbTmetagenome_2_FD_92532 | JGI IMG/M metagenome (GOLD analysis project Ga0126339, IMG submission 92532) | Coral microbial communities from Petempiche,Puerto Morelos, Mexico - Orbicella T R C metagenome | ecosystem: Host-associated > Invertebrates > Cnidaria > Coral | place: Petempiche,Puerto...
GAACAAACACACGCCACTTTCATCAACAAACATATCTCATGTCTGACTACATCTGGACTTTGAGAGAGCCACAGAGGTTAATTAATGTTTGTATTTGACTGTTTTGTGTTGTTCCCATGAATAAATTCATCACGCGATTCTTCTGCTTGATGGAACAGGTACAATATCTATTGAAATTGCTCCATCATTTTTCTTGCAATATATAATAAGCACATCAATTGGCCATGTAACATGGCGATCTGTATGAGAAAAAGCACTTGGAGACGGACAACTTATCAAATCAACAACTGCAAGGTCATCTTCTTACCTCAAAAACTTACCCACCCCTCCCCACTGCGTTTATAATGTCACATGTCACAATTCCTAGGCTGTAACCCATTGTCTACGGTAAAACCGTACATTGTAGTCATTCTATCGCTATAAGGAGCAATTTTAACATCAGAGTTCATTCAGACAATCCTGGCCAAAAGTCTTGGGACACTTTGCACTTTTGCCAACGTGTTATCTTTCTGACCACCTCCACCTCCCCACCCCCAACACAACGTTGATGTTGATTCATCCAAAGTAAACTCACTTTTCCAACATTGCGATTTTTTTTTTGGGGGGGGGGGGGGAGAGGAGGGTGGGCCACTTCAAAATAATGCGTCACCCGTTGTCATTTTGTGAAGCGTCCCAGGGACTTTTGGCCATTACTGTAGGTCGAAAGAGTCCTTGGGGGTCTCATTTGTCCGGCTTTTTAACAAACTCTCCGATTTTCGGTCACTTTAGCCAAGTTACGCCGCTCTTATGCTGTTACAGAATTATTTTTTGTCTTTCCCGTCCCCCCATTCGGCGACGCTCACCTCTTTTCCTGTCCTGTCTTGCGACCCTCTACCTTCGCAAAATCTCTCTCCCCATAACTTAGTTGCGCAAAGGCAGTAAGTGGTTGTATAAACGGTGAAAATGGATTACTAGCCAACGGCAAATTAAAAAGAAGCACTCTACAGTCGATAGCACAATTTTTTTTGTTAATACTTATTCATTTGAGGCGATTTATTCCATAGTAATCATAAAAATGACAATTTCCTGGATTGTGATTGGTTTAAAAAAATCCTATTTTCCACCAATTCACTTGCTATGTTGTTATCGGACAGTTCAATAAGCCAATCACATTTAAAGTTATAGTTTAAATTAATTAAATCAACCAGTCACATTCAAAGTTATTGTTTAAATCAACCAATCACAACCTTGGTTTCAATCACCAACAATTTACGCCTCCTTTGACAGTCTTTTAATTCAAATTTCCCTTTCTTTCATAACTTGGCTATTCTTCTTTTCTCGGAAATTGTAATTTTCATGATTAATTGGTAACAAGACTTCGCGTCGTCCAATTCGGTCTGTAATCATACTCGTGATAAACAAATCGGACTCTCGCTGCACGTGATCACTCGTATGATTACAGACTTCACTCAGTCCTATTACCATTACGTAGTGTAGTCCATCCCTTAACCAACCCGGCTCAGAAGGTGGTAGACTGGCCGAACTAAATTTATTTGTCGCCCAGAACACACGTTTCCCACGACAAGGAATCGAATTTCGAGTACGTTGCTCCTCTTCATAGAGTGGGCGGAGCAAGCAAACAATGATTGAAGGGCATCGTTTGTATCCAAAATGTAGAATTACGCCGCAGTATCAAGCGGACCAAATTTTGAAAAACACAAAATGACATAAATATTAATTGTGTGATTTTTGTTTTAAAACAACGTTTTTATTCGAAAATTTGCAATATCTGGCCAGTGTGAGCGTTTTGTGAGGGTCTATATACATGAGTATATGATATACGCTGGTGGTTTGGCGGTTTAAGCCAATTTTAGCTAATTTTGAGTGCTGCTTTTCGGGGGGAGTACATTCACATTTATCGGGTGGTTTACGGTTAAGAAATAATCGCGCGGTTGCGGGAAATCATCAATTTAGCTCGTTGACTTCGGTTTTTACGTGCTTTTGTGGCCACCGCTCGGTTTAGTTTGCATAGATAAATCATCAACGAGGAAACTGAACGATTATATGAATTGAAAACATCTTCACAAAAGAGGGTCTGTTATAGGTGGTCGTACATTCTGAAAACTGCCGTATTTTGCTTATTCAAAAGCGACGACCGCTTCGTTTTCTCCTAAAAACCAAAACCACCCTACTAGTAGGACGATTATCATCACAACAGATCTTTTAACGGTACGCAACAAAATTTTTACGATATGTTAGCTCAATAATCGTGTTTCTCCTCAGAATGACTAAATTGTTTCTAAACAAATTGTTTCTAACACCATTCAGTAACCAGCGAACAAAATATTTTGACGTCTAGTGGGCTTTTCACAAACACAAAGATTGCTCGAGGTCCCGACAACATCGGATGGAAATGCAATAACCAGCTGGTGTATCAGTACGAAATTGAGCTTAGGAAAAAACCTATTTTGCCACGTGATCTTTTTTTTAAAGAAAAATACACAATTAATGGCTAGTTTTGAGATTTGATTTCTGGCAAAGATCTCGTTAATTTCATGTTTTGTTTTCCAACTGCGACCTCAGGGTCTATAGAGCGTGACATGAGTACCAAAATATATAACAAGTTTTGGCAGAAAATGTTTGTCTGCCTCGTGAAAACCTCTGACCTTCGAGTTGAAGGCCCTTATTACGAGGGTTTGACGGACTAAGGCGTAATGGATCACTCTACCGCCCCACCTCCACCCCCATGGGATGCTTATCCTTCGCACAGACACCCCAAGCGTTAATTCGAGTCATTCGTGTAAAGAGGCGCTGTGAGAGCAACATAAAGAGTTACGAGCAAAAGACCGTACGATCGTTTTTCCGGCGCACTAACCTTACAAAGGACCACATAGGAACTTTAAAACGTATCTTTCTTTAGGTAGAGATACTTTTGCAATTCACAGTTCAACGCTCTTTGCCAAAAGTGGACTATTTTGGTTGCGCAACTGGTACAAGGAGCTTGGAAAAGATAAAGACAGTCAGAGTTACGTGGATAGGACGATAATTTATTCATGTTGTATTTTGCTGAAAACTGAATATATTAGCTTGTGTTGATTACATTACTGCATACATCAGCCTGTGTTAATCGTTTCCTGCACCCAAAACTTGAGGTCCATCATGTCAGCGTACACCCCGTATCTTCCTCTGCGCGCGCAGCCTATCCCCCAGCTAATGACACCCATTAGAAACCACTTGTCATTCCTCACACAGACCAGCGGTCCTCCGCTGTCTCCTTGACATGCGTCAATGGCTCCCTCGGAGTAACCTGCACAGCGCATGCGTGTTGTTATGGGGTATCTCAAGTCGTCGTATCCTTCTTGACAAGTGTCACGTGACACAAGAGGAACTTCTGCTTGCTGTAAAACCTGCAAAATAATGCAACTTCTTCAGTATGACAAGTGTTATTGTCAAACTCTGGTTCATTGAATAATGAGATTCAAGAGTTTTCATTGGCTTAGCCATCTTGATATATGAGTCATTATACCATGCTCTACAAATATAGTAAGAGTGCGCGTTATTTGATTTTTTGTTTTGGAGGAAGGGGGGGAGGGGTGTTAATTTTATTTTCGTTTTCTATATTTTGGGGGCATTTTTAATAAAACAATTATTCCACTCGCGCTTGTTAAATATGTGATGATTTTAGCCAACTAGGCGCTATGCGCCCTGTTGGCTATCTACCATCTCATATCCAACGCACGAACGTGGAATAATTGTTAATTATACCATGAAAAACCTCAATATATTCGCTGCTTTCACAATTTTTTCGTTTTGTGAGCGGTACGTTTTAGCAGGTTAATAACTGCGAGACCCAGGGCCAGGCTGTTAGAAAGCCGGATAACGCTAAATTATCCTGGATTACCAGTTAACCGAAGTATTAGCTTTTCTTGTATAAAAGTGTTTTTCGCATTTCATTTTTTGTGTAGTTTGAGATTATTCAAACTCAAAACTAAAGGACAAGCAATATGACAAAACCTCACCAAAAAGTTACAAAACTGAAATCACAATTCTCGCTAACGATACGTTAGCTTAATCTGGCTTTGAACAACCCGGCCCAGGTGAATACCACATTAATCGTAGGATACCTACACTACCTGATGACACAATACAAAGTACTGCACAGTATTTCCACGCACAATTTCAGTTACAATTTGTAATATCTAGTATGTGTACAATTTAGTGGTCCTACGAATCACTTAAAGGACCTCAGTCACGTATTTTCAGTTATTCTGGCCACGAACAAAATTTCCTTTAAATTAACGGAAATCTGAAAATAGTAGTTTACTAAGATGGCAAAACGCCAAGAAAATAATAATAGCTCATAAACGAACAAGGATGGTAACGGATGGAGACGATTAACACGGATTACAACCAACGAACTTGAAGTTTAGGCTAAACTTTTCAAGATGCGTAACCCGTGACGTGGCTCCTTTAATTAAAAACAAATGAATTCCGAAGTTGCATTGAGATGGAACCCACAGGGGAAGCGGAAGAGAGGGAGGCCAAGGAACAACGGGGGAGACGAGGCGGTAAATAGAGGGGGAGACGGTAAATAGAGGGGGAGACGAGGAAGACAGACTTCAATTGGCAACAGTTGGAGAGACAGTCACGAGACAGCTCAGAGAGGGATGGAGAGACTTCCTTAAGGACCTATGCCCCCCACGGGGTGAAAGGTTTTAGGCTAGTAAGTCAGAAAAAGTTAACACAAGTTCTAAAACTTCGCCCAGTGGTGATTGTTTTGCAGAAACTAAAACTAAATCATTCTTCGCCGTGCAAAACGAGGACACGAGTCCCATATCATTCCGTCCTACCTGGGGGATTTCTCCACCTTCCGTAGTGTGGCCCCACCCAGATATGAAACAGTTGGTTCCAACGTCGAACTCAGTCTTGGCGAGACACACAGGTCTCACGTGAGTATTGTACTTGATTGGGTTCTTCAATTTTATCATCGCCACGTCATAATCGTGATTGCTTGACGCGTCATATTTTGGATGTTTGATGATTCTGTCGATGGTCATGTTTTGCTCGTAGCCCTCCAGTCCATTAAGATCATATTCACCTGTCGAGGAGTTGAAAAAGAAAAACATTTTTTATCGAGTAAGATCCTTTTTGAAATACAGAGGAAACGGTTTTTTTTTAGTAATATATCAAATGCGAAATAGTGTGTTTCGCCACATTTCGAAACACCGAGAAGAGAAATGAAAATATACGACGCGTGACGGAGTATTTTTTGACGAAACTCGAGGTGTTTGGAAATGTGGTCAAGCACCGTCTTGAGTGTTTGATATTTGTTCTCAATCGAAACTAAACCAAAGAGAAAATGGAAAAATAAAATCGTAAAAATGTATGGTAATTAAGATCAGATATTCGAACCTCGACACGGTCATGATTTCCTTTGTTTTAACCCTTGGACGTACAAGGGGGAGTAGATGCCATTTCCCAATAAGGTTTCATCAAAGTTTTGAACAGACGTCTTACTCTAAGGGGCTAAAACTTTCGGTAGCTGTTCCTTCACTCTCTGCGGAAATTTTGATGTGCTAATTACGTCTCCATTATTTTTGACGTTGTCATGGCAACCATCAAATTTCATGTAGGTATCACCAATAATCAAATTTTTTTGAGATAATTCTGCAGTCATTTGACGTCATATGACGTCATTACCAAAAAAAATGGTATCATCTTGTAGAGCAAGCTTAGGGTTATCTAATCAATGTAAATTTATTTCGCTCTGCCCTAACATAACGAAAACCAAGAGGGGGTTCCATCCAGCCCCCGTCCACTTCTTCACGGTGGGGGTGCGAGTTAGCTTGTACGTCCGAGGGTTAAGTTGATGACTTTTTATTGACTTTGAAAAAAAACTGTTCTTGACCGATCTGTTTTTTCTAAATATTCCGTGGCTTATGTCCGCCAAGAAGGCTTATGTCTGAAGCTGCCAAGGGAAGCCTTCTAAGCTACTATATTGAAAATAATTAAAGTTTATACATAACTTTGTCAGTACCACTACGGTTCTAGCTTGTTAATTTTAGGTTCGCCAGTCAACCATGGTTTAGAACGCCTTTGCAAATCATCATTAACAATTCTTGTTCTTCAACTGGTGAATCGGGCTACAAGCTCGGCAGGTCGTTGTGCTAGGACGAAGATAACACTCGTGGTGGAGAGAATTTCAAGTTTTCGTAAGTGTCACACAAGCCTCGCCACCATGACGAAGTGATGCCCAGCGGTGAGGTCTTTGCAAATATATAGACATGTTTAATTATTGAGCTCTTCGATTTTCAAATCCCTTTGTGAAACCACGAACCAATTCAAAATAAGTCTTTAAATTTTCTGTCGACTTAGCTTAGTAGTTAGCCACATTTGATCGGGGTAGTTAGCATTTTATTTCATTCACTTGTTATAATGAATTATTTGATGAGTTCACATTAGTTTTCTTTATTTCTAGCTTATATTTAAGACCACTTAACATGAAAAATTCGTTCAGATGCTAAAATGCTAAGAACACTTGATCAAATCCCCAAGTAAGCGATAACTTAATGCTTTTCCTACCAGCAACGATAGTGTACTCTTTAGGATCAACTCCGTACACAAAACAATGAGCAGCAGTGACAATCCAGTGCGAAGTCACAATGGATCCTCCACACCAGTGAGGGCCATGGTGCCCAGTGTAGTCCATTGTCACTTGCCATGGCCAAGCCCCTGGTTTGGCGTTTGTGCCCCCCACAATTCTGCTACCGACCACTCTTCTGCCACACTCTACGCTGCCTAGTTAATGAAAGGAGATTGCAGTTAAGTCAGCTCACATGCTAGATATCTTAGGAACCAGGAGCCTCAATGCTTCGTCGATCACGGTTTGCGTATCTGAAACCATTTCGCCTAAATTTTTGAAGTTCGTCGTTTGTAATCCGTGTCAATATCTTCTCTATCCTTAACCATCCTTCTTCCCATATGGTTTATTAGAATCTCTTTGTCTTAGTAAACTACTATTTTAAGGTTTCATTCAATTTAAAGGTAATTTTGTATGTGGCCAAAATAACTCAAAATACCGTGACTGAACTCCTTCAAGCCCCGGTTTTTGTAGAATGAAGACATTAGGACCATTGGACCAATGCTACTCGTCTCGGAGGGGGTGCTACAACCCTTGTCATAACTCTTGGGACCTTTGTTTTTCATTTTAAATAGGAGAATATCTAGTACCTCCCGGCCCCCTTCCGTTTTATATTACTGTGTTGAGTGGAAATCAATATCTGCTATAATTGCCTATGCTGCAACATTGTTTGAGGGAGGGAACGTTCTATTTGGTAGCAATTGTGACTAATTGTCTCTCATTATGAGCAAAGCCGGTTTTGTAATGCACAGGTAAGTAAAAACTCTTCAACGATAATAGCGAACGAAGTTTCGGAGTCGTCATGACACCATTTCCAAGTTCAAATAGGTAAGAAATAAGCTGTCAGAAGAAGATTAACACATGCGTTGTTAAGATAAATATCCAAAGGAGTTTATATGGCCATTGGACTGTGAAAGGTTGCAACAAATTTGGAAAGGGCTAACACTCATGAGAGGCCTTCAGATGACTGTGGACGAAAAGCCATAACAAAAGGAAACACAGCTGATCAAACACAACAAACTCAACAAAACTCGCATACTAGCGGGGAAAACAAGCTTATATTGTCCATAGTTTGGCTTCTGATGGGATAAAATAAAAGCGTGTCGGATATTGGTTAACAGAGCTCGTGGATATGATACAAGGGTTTCTCTTCCTTTCGTTTTTCTTAAGCGATTTGAACCAAAATAATGACATGCCAACTAAAACAATTGTAAGCTGGTTTATTTTTATTAGGTTTCGTTTTTCTTTACCTTGGTCTATATACTGTTCTGTGCGTGGAATAGTTGTAGGTGGCGCAGTCGTTGGTACTAAACAAAATAACCAAAACCAAAGATATACATAAATACAGTAACCTACTAGTTTGTATTGTTTATTTGTGGTGACATCTGTATAATACGTGGATGTAGTGAGAGGGTATGGAACAAATCATGACTGAAAATACTAAAAATGCCTCGAGGATAACATAACAAACAAACCAACGCGAACTCTAGACCGATCAGAGCTTTCAAATCTGAGAGGTGTCAATGCCATTCTTCATTTGACCGTAATATAAGATTCGAAAGTTAAGACTTGTGCTTATATTGGTTCGAAGCTAAGGCTGTTCATGATCCTGGTGCTTTACGTCGGGGGTAGGGAGGGGGGAGAGAGAGGGTAGGGGGGAGGGAGAGGGGAGGGGTCTTCTGTTACTTGGATTGCTTATTTTAAGCAGGAAAGGTTTTAAAAAAATGCGTGGGTTTAGGTATAGAAGGGATGTTTCAGAAACACAAGAAGATGTTGCTTTCAAATAGACAGTACAACTCTTTCAGCAAACTGTATGGACACAACAAGAGCTTGTAATTAACAGAATTTACATCTTTCTTTGAAAGCTATGCATGAATATAAGCCCATAATAGACCATGATAGACCATTTTACGGTCACCTAGCCTTTGAATGGGAGCGAGGCAAAAGGTGACTAACTAATTAGCATTAAAACAACTTGATTTACATTTTCTATAGTTCGTTTTCTATAGTTTTTTTTTTTTGTCTTACCTTTCTTTTGTACCTGAATGGTGTGAATAAAGATTGGTGTTGTTACACAAAAAAGCAGTGAGGTCTATATCAAAACAAGGTCAGCTCCAAAGGCCAGGTCACTGAGCAGACAACTGTAAAATGGTCTCTTCGGTGAAGGATTGAGAAAGAGCCTTATTGGCTTTTTATCTCGGGGAAGGGGAAACTTGATATCGGAACTCTACGGGTTTTAAATATGCTAAGGAAAGAAACAGCTTAAATTCCAGCTGATCACATGATGCTTATAACCTTCAATCAGTGATATCGTGAGTTCCTACCTCCACACACTGAACAGGTCTTCGAGCAGTAGAATCTCATTGACACGCCAATGACTTTGTCTTGGCACCGATTCTTAATTACTTCACAATAGGGAACTATATCGCGGCATTCTGAAACAACCGACAACAACAACAGCAACAACAACAGTAACAACAACAACGACAACAAAGAGTAAAAAACTGGGTGCTTTTCATGTACATGTAGTTATGATAATTAAACTGTAGACAAAACGCTAACTAGTGAAAGCATTTCGTCTTCAGTACAGTTAAAAACTTTTCATTGAAACAGTGGCAATCGTGTCTTCAGACTAGTCTCAGTGCTTCGTGCTTCGTGTTTTGAAACTAAATTCGCCATGTTTTTTTGAAGCTTATGATACGGTCTTTTGATAAAGGCTGCAATATTTAGCAAGTTTGCATCAACTATAGCTAAAAGCTTTTCGTTCACACGGAGCTGTCTCTGACAAAAACCCCTAAAAACTACAATACTCTGTAAGTTTATGTTTCAAACCTGAGTGGTCTCTCATAAATTTCAGCGAAAGGCTTATAGAGAAAATCCCCTAAATAAGCCTCTGGTTAGATAATAAAATATCGAAAGAAAGTTATCGTCAGACATTTTGAAAGAAATCCTAAAATGTGACAGGATAGCCATTTTGGGGTGCTGTTCGATTTAACTATACCAATTTTTCTAGCCAATTTTTTTCTCATTTTATTTTGTTTTCTAACATAATATTCAAGTACTTTAATACTGATCGTTTCAAATTCAAATTTACTTAGAGGTACCAAAGCTCTGGGGGTTACTCAGCAAACTTTTATACGGGGAAGCCCCGCCTCGAGTTCCTACCCCTTACACTTTTGCATACCACTTTGACAGAATAGGTGACCCTTTCGCATAGCATTTATATATATAAAAAAATCTACCCCTTTTACGTACCTACTTAAGAACAGTGCTGCCCTTTTCTAAACCCTTGGAACGAAGTCAGTGAACAATACAACGGGAGACCATTAAGGAGGCTAGCAACAGTTTCAAACACTTTTCTAAAAGCTATACTTTGAAGGATGGATACTGTCACTGTTAAACAAGTGATGCCACAATAATGGCATCGCACAAATGCCCAATCATTGGCAAACAAGTTTATCTATAACAGACTACCATAGCAACGGTAAAACCTGTTAAAACACCCTTAATTTTAGATTTAAGCGCTTATTACTCAAAAACGAGCTCGGTGACCCCCTTTTTTTATTATCGAATAGTGATAAGCATGATAAGATGCAACTTTACAAAGTTTAAAAAATTCTTGACAGGTTTCAGAGCCACCTTAAATTTTCGAAATTTTTAACTGGAAGGACCTCAGTACAAAATCGACTCTGGGAAGGACATCATTTGTCTTGCCTCCCCTTCCCCCCCCCCCCAAAAAAAAAATATCCGCTATGATTAAACATGTAATCATTAAGAGAGCGGGGGGGAGGACCATATCTTTTAAATTATTATATAATAAGAAAATAAGCAACTTACGTTTAGGACAAAGGTTACACGTCTTCTTGCAGTATTTGCTGACAAACTCTTTATAAGAGTTGTGTTTACAGTAAGGCTTGTAAATCGAGCAATCATGGTAGCCATCTTTGCAAGGTGCTGAGAGAAATATAACGAATTCAAGCAGGAATGAATGCATATAACGATGGAAGCTATACCAGAGTTGTCAATAATTAGTGCATTTTGATTGTCATGATGCGTTACGAGGATAGCACTTCAGAGAAACAGGTTTGGGCGACTGCTACTTTTTTCCTGATCATCAGCAGAGAACAAGAAAGCGAGCGAAAGAACACATAGCTTATATCCCAAGTTAATCATAAATTTAGAAGCATTCTATCAGGATGCCGTTTAATTCTCTTATCCTCTCACTAGTAATTCTCGATTTTTTGCGTTTTCAAAGTGTCAGTGAAGAGGATTTAGATAAAGTTTTCAATGACTAGTAGCCTTCCTAGTAGATTTATACTAAAACAATTAGATCCGATTTTCTCTCGATTTCTAGGCGTGAATGCTGCGTCCTCGTCAACAACCTCGTTCCGAGGGTCTCTCGCTCTGGGAGGGCGGGAAGATGAGAGACCCTGGAAACGAGGTTGCCTCATCAACTGTCATGTGATAGACATCTCGAGCTCCTAACCTTATTGATAACTATATCGAAAGAACCTTAAATCATTATGCGAAATACAAGAAAAACTCTTATTAGATGATAATAAACATACTACACTGGTCAGTTTATATCACTGCAGTACATCATAGTATATTCAGTTCGTTTCTTGTGTTTTGGCTCGTCACGATAACATACGCTTGCTTTCAAAGATACGGTGCAACCAGGAAAATATACTTAGACTAGGTTTACACTAGACGAAATTGTTCCGGATTCGTGATGAGTCCGGAACGTTTTAGTACCGGATTGATTTAGCCGTTTACACAAAAGTGGACGAATCCGAAATAAAAACTCTCCGGTTTGGACGTGTCTCCGGAGATTTTGAATCCGGAATTTAAAGTGGGAGCTTTGAATCCGAAAACTCTTGATCCGGAGAGTTTTGTCTGCGATCTTTTGAGTTTGCGGAGGAACGAAAATGGCGGATTACATGATCCAGTCGTAGTCGAGTCGTAGGCACATTCATGGCCATTTGATGGTGATCGCTGGCTGATTACCTCGTGCTGTTAAAGGTGTAGGCAATCACTTTTATAATGGGTAATGCCATAATCATCAGAAATCCAATTTATCGACGCAATCGATATCGACGCCTTCCATACCTACATACTTTACTGCGCAGATGACGACGATGGCACGATCGAAAACCTCGACGGTTCTAGATATTAAATAAAGACCAGAATAAATGCCTGGAGGGACATGACACGATGAACAACAGTACCGTGGTCAGCTAGTGGAAAGAAAACTTCAGACTGTCTCAACCTTCCCCTAGCCGGTCCTAGCCTTGTTTTCACAGGCATTTTGTTTCTCGTTGTCGACTTTTTAACCTTTCCATCATGAATGTTCTCGGAGTTATCGTCGTGCGTAAACGGTAAGGAATCCGAATATCCTTTCAGTGTAAACCCCTACTAATCCGACTACTCTAATATTGATGAATCCGGAAACTTTTACGAATCCGAAAAAATCTTCTCTAGTGTAAACCTAGTCTTAATTGTTCTTACAATCAATCGTCAAGGCCCCGTCCACACTCGCCAGAGGAATTTGAAAACGGAGGTTTTACCCTTGAAACGCCTTAAATGCTTTCCGTCCACACTACGCTGGAGGAATTTAAAAACGCAACAATCACCGGTCATTCTGGCTTTGTGTTTGAGGAAAACTCGGTCAGGGAAATCACACGATTATCGAACGCCATCGTTTTCGAAAAGCTCCGTTCAAAACGTTCTCCGTCCACACTAAAACGCAAAGCCGGCGTTTTGAAATTCCTCCGGTTTGAAGAGCGTTTTCGGAAAGCTTCGTTTTCGTAACGGATTAGTGTGGACGGTAGACCTAACAGAAGGAATTTGAATACGCTGGCTTTTCCTTTTCGTGTGGACGGAAAACATTATGAAAACGGATCCTTCTCGAAAACAAGGGCGTCACGACAATCAGGTGATTTTCCTGACCGAGTTTTCCTCAAGCACAAATCCAAACTGACCGGTGATTGTTGCGTTTATAAATTCCTTCTGCGTAGTGTGGACGGAAACATTTGATACGTTCTCGAAGTGAAACCTTCGTTTTCAAATTCCTCCGTTATAGTGTAGACGGGAATTAAATTTTCTTTGGTGGTTCATGGCGTCAGTTAGACCACGGCTAGTCCCTCTCTCGCCAAGTCCGTCTTGCGTGACGCGAAAGAAAACCGCGCAAAAAAAACAAAAAAAATGGCGGCGCGACATCGTGGGGGTGAGATGTACTCGTATTCTGGGCATCAGTCACGTTCATGATATTGACAAAACCACGCCTGTTACTACGGTTACCTTACTCAGTCTATATAAAACAGAATACTCCATTACAAACCTGCTCTTTTGTTTCTGACTTTATACTCTTCAACTGACTTCAATGCTTCTGAAACGTGTAAACATTAATTTAGTAAATAAACTAGACTCTAAATTAAAATGCTTGCTACGTAAACAATTTTTACGGTAAAGTACACAAAGTGACTATTTCAAAGTTAATATTTTAAAGTATGATTTCATCAATAACCTTTTTAATTTTTAGCAAAGAAGGTGACAGCTTTCTTCAAGTCTTCTACAATACCCCATATTGTTTCGAATATCTGATACAAGTTTCAGACATCCACGTCCACGCAATAAAGGAAAACTTAGAAGCCGAATTTGAATAAATTTTAACTTAAAATATACTCGTTACTATGTGAACAAAAGATTAACAATTTTGGCTGGAAAGTATTCATCTCTAAATGTGTCAGTAAATCGTTTTGTCAGTGGTCGTTGGGTTGACAATGGAGAATCTCAGCACAAAACAAGAAAAAAACTTCTGGTCTAGAGCTCGCTATTTTAAAACAAGCACGATAAAAAGGACCAATTGTTTGTTGCGAATTTTTTCACGCCAAACAATTTCTAAGACTTCAAGAGGTCCCGACTTTCCCTGGCAGAATTTATCGATTTGTATAATGGTGTAATGAACTGTTTCACTCGCTTGCGAGTCTATGCAAAGAAAGAAACGGTTGTGTTCTGTTGTACTGGTACACAGAGGGAATAACCATTGTACCCCTTTCTTTACGAGCCTTTGTTTAGCTGTGTTGTATATTGATGGGTCTTTTGTATCGGTTATTATGGACCAGTACACGAGGACAGGCCCAGAAAAAAACAACAAAAAGTTGGCGTAATTATTCAGTAAGTGAGCTACGCCACAAAACATACCTTGTAATTTGTCCTTTGCTTGTTGTTCTTCCTCACCATGGCAAAATTCACTCCGGCAAATGAGCAAAATCAGTGCAAAACGGACAAAATGTGCGACAAACATTTTGCTCTTGTGCGGCTGGTCAAATGATAACAGTTAGTTGTGGAAGAACGAAACGGCATGTAAGTCGTATAATATAATATACTTTTGTGCAGCTCGAAAAAATCGCAGCTTTGCAAATACAGGCGTGCAAGCGTGGAATGGTGGGGTTGTTGAAAAATTAAAGGCAAACACCGTGAAGATTATGCGAAAAGAGCGGTCATTGGGAATTCAAAATTTAACACAAGTACCTCTGAGTTTTGTTGTGTTCTCGGTCCTGGCAATGCTTTTCCGTCCATGTAATTTTGGAGTCAAAAGCTTTTTGCAGTCATTCAGTTCTCAAGTTGTAAGGTTTCTACATTGAATAGCTCCTGGAAAGAATTCGGGTCCCTGATATTAGTTAGGACAAATGCGTCCTGTTTAACGAACAACACCCCCCATACACAATTGCTTAAAACCGTACCGCATCGGTTCTTTCAAACCTTTGTTTAACTAACAAAAGAACTCGATGGCTGTAAAGAGAAAAATTAACAGAACAATGAAGTAAATAGTCCCACCGTTTATCTTTCCAAAATTCATACGAAAGCTTGCTAGCTGTGTTCATGAAAACTCTGATCTATGTCTTTTAAAATCATTACCATAACAAAATTTTCTCAAAAAATGTTGATCAGACAAAAATTATGCCTATAGTTCCTTTTTTTTTTTTTAATTTTAACGGTCATTTTGTAGTATACGTGGCCCGGAAATTGTTAAACAAACAAGAAAAATGCTCCAGTTTGTTCAAACATAATTTCAAATATTTAGGAAACTAAAACAACTTTACCTCTCCCAGTCAATCAGCCGGCCTCAATATTTGAACATTTTCAAAGAATTAAACCGAGTTCAATTCAACTGATCTTTTTAACTTCTTTTTGTTCTTCATAAATTTCATTGTAATGTTAGTTGCGTAAAAAATGCCAGGCATCTAACTTGCCAATCTTCGATTTCATCTTCTCCAGGGCCATTAATTTAGCAGTCATATATCCATGTGGAAATTGTTTACAAAGTTTGACAGGCAGGTAAATTGATGACAAACACTGACCATCCACAAAACAAGCAATACCAACTTCACAGTTCATGTAGCGTATGCCAGGATCATATGTCCCGGATAAATTTGAAAACGCAGCTTTATTTCTACTGTTAGGCCTAGCCTGCGGTCCACACTAATCCTTCGCGAAAACGGAGCTTTTCGAAAACGCTCGTCAAACCGGAGAAATTTGAAAAAGCCAACTTTTCGTTTTCATGTTGACGGAAATCATTTTGAAAACGGAGTTTTTCGAAAACGATGACGTCACGATAATCATGTGATTTCCCTGTATCCAAAATGACCGGTCATGGTAGTCTCGATTTTCCCCGCTCTCTCGCGTCCGGTCTTTGTTCCTCCCCGAGAGCGCGGGCGCGTTTCCCGAACAACGCCTAGCCATTGTTGCATTTACAAAATTTTCCGGCGTAGTGTGAACGTAAAACACTGATTTGGTGAGTTTTCAGAGTGAAACCTGGGTTTTCAAATTCCTCGCGCTATTTACACAATTGGTGCAACGTTAGGAATCTCAGGATCTCGATGGACAAGTATATAGTATAAGTTTTGTTTTTTCCACTGATATGTTTCAGGATTAGTTAGTTTTAGCAAACCATTACTGCCTGGTACTAATATTAACATGGTTTTGTTAAATTGTGTTTATCGGGCATATCAGAGAGTCAAACGAATATTAAAATATAACTCATTTTGTAGAAAATGTTCAATATATATCCTTTTACCTCTCCTCCCTTTAAGCCTCGTCCACACTACGCCATAGAAATTTGAAAACGAAGCTTTCGCTCCGAAATTAAACGCATCAAGTGTTTTCCGTTCACACTAATTCGGAGAAATTTAAAAACACAACCGTGATCACCGATCATTTTGGATTTGTGTTTGAGGAAATCTTGGGAAGGAAAACCATAATTATCGTTAAGTCTTCGTTTTCGAAAAGCTCTGTTTTCAAACGGTTTTCCGTCCACACTGAAAACACCAAGCCGGCCTTTTGAGATTCCCCCGGTACGGTTTGAGGAGCGTTTCGAAAAGCTTCTTTTCTTGGTCCGGATTAGTGTGGAGCGTAGGCGTAATCGTAGAAATAAAGCTGCGTTTTCAAATTTCCCTGGCGTAGTGTGGAGTTGCCTAACTGTACGATGAGCAGTAAGGAGAGAACTCTTTTTTTAAAATTCTAAGAAAAACTTCGGGCTACGAAAGGTGAAAAAAAGGATAAACATGACCCCACGACGCCACTGGTTATTCACAAAGAAATGAGAGATTTAATTTTCGTTCAATTTGACACAGTTAAGGCTTCCCAGATCATCAATGTTGAGTGAATGCTGCAGTATTAGGCTACGAAAACGGGGAAACCATTAACCTTCAACAACAAATAAACATGCAAGAAATTTGTAATTTTTGTTGACAACGTAAAACATCTAAAATATACGTTGGCTAGCCAATTCTGTTCTAAACTTTGTACCGTTTTTATTACGTTGTAATATTCCCTTGATAGGTTTTTCATTCTAAATTTTATTCTCATCCTTTTCTACTCCAGCATTTAATGTTGTGTAAATTTTGTATTACACACTTTGCTTCTAGAGAAGGAAATGACAAAACAGAGCAGTTGGAACTAATCGGTATTTTGCCGTTTGTCCCATCAAATGCATACAGTAAAAGTTTCACAACCTCTTGTTATTGTACTACAAATAAGTCCGTGCAGAAAAATAGCATTTCCAGGTCTCAGTTTTATAATACGCTAGCCTGCAGAAACGGAATGGCGGGGTAGAGAGCGAAATGCGATACACGAGCGCGGAACGCGATCACGAGCGCGAAGCGTTTTTCGTCTCGCGCTTCGCGCTCGTGTATCGCGTCTCGCTCACTGCCCCGCTAATCCGTCTGTTCTGCAGGCTACAATACGCTTACGAAGATATAATGTTTTTAAGGTACAACAGAAAATTGTTTTCTATCAAGAAGAAACCGTTTTTCGTCTTACTTCAGGCCAGCAATTTTGGTCCAGCCTTACGAAACGCGATCAAATACAGCACATGAATCTGGTTCGGATCCTATATTTACAGTTGCACTATCTATTTAAGCAATAGATTATTTTTTTCCGCATTTACATGGCCTCTTCCATACACGATGGGGAGGGGGAGGGGGCGGAGTTTAGGAGAATTCGAGACAGTTATTCAAACCAGAGACGCAGTCGAGAGTTTGGATAACTTTCGAGAATTCTCCCAACCACCCGAGTGTTTAGATGAAGCTATGTAAAAGCGGAAAATAGTCCTCTACTGCTTTTATCAAATATTTCTCTAAACTACACGCGAATCTAAAACGTCACAACCGTGTTTACATACTTTCATACAGACACACCTATCGGCCAATGAGAGAGCGCGTAGTAGCTCAGTTATTCTATGAAATAAAATGGCATTATTTGCCTGTTATAGGGTTCGGTTTAGTTCAAGGACATCTGTATCTCTCCACTTAATTAAAGTACAGTAGAAGACCTATTTTTGGAAACAATGGAAACTGGTTCGAAAAAAATCGGAAGGTTCGAATTTTCACCCTATGTTGTTGTCGTTGTTGTTGTTGGTTTGCCAAAGGAGCAAAAAGTTACTTCGAATAATAGAAAGGTTCGAAACAATAAGAGCTCCAATTCACGGGATTCCATTATTCAATTGTACCTTGGAACTAGTGGTTGACAGAGGAAATTTCTTTGTGTTTAAGTTTTTGTTTGCTTGTTCGTTTGCTTGTTTTGGTTTTGCTTTTCATAAAATCCTATCAAAATACTATTATTTTGAGATTGTTTTAATATGAAGATATCGATGAAATAAAAGTTAATCTATCTTTTATTTAATTTCATTACTCTAACGATCTGTATATATAAAAATACTACTTGATCTATGGCAAAACAGGCCGAACATAGTATTTCATCCTCTAAGTGAACAAAACAATTGATTTAATAACCGTAATACTTAATATACACGAAGCATTTAAGTTTATGGATAGCAAAGTACAGCAACTGAAATAAAGGCTGTCCAATTATTAGAATGAGAAATACCATTGCAGAAGAAAATGGATCATGGATCCTATTTACAAATCGAGGCAGGTCATCAGGCGCATTGTTAGGATCAGTAATTATGAAGTAAAATAAAACAACAACAAGGACGTATGCTAGCGTAAAAATGTATGAATAAACAACATGCAGCAACCTGATTGGTGCGAAGCTGAATATTGCCTCAATGATCATGAAGGCAGTGAATGTAAAGTACATGGCAAGGACTAAAGAGTTCAATTGCCCCTCCAGAACCAGGTAGCAAAATGAGACCACCAATATGCTATTTCCCGCCATGGTTTGCAAAAGCCACACTACTTTGTGGTAACAGGGAAGTTTGTCTTCGTGATAATCTACCTGGTGTGACTCTCCATCTTCGCTTGCCGCCCAAAGCAGGTCTGTTTCGCTTGCACCCAGTTCCTCCTCTGCCAAGTGGCTCTTTTCCGTGTGGTGCTCGTGTTTCGCTTTCTCCTCCTCTTCTCTTCTTTTGTCATCTTTCCAAGTTTTAATTGTGTGGTAAACGAGGAGTAGAGTGGAAAGGACGAAATACAGACAAACTGCGGAAATACTCCAGTTGTCCAACTGCAACAGCCACAGATAACTGGGAGTGCTGAGAATACTTTCCATTGTGAAGATCACACAGCATGACGTCAACACGAGACGGTAAATGATGAATAACGCCGGTGGGAACCACTGAAACGGGATTGAATTGAAAAAAATTGTCTCTCATTTGAAGTCATGCGTGGGAAAAACTAAGATATTAACGGACAACATTTTTAATCTCAGTTATTCCCCACTCTCAATTCTGCGATAAAAGAAAAACGATTGAAATTCGGGTTGAAATTTTCATGCAATGACGCACATGTAGCACAAAGGAGATTTCTTATTGGTTACCGTGATCGCTCGCGCGAGGACAAGAAGTCGCACGCAGTGACAAAAAACCAATCAGATCTTTGAAGGATCGATGTACAAAATAAACTCCAGAAGTTACCCCTGGGCAATGATTGTACTTCAATGTACTCTACGCCTTAGCTGTTTTGCAATTACGAGACTCAGTAGCTGTCTTCTCAGTTCATTGAAGCCGATGTTCGCAGAAAGAAAAGTAAAGAAAAACATGACAACAACTCAAAAACTTGAGTGTTTTCAAAATAGCACAGATATTGCAGCCCAATGGGATTCCCGATAGTCTCTAAATCATGACAACTAAATTCCAATTAAAACACTATTTCGTTCTTTAGTAACAATGATGGGAAAATAGACTTAAACTGAGCACCTAATATAGGCAAGAAAAAAGCTTTCGCACAGGAACATAGGGTTACATCGCTACATGTACAGCCGGTCACAGGAAGGAAGTGGCAAGCGGCTATTTCAAGAGCGATGGCCAAGTGCTTTTTCAAACTCCAGAATTTGAGCAACGAAATAGCCTTCAAAGAAAGAAGTAAATTTGATCAAATTAGGAGAATTTAAGAAAAGGTGACGAAAGCGCAGGGATATCCGTACTACGAAGTCAATCTTTCCTCTTGGGCCGATTAAACCGGAACATCGTAGACATGATACAAAGAAGATGAAGCAGAAGTCTTTTATGGACCTTTTATGGACTTTTTTTAAAAAGCCTAAGCTTGCAATACGCGGCAAAACGGGATTTAATAGATAAACTTCCAACAACGACCGAAGAGTTGCTAAAAATTTTAGATTTTGTTTACAAATGAGTCTTGTCTGTTAGGAACTTCAGCACCAATTACTTACTTACCGGTGATTCTGAAAACAACTCGGCATTTGGAAACTTCAGTGACAAGCTGTGGATACTAAATTCCTCGGAGAATACTACTTTCAGCCACTTTTTGATGGTCGACATATTGGAACAAACTGAACAAATATTGCGCACTTTTCACGCAGCAAAGCATTTAAGCAATGAAGCGTCAAAAAGCGCTATGCAGATTTGAGCGGGAGTTAACGGTGGGGCGCGTTTGATGAAGTAAATAATAAAGAAATGTTAAACGCCTCAGTGAATTTAACAGAGAATGTGTCAAGAAATCGCTACCAGAATATTAATAAGGAAAGTTTGTACGAGTGATTGAGATCAACAATTGCAATAGCCTCTACTCGGAACTCAAAACGAGTCATTTTATCTCAAATTGAGGAAATATAACTTAATTACAAACACTTCTAAAAATGAAAAAGCCTTCTTTTCTTTTGCCGCGAGCAAGCTTTTAGCGTTGTTTTAAATACCCTTAAAATACTCAAGCTTGAATGAACATTCAATTCTCATTGTTTTCGCTTGAAAGAAAGGGATCGATTTCCGCCTAAAAGCGATTTATGTAGATTTGCATTTCTCTTAGACCATTCTTTTGTTCAGTTGGTATCTTGTTGTTGACGTCTGAGGACCTTCGTCAGAGTAAGTATGGGCCGTTGCTGTAAGGCCCTCGGCGAGGAATGTAGCATTAGGAAGCTTGGATTACGATATCACGACTCCAGGGCCTTTACCGATGCCCCGGTAAGTGTGTTGTTAACCGCTAGTCCTGTTATAAGCCATGCCGATAAGTGAAATACTTTCACGCGCCAAACAGATGAGTTTTCACAACACGCTGAAGCATTGCGGAATCTTAAGGCACGAATTCGAATTATAACAGTAATTTCTCTCTGCCCTAGTTCGGGAACGTGTTATCTGTATAGCTTAAATCGCAAGTTATACAAGTCTGCGTTCTGTTGGTAGAAATGTTTCTTCTCTTCGAATACCATTTAAATCAACATTTAAATTATATTCCTCTGCTTATTAATTAACCGCCTAAATTTCGTTGCAGGAAGGAAGTGAGCTTTAAAAGTTATATTTTAATTTTCAACTGAGCAGGCCAGACCCCAGCTAAGAATAGAACTAGAGACTTGTCTCCGAACGATGGTAGATGTGAATAAAAATGAACTTGTTTTCGTTGTTTCGTGGTAAGCATATCAAAGGTTGCCTCTTAGACAGGTCGGAGGATTTGCATACATAATAATAATTATGACTAGAATTTTTAATTACGCCTTTAAAAAAGTCAGCAAAAGAGTTAGTGGCTCAATAAAACTGCAATGATTTGACAGAGGCTTTTCGGCAAACTTTTGTTTTTCAGAAGCGAAATGAGAACAACAGCGCAACAGATTGATCAAAGTTTTCAACTTTTTGACTATAAAAAGCGCGCTAATCATATTCAGTTATATCGTTTACTCGATGGTTGGATGGTTATGAAGAATAAATCTTTTATGTTTCATTTAAGCCTTCAAGTAAACGACTTGTTGTTTTAAAAAGGACCGAAGACAGCGAAAGGTTTATTTGCTTAGCTTATAAGCTTCGCGAAGATTCGAGAATCAACGACTGAAGTTTCCAATCATGCTTTAGTATATATAGCTGCGTCGACAAAATGAAAAAAAGAACTTTTTTTGAGTGTTTTTTTCATCATCCAAAATTATGGCCGGTTTAACCGTATCATAACAAACACCATTCTGTAGTATTTGTGATGAAGAACGTTAGCTGTGTAATTTGCAAAGTATTTACTTATTTTTTTAAGTTGATTATACTAAGAAATGCTTCAATATTGAGTTGTATCGATGTCCCGTAATCTGGTCTGCTTCAATAACCACCCCTGTTGCACTGTGAACAAGTGAGGCTGTCTTTCCACAACATCTTATTCTATTTTTTTCTTGTCAATACAGGGCCTGCCACGACCACTGTTCGCTTTCCTTCGCTTATTTTACGCTGCACTATCCATTGGTCACCTGGTTTGGATTGGCTTAGATCAACCGACAGGGGGCTGGATCATTCACTTGGGAAACTGGAGCCTAGCGGTGACCGCGTTGTATTTTCTGGTTGGCTCGCTGACCGCATTCCATCGCTCGATGTGCGGATCCAAAGAGAGTGACCAGTATGACAGAATCACCCAAGATAGCAGTGACCCGTTGAATTCCAATTCCTGCGCTTTAAAACCAGACGAGAACGACGACAGCCTACCTCCAACTACAAACCATCTCTCTTGGCACCACGAGGTCCTGTGGGTGTTACACACCCTCGCCGCAGACAGCTCCTTCGTCTGTATGATCGCTTACTTTGCGTTATTCTTTAAAGTGCGTTACACCTTTCTTGGGATCCTGGACGTTCCAAAGCATGTCCTTCATCTTGTTCTCATGATTGTGGACACACTGGCCAGTCACATCCCCGTGAGGCTTTTTCACGTCATGTACGCCTACATGTTCGGTGCCGCGTACGTTGTTTTCACCATAGTGTTTATTTTAACGGAAGTGAAGATTGATCTCAATTTAAATCCAGTATTTTACCCCTCGCTGGAGTCTGGTGACGGGCCGCTCATTTACACAGCTTACCTATCGATATTCTTGATTGCTGGTTTTCCTGTGGCACAATTATTTTTCTTTCTTCTACACAAATTCAGATCTTGGCTTATTTCAAGGTGATTTGGCAATCATTTATGAAATAAACTCAAAGTAAAAAAAACGCAGCGTGTGGAATTCGTTAAGGAAACTCAGTTTGAGGCTTCGTTAATACAATTGTAAATAAAACGTTCTAACTTTAAAACGTTGGGTGAACAAAACTAATGTATGGGTCCTGGAGAAACGTTTTCTACAGCATGGGCTCATAACGCTCGAAATATTTATTTCAGCTAACGGTTCATTCACCATTACAGTGTTTTTCAACGAAGTCTTGTAAGACCAAAAGCAAAATAATTATCCCTGGCCAATCTCAAAGGTCACACGGAGATATCCCACTGGACCAATCAAAAAATCGAAGTTAATACAAGTAGTCGACGTAAAGCGCGGGAAAACATGTCCGCGCCACTAACGATTGCTTTCTCTTTTACTTCTGATTGGTTGAGAAAGTGGCGCGTTTTTGTTTTTTCTTTTTTTTTCAGTAAGCTTAGTAGAGCGGTTTTCAATGAAATGTCGAAAGTAATCAGACAATTACTTTGGTCTCAGTTTTGGTTTTACCACGGTTTGTGATTGGCTGAGTAGTGTATAATAAATTGGCAATTGAAAACAATTGTAGTAAATGCGAATTACTTTTGACACTCAGTGAAAATCGTCTTTTTAATAACTATATAACAAAATAGTCTAAATGAGGTCTCAAGGTACGTGACATTAGTCAAAGTAGTTTATAAAGCCATGTGCTCTCTGAACTAAAAAACGTTGAGTTTGAACTAGTTTGTAGTCGAGCTCTTCACACCTGTTTAACCTACCATTTAAAGTTTTGGTATAAAGTAATTATGAGTGGGATATCAGACAATTACAGAATTATAACTGTCAATACTGGTAGGTGTTTGTATGCGTTTTGTTTGCATAGTGATAAAGTCAATTTTCAACGGATACAAAAAAAAAAAAAAAAAAAAAAAAAAAAA
>Ga0126339_10000394_pt1 | contig 23343 bp, 14 predicted proteins | sample OrbTmetagenome_2_FD_92532 | JGI IMG/M metagenome (GOLD analysis project Ga0126339, IMG submission 92532) | Coral microbial communities from Petempiche,Puerto Morelos, Mexico - Orbicella T R C metagenome | ecosystem: Host-associated > Invertebrates > Cnidaria > Coral | place: Petempiche,Puerto...
AGACATTAAATTTCTCATGTCACGAAAGTTCGAGGTGCCAATTCTCTCAAGAAAATCAGAGGGGATTAAAAGCCTTCCGAACAGATAATTTACCGAAACGATCCGTTGGGTGCCCCTGATTCTCCAGCACTTAAGTGTTGATCACCCGCACTTAAAAATCAGCTGCCGTTACCCTTTATTAGTCACGCTACCCAACGGGACACTAAAGTGATCACGTGACTTTGGAAACGGCGCCATGCCGCTGATGAGGCCAAGATTGAGTTTATGTGGTTGACCTAAAAACTGCAAGCAAATATGTGCGAAATCGATCGTGATAAGGTAAGCTGATGCATTTAACACAAGCACGTGAATTACTCTGAACAATTAGGGATTTCTTAAACGCATGTGGACGGGACCTATTGTTCCTTTTGCTGATTTGCAAAGTTTGGGACAGTGAAAATTACCAAGCATTGTCTAAATATTGCTCTTGAATCTCTAAGGAACTGTTTCTCTTGAGGACCCTTGAGCTAAAGTTCAAGCTTATACTGTTTTTAATGAAACACGGAAACTGGCGTTTAAATTTCGAGTAGAGTTAGCAGAGTTGTATATTGTCCGTACTGCCATCCAGACGATTTCTCTGTTCAATTCTCAACGTGAGCTGTCGCAGCGAAAACGAGTTGCCATGAAGGCGTTTTTTCTGCTTTTTCGCTTCGGAAGCGGAAAGAAGAAAGAAAACTTCTGGGATCAGGCTACACCTTTACGAAATTTTTGGTTGAATGGAATTTTCATGGGTGATGTAGCACATGAATGGCTTGCTACCCTTGCTACCCTTTGAGAGAACAATAGAACAAACAACAGCAACAATTTCCCTAGCGCTAAAACAATAACAGCTGCTAATTAACAATTAGACCTGCAGCCCACAAGGGCTATGGGCTATAAACCCATGGCCCTTGAAGGTGAAGGGTCTAATTGTTTTAGTATCACCCAACTAGTCGGACAGAAAAGGCAATAATAAAGTTAGCAAATGCAAGTTGAAGAAATATTTATTTGGGAATAAAACGAAAGAAAGCGTCACACTCGATTGCGCCAATTTCGCTACTCGAGGACCATTACTAATAGTCCTCTAGTAGCGTGGCCAATCAAAATATAGGATTTGCATTAGTCCACTAATTGGGTGATACTAACAATGAAGAGAATTACAAGCTTGCGAGAGCTGCTTCATTTATTGGAATGTTTTAGCACAGTGTAATCTTCTCTGCACTACCACTTGACACAAATTATAGGCTGGGGTTTTCTGTTTCAACTTTCCCAGATAGAGCACCTTTCTGTGAAATTGAGGGCATCACCAGCTGATGGAGGTCTTATCATAAAGGACAGGTATTATCACCTAAGGAAATATCACTCTTCTTTTGTGGGTGAGTTAATTATTAGCCAAATGGAATGAAGCCAATGCGATACAATGAATAATTTATGCATTGTAGGATGTGGTGCTGGGAGGGCCAACTCTGGCTGGGGGTGACTGTGTAACACACAGTGCCTCTCTGGGTAATGGCCAGCAGTGTACTTGTAAATTGTTGGGACAGACTGACAAAACATGTACCCTGTGGCATGTTTGTTTGGAGGGAAGGGGGAGAGGGGATTGAACATCTTAGTTGCTTCATTAGCCCTTTTCATGGTTAGTTTTCCTCACTTGCATTACAAATGGCCCCACATGCCACATACATGTTAGATTATATTTATAATTTAACAGTGATGTATGTGGGGCAATTTTGGGCTATTTAGTAGTTTCATCCCAAAATTGCCTTGCATCCACAGATTAAATTACACTGGAAAACAATGTAATGCAATTGAGAAAAACTAACCTTGAGCCATTTCAATTAAATATTGGTTTTTTTTTAATTACAACAACAACAACAACAATCTTTATTTCGTGCCCAGAAAAATTTTATTTTATTATTTTATGAAAAAGGATCTGAAGCAATTGATTGGTTTATTGTAAATGGATTTGCAACTACAAGACAAGAGGGAATTGAGATAGGTCAGGTATGCAAGCTAATATTTGTAGAATAATTATTATGCTTGACGAAGAGTAAACTTATGACCAGTGACTTACTTAAGCTGCTCTGGAAAAGAATCTAGTGTTTGCTTAATAATACTATAATAGAAACTGAGATAAGCTCCAGCTGTATGGACCGCTGGCCTGTCGTAGGCTTTTAACCTTATGCTAACCTAAGTATATATTTCAGATAACTAGGCTTAGTAAACATTAATTACGTGGTATGTACTGTACCCTGTGATGCATGCAAAGCTTAGGACTGCATCTACATATATTTCACTGCATGCATTGCATGCCTACAATTTTAGGCAATAATGCTATTTTTGTTCTGAAGTTCATTTTCCATCTCTGTCTACAAATTGCTTGTTCATGTCATTCAATTTTAGGCCCTGCTTGATGCAGACTTAGTTCATCATGTGGTTGACGAACATAACTTTGAGGACAGGGAGTTATTCTACCGATTTCGGCAAGATGGTATTGATCATTATTTTTTTAATAGGAGGTTGTATTTTCGTGGTTTTACTGGCCATAGTAGCCTTAGACTTTGAAACCGGAAGGAAATCTGACATAACAATGCTGATCTGCATTTGAACTTGTGTTTTTATTTAGATCCACCTCATTTGTCTCCAGCTGGTCCATCTGTGGCTTCACTCAAGCAGGACTGTGGCACAAAGTTTGGTCCAGCACAAAAGAAGGGACTTTTGAAGTGGCAACAGGCTTTCATAGTACTACGACAAGGGGATGATACTCTCTATGAGTTCAGAACAGATCTGGTATGAGTCATAGCAAGTTTATACAGTGAGGACACTAAAAAGTGAGGGTCTGGGTTCAGTCCCTCATCGAGGTCATTGTCAGTGTTGCATTCATGGGCAAGACATTTTGCATGTCTCACCACAGTGCCTCAATCTCTCCACCCTGTATAAAATACTTAGTAATGGCAAATTGAATGGCAAATTGAATGCAGCTGTCTCAATGATGGAATTGCATCCCATCCAGGTGGGAGTAGATTGAAATATTCCTCAGGTTGCATCAATAGACCTTTCCCTGCATTCCAACAAACAATGGTGCCAAGTCGAGGTCAGGGTGGACAAAAATACAGCAAACGTATGAGAATGTCCACCCCAACCTTGCTCTGGTGCTATTGTTTGAATGCACTGAAGTGGAAGGTAGGAAAGGTCTGTGTGCCATAGACACCATTGATAAGCTCTCACAGTGGCCGTATGAACCACTTTGCCCTTGCAGACTTTACCTCTTTACCTTTTTGGTTCTTGTTCCCATGCAGCACTCAACACCATCTAAGAAATATCCACTGAAAGAAGCCACAGTGAAAATTGACCAAGCAGCAAAATTCTGCTTGTTGCTGACATTTGCGGACATCCAAAGATCAGGTTAGTTTAGTCCACATAAAGCTGTATTTTTTTGGCAGCACTTAAGTACAGCACGTGAAGTTCAAAATGTTAGTGAGGACCGTTTTAGTTGCAGTTTGTATTTAGCCTCTCGGTTTTCCTGCATATCAGTGCTGTAGTTATGTCTGTACAATATCTCCACTAGTACAAGCTAGGCAAATAGGAATTATGAATCTGTTGTTAATGCAGGTTATTGTTTTCTTCATTTGTCAGATTTGCGGCTTGCTTTTAGTTCTGATGAAGAGCAGCTATCATGGTTAAAAGCTTTTGAGAGGTCAGGAGCTATCACAGGCCAAACTGAGGAGGTGAGGCTCGATCAATGACCAATTAACAGAACAGCTATCTATGGTGTTACCATGGCAGCAAAATGATGACATCATTGTATTTGAAATTCATTCAGTAATTCTTTATTTGAAAGTGTTGCGGTAAACTTTCAGAGCATTGTATTGACCTAAGTAGATGATCAAAGGTTAAGTTCAATGCCAGCTTTTGCAGGGAAATGGAGTGCATGTCTTATGATTAGTGTGTTGGACTTCAGATAAATTGCAATTGCTTTGTCAGTGCTTGCAGAGGTCTTTTTGTGTTTTTGCCTAATCAGTTTATTTAGCTATGTAAGAACTTATAAAGCAGTTCTTGTGAATTGTTGTTGTGACCCAGTGACAAAAATGTTGGGAGATATGTGAACTGCACAAGCCTCCCATAACTCTATACAAGTATACAGTGTATACAAACTCTATACAAACCAGTCTGACATGCCACATATTAAGTTTTAGACTGATAATTTTGAGAGATACGTAATTTACTGTTAGTATTAATTACACTTGCTCCATTTTGTTAGGAAGTGGAAGACCAAGTAAAGAATGCTGGATCCATTTTTGAGTTCAGTGCAAAGGACATTGATGGAAACGTTGTGTCATTTGAAAAATACAGGTTAGGCACTTGAGATTTCAAATTCCTGGCAGAGGAAGCCCTGCAGAGATCTCAGTACCATATTTTCAGGTTCTAACAAGCAGTTAGAGACACACAACTGGATCTCTGTGGAACTACATGTACTGTATGTCACCAATTCAGAGGTCTCTTCAAGTTCCTTGCACCCAGAGTCTTCATTCCCCTTAGCCAGCTGCCAGGGAGCGGGAGACAGTGGAAAATTCTGTTGTGAAGATTGAAAAATTGGACCTCTGGATGAATTCTGCATGCATGCCTAGCTGACAAACGCATGGGTTAATCAAGTTGCTGGTGTTTTACTTCTGCTCATTTTTATTGTTTTTAGAATGAACATAAAACTCGAGCCTCTTAAGAGTCATTTGTTCATCAAGTTGCGCAGTAGGGAATGAAGATTTGAGGTACAAGATTGAAGTCCCCGGAGCAGAGGATTAGTGCAGAGCCCTTAAAGTGGTCAGTTGGTTAACTTAGGATGCTAACTCGTTTGTGATAATTTTTTAGGGGATTTGTGACTCTCATTGTCAATGTGGCTTCCTTCTGAGGTTTAACACAGAAGAACTACATGCAGCTGGTGGAACTGCACTCCATGTATGCTGCACGTGGTCTTCAAATTCTTGGGTTTCCATGCAACCAGTTTGGAAAACAGGTATGACAAGTTTGTTTTCAGTATGTGCTTTGCAACCTAGGGTGTCTGCTATTATGGGATTTCTGACAGAATAAGTGTATACTGTAGCACTTATTTGCGTTACTAGGCTGGGTGAAATCTGTCTGTGTTAAAGAATAATTTAGAAAACATTTTTTTGTGTGTGTTCCCTGAGAGTTAAGTGCAGGTCTTTTGGCCTGTGAGGTATCTTAAAATTTTGCTGCTTTTTGAATGTTCAGAATCACCCAAAGTAGCTTGAAGTAGCGTACGTATAACTTACATGTAAAAGTTATTTTCCTGTTATTTTCATCTAAGGAACCCGATCCAGAGCCTGTGATTAAACAGTTTGCAGAGGGGTTTGGTGTCCAGTTTGATATGTTCTCAAAAATAAACGTCAATGGCTCAAATGCTTTGCCTGTGTACAAATATCTGAAGAGTCAACAGAAGGGAACTTTGGGAAGGTAAAGAGCAGTTGCTGTTTGTAATCATCAAAACAGACATCTTTCCTTGTGTGCTCAATACCCCATTCCTTCTGTGAGATGTGCACAGGGAATCATAATAGTTGTATTCAGTGTCTCAAACATGTCGTGTGCGTTATGAATACAACTACCATGATTCCCTGCGCACACCCATTCTTCTCCCGCTTGAGAAATGTCAAGAGAAACTCTAGTGACTGGACCCATAAGGTTCCAGGCTGATGACAAAGCTCTATGCAGATCCATGCAGTGTCTCTGATTGGGTGTTACGCAGTTTGATTTTTTCGCACAAAAAAAACAAACACAAAAGCAATCTGAGATGGATTTGTATAGAGCTATGTCATCACCATGGAGTTTTATTTGTTCCAAATCTTAGACTTCTCCTGCACTGGGAAAACATCGAGGGCACAAAGGGTGAGGTAAATTTGCATGCAATATTGCACCATTTTCTAATCGTCTTGTTATTATGAAAGCCAATCTTGAGACTAGGGAAAGGTGACAGTGAAGCATGTAAAATATCATGTAGTTTTTATCTACTCAAGGCAACTGTCTCATGTATGTCTCTTTTTCCTAGCTTTATCAAGTGGAATTTTGGAAAGGTTGGTACAAATGAGTGATAATATTTCTAAAGACGTTTTGCATTGTGTCTCCATAATGAAAAAACAACCTTCAAATGAAATGATTAGAATATATGGTACATTGATCACTAAGAAACAAGCAACTGAAACTTAGAAAGAAACTCCATGTGTACTGATTAGAGAGGGGTGGGTTAACAGGGAGATCATTTTGTCATCAAATACCGACAAACAAGTGAAAATACTTTTGTGAAACATTAAAGTTGAGAAATCAACAAATTTGAAGTTTTGTGTTTAAGAAGCCAACATTTCAAGCAGGAACTTTACATCTTTACAAAGCCTACCAATTTCATATCCTGATTCTTGTCCAAGAGTTTAACTCCTGCAGACATACAATGTAAATCATGTAATTTGCTTTTTCAGTTTCTGTGTGACCGTGATGGGAAACCTGTAAAGCGATATGCACCGTCCGTTCAGCCACTGGTAAGTTTTCTTTTTTTTTTTTTTCTTATTGACCCCACTTGGGACAGAAAATAATTACACTGAACACCTGTCTGCAGACAGACATTGTGTGACCTGAGAAGCAAGTTGTGTTTTGAGCTCAAAAAAAAGAGAAGAGTGACCTTGAAGGATGAGATAATGACCAAGAGAAGATATCAATGCATATCTTTAAAGCTAAATGGAGGCTATTGTCTTTAGAGGCCCCTTTGTTTGGGAGATTTTGGTTATTTCCAAAACTCTCAGATTCTTTGAAATTAATACTTGATTCTATCAAGTTTTAGAATTTATTTTACATGAAAACGCTAATTTTGAAAACTAGAGGTTGTCTCTTGAGTGATATATCATCGAATATAACATGGTAGAATATTTCATTTAACTGTGACTGCGACATTAAAATCGCTGTGATTAAACAGTGGCTGACTCCAAAGTTTGCCATAAGCTGGCTGCAGTGTTGTCTGGCTGATCAGATTCCTTATTGTGGTATGTTCAGGGTTTTACAGAACTCTCACCTTACAGAGTATTGCTTGTTTCACTCTTTAGGACATTGCAAAGGACATTGAAGCCCTTCTATAAATTATATTCCAAGATAATATATTCAAAACAGCTATTCATATATATTTTAAAAATTGAATGTGTAGTTCCAGAAAATATCCATACCTCCCCCACGTAAGGGATTTTTTTCCTGACACCTCCCCACCCCTCTGGAAATTCCAGTTAAGCTTCATACATTTCTTTAAATTTTTTGGTCTCATAAAACCCCCATCCCCCAGGAAATTCCAATCCCCTCTGTGGGGGGAGAATGGATATTTTCTGGAACTGCACAATATATTTTATAAACGTTTTTATTAGTGTAGTGTTTACAATATTTCTTATTTATAGAAATACGATTCCAGCGTGATTGTGGATTGTTTTCACAGAAATATTTAATGGGGTATAATAGTACTGTCTGCACTCATAAATTAAAGAGTTTGGTTGTAAAAGAAGTTAGACTGACCAATTGATCGACTGACTTATTGACCCACTGACCCATTGACCGACTAACCAACTGACCAACTGACTTACTGACCGACTGACTGACTAACCAACTGACCAACCGACTGACTGACTGACTGACTAACCAACTGAAAGACTGACTTAAAATCAGTGACTGACTGGCTGAGTGACTGACTGACCAACCGACAGACCAACTGGCTGGCTGTCTGAGTGACTAATTAACCAACCAATTGACCAACCAGCTATGATAGTTGTTGTTAGCCAGCTTTCTGACTGGCTGGCTAGCTATTTCATAAAGAAGTATGTTTGTAACTTAGAAAAACAAAATTTTTAATAGTTGATCATTTAGACAGATTTTTGAATAAACAAGAAATTAATATATAGTTTTAGATAACATAGCTATCCAGACATCTATTTGTTGTATTATTTTTCATAAAACAGTTAGTCGCTGTCTGTACTCAAGCTAGATGACTAAACCTCTGTATGACGACTGACCTATAAACTATGCTAACGTAGAAGGGTCATGTCTGATGTATAGGACGGGAGGGATCTGGATCTAGTCTGAGTCAGTCTTCTAGTTGTAAGTGTAGGACTGTTTGTTACTGACAATATAAAATTAAATCTGGATCGAATAAAAACAAAAAACAGAATGCAAATCTGTTTTGTGGACATTTTGCCAGGTAAAAACGTATTACAGTTTAGGTAAAAAGCTGTTACAACTAGGTACACTAAACTCTTTCGGCCATTGAGATCATTGACTGTTTTATTTATGCAGAAAGGAAGTCTCCTCTATTAGGTCATTGTCATTCAAGAAGATTTCCCGAGAGGCTATTGCAAAAACCTTGTGTTATAATGCAAATGTTGACGACTTATACACGAAGTTGAATCTACAGTTCAACCCCTATTAAACGGCCACCCTCGGGGAAATGGATAGTGGCTGCTGAAAGGGGACTGGCCGGTTAATAGGGGTAAAAACGATAGAAAAGCCCTCATCGGGACTTTGATTACTGACTGCCTAATAGGGATGGCCGTTTAATGGGTGGCCTCTTAATAGGGGCTCGACTGTATTATGCCGCGAAGTCACGTGAGTCCAAAGATTGAGTTAGAGTCCGAGAGAACCCACGTTCCCAGTGTGCTGTGCGGGCGGCCTCGCAGAAAAAATCCATTTCAAAGGGATGTCAGTTGCGAAAATTACCGGGATATTACGAAGCAAGATCTTCGAAAATACAAACAATAATACACAGAAAAGTGAAATTTTGTTGCCTTTTCAGTCAAAAACGACAGGTGTTTTTTGCTGGCGAGCGTTGAAAGACTGTCCCGCTGCGCTTTTGTGGTGAAGTAGTGTTACTTCAGAACTTCCCATCTGAAGTGCATGTGTCATGTCATACAACAATTTTACAATTGATCCACATTTAATTGGAATATTGTTTTCATCTAACTAATTAACCCGCTCGCACGTTAGCTGTTTATACTACAATCTCATTGTGCAAATTGGTCGACTTTACAAATGTCTTTTTATTCTTTTTGTTATACTTTTGTTAAAAGGAAAAACCAGGCGTTGTCTTCAATTTAATTTTTATTTGTAGCTTTCAGACTGGTTTTCATTGGCGCTTAAGTAACGTACGCGATTGCAGCACTTACGATGTTAATAATTAGAGTCTTTTGTTAGGAAAAATTCCTCACAGTAGTCGCTACTTAATGTAAAAGCACATTACTTAGTCTGTGTATATCGCCTGTACCTTTAATGCGCCATTGAAAACCCGCCTTAACGACCGGTGTAGCTTCGTCGTCCGTGATAAAAAGAGACTGTTCTCTCTTTCATCGATATAAAGAAAAGAGTTCTCTGAAAATGGAATACACGTTTAGAGATAATTTTAAAAGTTAAAACAGGGACAGGTGTAGGAAATAGTGGCGTCCACGCTAAAGAACTGAATGTCATAGTCACGTTGTTTCACTGGTTGAGTTGTGACAGCCTGCTCCTGCTCAGAGCTTGTCTTCGCAGATTAATCTATTTAACATATCCCTCGTAAATTTTATCGTCTGAAGGGTTAGGGTTAGGGTTAGGAACATTCGAGTTTCACTTGGCTTAAGAAACACCTCTTTGAATGCCTTCCCTCTCGGATCAGACAATCTACTTGATTGTTCTATTCAGTTAGGGTAGACTGTAATTGAAAATTTGTTTAAAAAAAAAAAAAAAACCATCTGGGACAGCTCACAATGTAGACCATTTTCAATAGCCTCTTTCGCCGGATCTTTCTAGAAAACGGATTGTCATTTGGACCCCCTATAAGCCTTTGTTAAGAAAAGGAAGCCCTCCCTGGTCGCCAGGACCCATATGTGTCGCGAAATAAGAATTACGAGCCGCCTGCCATCAGAACCCGTAACAAACTCATGGGGTGAAGGGAAAAAAACTAATTTCTTGTTGATTTATTAAACGAAAAGCTCTCCTGCACGAAGCTTAGTTTGAAAGATAAATGCACAGCTGTCTCTTGAGCTAGCGGAAAAGTAGATTGGTTTGGTTTGTAAAAAGGAATTTATCTCTGCTCTACGCTGATAACATGTCTGATAAGGCATACGGGCGAACTTTGTTTTTGTCCAGACCTTCTCGGTTGTTTTTGGCACGTGGTAACTGGGGATAGTTTCAGCGTAAAGAACATGGGTATAAAACCATTCGACGTGCTTTTTACCTTGGTAGGAAAAAAAATAACGTGGATTAGAGTTACATTCAGCAAGAAAGGTTGCTTTTACCGTAACAAACAGCTTTTTTCTGTTTTCCTTTTTTATGCAGCAAATAGTTGCTCACGCTGTGAGTAGACGTCTACAGATAAGATAAGTTGCAGCTGGCATTAAGCTGTAGTTAAGAGTTACTGTGTTTGTATTTTCCGTTGTTAATGTACCTAAAAGGTTGGTTTCTCTGGGCGTTTAGGTCACACCTTATGTTCTTCAATTTTAATGAAATAGAAACAAGTTCATAAAGAACGTGAGTTGCGTTTCTTTCAGAGCACTCAAACAAACGCGGTTTGTTTGTTTGTTTCCTGTTTTGGGGCTCTTAGCCGGAATTTCAAACAACTTCCTTCGGTTAGACGGCTGATATTTAGGCCCAGGAACTCGCTTTGTTTCAATTTTTGTCGTTTAATCGCCCCCTTTCCTGTGTTTTAGAAACTAAAGGCGGCGAAAATGATAAACAAGTGGGTTTTAGTTTAGTAGAAAAGCAAAGTCGTATCTCTGTAAACACTAGAGTTGGTATTTTGTAAGCATTTCTCAAACCCTTGAAAATTACATTTCAGTGAGCGTGTTCTCTCACTTTTTATTTTTTGACGTAGTGTTTTTTTCTGGTTTTTTCAATGGTTTATTTCTCTTTTACGTAAGAGAATAAACGGGAGAAGAAAGTCATTGAGACTGAAACAAAATGCTTAAACAATGTTATTCAGATGCCAACGTAGACTTAAGAAATAACAAGAAAAACCTTTGAACCTTTCGAGACTAAAATATTAATTTCACACTTTAATAACCCTGTCTTTGAAACAGGGCGGTTGTTTGAGCAACTGCCTATCTGATTATCTACTCAGTGCCAAGACCGAATTAATTTTCCCTTTCTTGTGAGTTAATTCGCTAATCACTTTTACCTGAACTACAAAGATTATTTTCTGTAAAGTTTTATGCGTGCTCTCAGTAAGCTTCGTGGTTTTAAAATTGTAAGTTTTTTTCCCAAAAACCTCACATAAAAAAGAGCTAGTTAAAAGCACTGTGATGTTATTGTTTATAGACGTACTTTTTATTGATCAACGACGATTTCACTTTTCAACTTTGTATTAAATTCGTGTTTACCCGCTACAGAAATACTCACAGAACATTTTCTCTTTTTTTTTTTTTTCTTTTTTGAAAAGCTGAATTTAAGCACGCAGGCTTCGAAACTATTTTAAATGAAAATAAGGATGGTTACTAATGAAAACGTGGCTCGCCATGAAAACGCGAATTTTAAAACCCGTTGTAACAATTCAATTTAGCAGAGATAATGTGTTTGCGTCTTTTTTGGTACCTGAAAACTGGACCAATATCTTCTCCGCAATTAATGGTGGTATAATTCATTACAGATTATGGATCCAATCGACGAAATGTTTTCTGTTTTGTTCGGGCCGTCTTTTATTTAATTTGTTAAATTTACTCCGACGGGCACTTTTCTGCTAGCCAAGACTTCTGTCAATTTCACGTCGATTTCGTGTCAGCTTCGACGACTTATGCAAACCAACTCAACCTGCAAGACAATAGCACCCTGAACGACTTTGAACGAAAAGCTGTCATTTTGCATGAATTAAAAAGACAACTAAAGAATGGCTAATGGTAACAGCTGTTCTTATTTGAAGATGTGTAGGAAAAGAATATAAAACAGTGTAAAGATGCAAGGATCAACAGGGAATATGTTCAAAATACAACCGACGCCATGCTAGCCGAATCGCCCCGTGATAAATGTACCGAGCATTTTTAGTGTCCCTGAAGAATTGTGACAAGGAACCGCAGGTAAGGTAAAGCATTTCAAATAGTATCTCTTGAATTAATTTTCGTATTGAAATTCTACATCGTAAATTATAAATTGTAACGAGTACGATAGTGGTTCTCTATGTTATGCCTTGCAAGTCCTGCGTATCCAGTTTGAATGAACTTTGCATACATGCGGTTTTAGGACGTATTTCACAGTGAAAGTCACCCTATAAATATCAACGCTTTCTTCACTGAGGCCAAACTCTGGTGTCCACTTTGCAACCGCTATAAATTGGCCCTTCGAGTTTCCAACGAAGAAAAAAATTGAAACGTGACCAAAAGGTCTACACGGGATCTTTTACGCGGAGTCCTATAGTCCCGTCAACTCCTCTATTCACGGTAATAGTCCTAGCAATGTATGTTTTTGTTTACCTCGCCGGTTTGGTCGAAGGTGATTCCCATTTACGCGTATAAAATGTCGTTGTTTCTGTAACTGCAGTGTTAATCGGTCGATCAGATTGAATAAACGTTTAGTTCAGCCATTCCCCTGGTTGTTTTATATGGCGAATGTAGATTTACAGTCAGGGAAAAAAATTCGTAGATACCTTACCACGGTTGTTAATGAATAAGTGCACAAGTTAAAACCATCGCGGGGGAATGAATAACTGTTACAACAAAGAAAAAAAAACAGTTTTACATTATAACCTACAGAGTACAAACTTGCCAAAACAAAACATGATCTTGAAAGAAGAAAGTCGTAAGCTAGCCTCAAAGATTACAGATTTTGGTTATGTACTTTCGTGGCAAGTTTAAACCGGGCACAGCATAATCGGATTTTTTTTTTTTTGGTAATCTTTCAGAGCGACCGCAGTTGATTTTCGGAGCTTTAAACAAACACGCGACTCGTACGCTTACGGCATATGTCATGTGCATCTAAAAGTTTCTACTGATATGCATATGTTTTGTTCAAAAAGGCTTCCATTATCCCTTTAAAAATTCGTTTCTTCGTTTAAAAATTCTCGTATAAGGGCATTGTCAGAAGTGACCGAGACCTCAAATATTTCTACTCGGCAAGAAATTAACTAAAGGTGTTTATAAAGTTCCATTCGCGCAGTACAGAGGAATATAATTTATTTAGTTGGCCATTGTTCGTGTTTGATAATTATAGCTGCTTTTTTGTGATAGTCATTTGATAAAAATGGCTTAATTAGCAGTTTAGCAACTGATCGAGGCCCGAAGAATCATTTGTGACCCCCCAGGAAGGGACAGAAAATTGTCATTCGCTTAATGCTTCGTTTTAGAACCTTAAGTTAGGGGGACTTTTTTACCCCCACGAAGATATTATAAAGAAAGCACACAAGTTTCGAGTGGTCAAAGCATCGCAAAAAAAACCAACCAGAGGGTTTTCAAACTAAAATGTAAGTAAATAGAGCAGTAGTTAAAATAATACCGCGCTAAATGGTGTTTTTGAAGTGAACATCTTATTTGACAATGTGAAAGCGCAATTTTATGCCGCCAAGGTTACGGGGCAAGAAATGTCGCTTGCGAAGTGATTAGTCAGTCATGTAGAGCAACCTCGATTTAAGTGGATATTCTGGCAGTGTTTTTGAAAAAGGTTTCTTTCGTTAAAAAGGACCACCTCGAGGATTTTTCTAAATATTTATATTTGGCTTGAAACAGAAAAACACCCGAAACGTTACGGTTGGAAAGATTCGGATGGAATTCCGGACTCCTAAAATTTCAGGTCTGATTTTTAAGGTTGTTTCCATGGAAAATATATAGATCTAGTAAGCGCAGTTTGCGGCTAATTTTCAACTTTCACCGCCCCATAAGCTGAGCTAGTATTTGCATTGTTTTTTGCCGATATCCACAGCGGAACCTGCGGGACACAAAACTTTCGAATTCGATAATTGAAGTTACGAATTCTCGTCCATGATATAACGAACAAAATTTGGGAAACTAACTAGTGAAATTGTATCAGTAAAAGACACAGAATATTGTAACATTATATTGAAAATTACAGACAGTATAACCACAATTTACTTGTTGATTTTTTTGAAATTTTGAAACGGGTTTTACTGCATATTACAATAATAACCTGAAAACGGAGCTCCCACAGGGTACTTCATGTATACCACACAAATTAGCAACTTACATTTTGTATCCCGGCAAGGCACAAGAAAGAACATTCTATTGCTGAAGTGTGAGGGGCGAAGATATGAGATTGAAAAAGGATACAAAGGAGCGACAAAGCTACAGATAATCAACACGATTCGACATTCAGACCAATTAATTCCATATTTTTCTACCACCTCCTGGTAGCGTTGTTTCGTGGCATGAAACAGCCACCTTACGCTAGCAGGAGGTGCAGAGTAAGTACCTATTTCATCAAACAGATCAAATAAAATGTCAGCGAACTTGCAAGATTTGTAGTTTCTGCCGCCACCAAATGATCACAAGATTTATATGATGTTAAGACAGCTCCTAACGAATGGCATACTATAAACTCGATTTGCCAGTAGGGAGTGACATTTGAAAAGAAGTATGTCTGTGTGATGTTCCTGTGTTTACAAAATTACTTTCCTATCAACGAACGTCGCGAAATAATAGTTTTCTAAGGAAGAAAAACGGCAAAGAAGTTTTTGCTACAAACCAAACAGGAAAAACGTTGATTAAGAGAGAGGAGGATTGATGCGGCGGATTAAGAACGACCCGTTGAAAGATTTGGGCTGAAGTTTGCAAGATGTCATGATGTAGGTTATGCGTGACTCGGATGCAAACTGTCACTAGGGAGGCACATTGTACTTGCGTCGGAAGCCCGCATTGTTGAGTTCCTGCATAGCTGCGTTAACATTACTTTAAATCAATGCTCTCATCCGGGCTACCTGTCTATCAGGAAGGTATTTACTTCAAGGAGGCCATCATTGCAAAATATTGCAAGAAATTCAGTGTCTGGGGAGTAAATTTCAAATTGCAAGCAAAGTTCAAGATTAAGTTCAATTTTGTTTTTCTTTTTTAAAAAAAAGATCTGCTGTGAAGGAAGGTTGCGAAGTGACACAGGTTCTGTGCAACGGATGACGCGAACGGTTTCATTCCTCGGCCACCCTGAGGCTGAAGCGTGTCGAACATGATTGTCGATTTGAACGAAATTTCTCACAAATAAATTCTCCTTAAAAATTGGAAAGTTCCAAATTCTAATTCCAGTACCTCTCTAAGACAAAAGAAACACAAGATTTGAAGTGTTAATAACAATTCCAAACCGCTTTAGCCTCTGAACTAGCCAAGGAGATTCAAAGACAGCTACAGTGAAATGGAGTCGCGGAAGGTTCGGCGTAAATACGAAGAAAGCATTACTATCTATGCTGTGAAGAGTCACTATATATTGTATGTTGGTGCGCTAAAAGTTGCTTGTTTCCAGTGTCCTCCGAGTATAGAACCCAGTCTTTTTTTATAAAAAAGATATGTTTTTTTGTTAGACCGTGTACTTAAATGAGTCTCGCTTTTATACCAGACGCCTTTAACGTCTTTTATGTTAAAGGTGTCTAGACAACTTAAACGTCTCCAGCATAAAAACGGCCATTGATATTTCGGTGTTATAATTAAATCAAATTTTCTCAGCCATTAACGCCACTCGTCTAAAGTTTCAAACTAAACCATGAAGCAACTGTTACAGAAGACGCTGTCATCTGAGGAGACCTAAACGCTTCATCAGTCTTTATACTATGGATACGACCCTGCGCGCGCTCTAATTGGTCGAAAACCCAGGTTTTATCAAAGTGTAAGACATAGAAAAAGCGTGTTTTACTGTTTTTCGTCACATTACCTCTATATCATAAAGCAAATGAAGAAGCCTAAGCCGTGTATTACACTGTGACAAAACACTCCGGACATTTGAGAACGCTCGAGAAATGTAGACAACAGTCGCTTGCGGCTCGTGTTTTCTACATTTCCGCCTCGTGTTCTCAAATGCCCGTCGTCTTTTATCACAGTGCAATACATGGCTTAGGCTCCTTTATTTGTTAAGTAAAACACGTTGCTTGTAGCCCTCGAATTTTGTTCCACGTTTTGGACATTTATTTTGCAATTTTTCCTTGGTCGAACTTTTGCCATAATTCTTCGGGAATGGCTAGTTGAGTATTCCACGAAGCCAATAGTTCCAAGCTGTAGTTATGAAGTTCAGCTTTACGACCAAGCAAGGCCATATTTCCAGTGGCTTGCGCTTCGGTTTGTAAATTAGCTGGATAGATGGCATAACCTCCCGTTTAACCTATGTTTGATACTATCGTCAACGGGATTTCGACGAGGATGTTTACAAGTATGTGTTTTTCTAAGTCAATACCCTTCGAAGAACAAAAATTCAGCTGTGGAACATTTCTTGTAAAATGACAAACATGTTTTTTAGTTCGTAATTTTTATATGTTTTCACCTTTCTCTGATATAAATCCATGCCATTCCTTATTTTTGATCGGGATCATTTGCGGTCCTGGGATGCTTCATGCCCTGCAAGCATTCACGCGTTTGTGTAAAACACTTTACCGAAGACAGTTTCGAAAAAAGTCTTGTAGTAAGGAGTTTGTTGAGACCCTCTTTCAAGCTTCGTCAACTTGTAGTCAAGAAAGACGCGTTACCGACGATTTTGAACTTCACTATGGAACGTTGCAAGCCGGCAACTGGACAAAACACAACGAAAAACAAGCAAATAATGCCCGCCGAACAGCGGGCGAACTCCTCGGCCATTTCCCACGTAAAATAAGGTTTGTATTTAGATCCAAAACCTTCCCCACGAAAGACTCACTGACGCAGAAACGCAGTAATGTTCAAGATAACAATGACGTCACAAAGCAGAGTCTCAGTTCCATTCCTTGCATTAAAGTGCGCGGTCATTTTGGAAACGTTTTCGTGAAGCCATTGGCTGTCTTCGTACTTTTAACTTTTTTTACTCCTTTTCACTGCTCAGAAAGAAAGTTTGGTTCATTTGACCTCAGTTTAAGTGATAGCTGGCATCCAAGATCTGCAAAGTATACTGATAACTAAGAAATAAACTGGAATTTCACGTGATAGCTGAGAAATCGCTGAAAAGTTAACAAAGGCCCTGTCCACATGTATCCAGATATTTTTGAATCCGCAACTTCTTCTTTCCAGATACGGCTTCCGTCCACACGAATCCGGCGAATTCGGCAGCGAATCCGGATATTTTTGAATCCGCTCTCGAGAGTGGAAAAAAATAAATCCGCAACGAATCCGGTAACGTGTGGGACGGTGAATTCGGATATTTTCGAATCCGATGACGTAGCAAAATCGTAACCAGTCTCTTACCGAACAATAAACCAATATGGCGGGCACAACGTGTAAGCTTAGTTTCTCTAGAGTGATTCCGGATACCATCGGATGCGTGTGGACAGGCGAATTCGATTTTAATACGCTACGTGTGGACGGGGAAATTTTAAATTCGGAAAGAAAAAGTTGCGGATTCAAAAATATCCGGATACGTGTAGACGGGGGCTAAGAACTTACATCGATTCTAGCAACCTCATGCATACAGAGCATCCAGTTTACCAGTTCTTATCTCTTCGTGGTCCAAAATAAAATATTCACCTGGTGAGGAAGTTTCCGAACAACTGCTTCACTGGGAATTTAAAATAAACAGTACATATTATGAGATATTTTCTAATTGACAAACATACTTGGGAGGTAACCCGGGCCCATTTTGTTGTTACGAATCATTGTTACCATGGTAGGGGAACCTTGTTCCAGAAGCGGACTGTGGACCAGCTGGGTTCAGGATACCTGTACAACTGTCGTTAGACGTTATCTTAGCGAGTTTGAGATACTGTGTTTGCTTTGTTAAAACGCTGGGCGACAAGCCAGGAGATGTTTGGTAGTTTCACCGTAGGAACCCTACAGATAATGTATCCAGCGTAAACAAAAACAATTCGAAAAGCGTCTCAAAATACTCGACTTCTAAGAGGAGAAATTTTGAGATTTAGAAAGAATTCGGATAGGTCAAATGATATCCATCGCCACTGGAAATGGAGAAGATCAAAGATTAAGACGGATTCCGCTCAAAGTTCGAGCAATAAGTGCAAAAATTATTTACTAAAAATCTACTCATAACACGGTAGCTTTTTAAATACCATTTGAAACATCTCACTGTTATTCATTTCTCTAGGTGACCCCGCGATTAAATCCCCAAGCATTCTCGAGAAATTTAATGTCAAACCTCGTATATAAGGATGCTTAAGAATGCGTGTGTTATTGTATTTTCAACGAACGCGAAACGTCCGTTTTCATTGAAATATGGATAACTTCAAGTTCAATTTTCTCTCGCGGGATCAGCTTGAGAGCTCAAGTCTCCATACGTTCTTCTCACCTTTATTCAAAATATTACCTTGCTATGAGGTTTTTTATGGTAACTTTATTTTTGCCATTATTGCTCGAATGTTCTGCGGAAATTATCTTAAGCATTCTCAGTTCAACGAAACCGGCAAAACAAATGTAAAAAACTCAGAAACAATACCCACTTGACTTATCATGTGTATTTTAAACAGACTTTAGTTGCGTAGACTAAATTTAAGTAGTTAGGTGCGTAGATAACGTATCTTCCGACTTTAAGGTCAGTACCTCTTTGTTGGTATTTGTCAATGGTGTGACAAATATGCGCGGATATTTTGCCAGTTGTATCATCTCTCAAACCACAGAATAAGGGAAATATCACCCCACTGCCTGATTCTCCTTGCTTGTACTTTAGGATCGTCTTCGCATTTTTTTTGAACAAAATTCGGTTCTTTACTGTATCAGACCAGTGGCGGATCTAGAGGAGCCCCTCCCCCCATATTTTGGGTAAAAAGAAGAAATCACAGAAGGAAGAAAATCCGGCAGGACAAGCAAAACAAAACCGCTCCCCCCCCCCCCTTCACCCCCCTAGCTCAAGGTCTCGATCCGCCACTGGAAACGGTCTGATATTTTTCGTATTTTCTTTACCTCATATGGGCAAATGGCGTCATGTGTTTTAAGTGTTTTGATAACATTTTAAACCTTGGCTTAAATCGATCAGTGCTTCTCAGGGCCCAAATCCTCTCCACCTCTGCAGTAACCTCTTTTATCGTTATTCATCCGTCGCGAACACAACCTCTTTTGTCAGGGCTGGAGGTATTATACACTGCATTGTGTTGGATTTATTATTATTTTTTTAATCTATGGGGTGTCGTGCTACTCTAGACTAACAGTGGGCGAGCTCATAAAAGAAACCTGAAAGAAACGTTTTCATTTACCAACTTGGAACGTTGTCTACGTGTGAAACCTCTTGAATGCCTTCTTGCTACAACCAGAATAGTAAGTGCTAGTAGGTATTCATTTTGTTTTCCTTTTTGATGAGAAAGTCTCATTTTTGGAGATTCTTAACGCCAAAAGATGACGGAAAAACGATTGCAAGATTTTACGGGTGTTAGTGAAATTGCAGAGTGTATTGTATCTACTGCATTGTCCGGAATGTCTAAGGAGTGGTCATGTAGTTGTAAGTTTCTCCTTTGTCCACGCATGTAGAAAGGCCATAAAATACACTTAGAGAAGTCTTAACTGAGGAAGACTTTGGTTTTTTTTCCAAACTTGAGAGCCAACAAGCTTGCGAACTGCAGTTAAACGAGTAATATATCACGGTTTACGCATCTTGAAAAGTTTAGCCCAAGTTTTTCAAGTTCGTCGTTTGTAATCCGCGTCAATCTTCTGCATCCTTAACCATCCTTGTTCCTCTATGGTTTATTATTATCTCTTTGGTATTTTTCTATCTTAGCAAACTACTACTTTCAGAATTATGTCCGCTCTCTTCGTTTACGTTCTCTTCGCTCACTTTTGACCGAGCGGTTTCGCTATGGCAACTAAGCAAAGACGTCTTGAAGCAGCAAAAGTTCTTACAACCAAGGATACCGCTGGGCATGTTTGTCTTTCTAGTTTGATATTTACTGGGTCGATTTAAGTTAAGGTTTACGGGCGCTGCTTTCACAGAATCATCCGCAAACTTAAAAGAATGATTTCCTCAGTTTTGCCGTCTTAGCTCCGGCCGAGGAATTCGGCTATTTTCTCAAGGCACAGAAAATGACTTAAAACCCAGCACCACATAAAAATTTTGAAGTATATTAATTATACTATGCTAACGTTATGTGATGTTTCACTTCTCTCAAATTACGTCGTGTTATTTTATTATCTTTTTTTTCCCTTTTCGGCGGGTTGCGTCCGGATTCTAGCCATGGCATCTCTGCAACTTTGTCTATCTAATCACCGTTCAGAATCAGCATAAGTGCTTAGTCTAGGCTCGACACATTTGTTGTTAAACATTTGATAAAGGTGAGAAAAGCACATCTTAGGAATTTTAAGTACTATTACCACACTGTAGTTCTCAGAGAGAATGTAAAATATCATAACAGACCTCCTCGAAGTCTTTGCGACCGCTATTCTGTCGGAAACGCGAGCGTGGTAACCAACACCTACGCTTAGCGTTGACTCACGTACTCAGTGAGGGCCTGGAAAAAGAAAAAAAGAAAAACTTGTTCATGTTATTGAGATGAATCAACGATCAAAACGCGACATTTGTCAGCTGTAACGGTTACCATTTTGACCAGTACTCAGCTATGAGTAAAAACCCGTCCAGACTCTAAAAAAATGGATAAAACTAGTTGATAAGACAAGACCTCTTATCTCTACCGGAAGCCTCCAAGTTCAAGACCACTCTGGGATATTTGGGATTTAAGATTTTCTTGGCTTAGCACGCAAATGATTCAGCACCGTTGCATGGAACTCATTCTATTCCTCCTTTAGAAACTCTTCGAAATGCTCTATTTTAAATCTTGACATAGATTCTTGTGCCAAAGAGAGTCTCTGCGAACAAACTTCGGCTATCTGTCATTTAAATCGAGTTTTTACAAAACATGACCTTTCGCGATGTAGTATCTTCGAGTCATAGTAGAAGACCAAACATTTATGGTACTTTGTAATATATTGTCGGCTATGTTCTTGACGTTACGATAGTTGTATGTTTGTTCGTTAAAAAGTTCTTAACAAATCACGTCTGCCTTCGTGCATAAAAGTTAAGGTACCCCTTGTTACGAAGGGGCGGAAACGATTACAACGACGCTTCTGCTACACGCAAATCTTTAAACCTACTTTGTTACTAAATACTACGGTTATACACCGCTTTCGAGTGCTATACCGTGGAATATCCCACGAGTCACTCGTAAATTTTCTTGCTATACACACTCGCCTATAGGTTCGTGTGTATACCAAGAAAATACAAGTGACAATATTCCATGGTATACCACTGGAAAGCCGCGTTGCATAACAATTTTAGACCCTCGGGGGAGGTACTCGGTCATATGGGCTATATAGGCATGTGCGGCCCCAAAGGGTAGGGTTTTTCAGCCGTTTTGGTCATAATGGTTTTAGCAATCTAGTCTTGAATTGGGTAAGTTTCTTGAAGGAAGCTACTTTTTCATCAATAAGACCGTCAACAAAAGCCCTTCATAACAAATGTTTAGGGCAACTGTGCCAGCCACAACGGTCATAAATAGGGTATCGAATTTTTGGCCAGGTCATAAACTGAGGGTAGCAAAAATCGCATATTTTGGTCATGAATAGGGTAAGGGTTTTGGGAACTGGGCCGCACACCCCCACCCAACTTTTCTGGGAGTACCCCCCCGGGTTTAGACATGCCATAGTGGCCAACACAATGAATGCGACTTACGTGTGGAGCATGATGGGATGTTTGGATGTAATACCATCTAATATACAACGGCTTTCCTGTATTCTAATTGGCTGTACTTTCTGTGGCGTGGTATAACTCAGCGAATTGCTGGAAACGCTTCTTACGTGACTGGCTTCCTCGATCTTAAAAGCAGCACTCAAGATGCTAACGGCGAGAGCATGGATTTTCGAAGTACATCTGGTGAAAAGTTTACGTCTGAGAAAAAAAAAACGATTGAACACCTTACAGCCGGGCTTTCGTAGATAACGGCAATCGTTGAAATATCTGCAGATGTTCAAAACAATATTCCTGCTGATAGACTCGCGAAACAAAAGAAGCGCACATCGGCGAGGCGAGTGCAAGTTACATACGGACACTGCTAAGCGACTCTTTGCTGCAGAGACATTTTAGCACCAGTCAGAAGTGCTGAAAGTATACTCAAGGTTTTTCTTTGTTAGTAAATTACTGGTGGGAAAAATAACGATTTTTACGTCTACAACTGTGCTCTAAGCATAACCAAGCTTGAGTAGTTCTATAAAGCAATCAAACTTTTATCACGGAGGTGAAAGTTTTCGCTTCACCCGCTTATTCTCCGTTTGATTAAGGCTTAGCTACAATACCTTTTGAACGGAACAGCCGTAACGTTTCGCATCGATAGTATAACTATTCAAATCTATTGACTATATATCATTGTTAGGGCTATCCTCTTGCTGAACGTGTAACGAATTTGTTCACCAATAGCTTCGCACCGGCAAAAGACGTTATCATTTGGGTTCTCGCACTCCAGATTTGGTTTCACGTTGTTATGTAGTTTTGCGATGCGGAAAAGATCCCGTTCCACGATATAAAACGTACTTTCTCCCAGTTTCAGCAGTTTGCACGCGCGCGTAAGCCAAATTAAAATCCGCTAAATAAACTATTTTTTTCAGTTAAATTGAAAGTCACAGCTTTTCGCAAGTGTCAACATCCTTATGTTTTAAACAACAACAACAACAACAACAGCAGCAACAACTAGCTTTATTTGCGTGAAGACCATAAATACATACAGTGTTGCAAAAGCTTTTATAAACTAAACTAAAACAGTAACGATTATCGTGATCATATAATAATGTTATGATATAGCAATCAAGTTACATTGGTTTGATTTGAAAGTAGAATATTGCGTGGATCAAAGCAAGATGAAATAAACTTTGCTAATTGAATATTAAGGGACCGTTCATTTTTTGAGGGAGGGGGGGGGGCTGGTGGGATTTGGGAAGCACCATTTAAAAATCGCATGACCCCCCCTCAGCTTACCAATTTTTTCACATGCCCCCCCCCCTTATAGCGGTCATTTTTTGGGATGACCCCCCCCCCGCCAAAAAAAATTGAACAAACAATATTCAGATTTCAACTTTTTTAATATTTCTCTATTATCCCCCTACTTCACGTTATTGCGCTCACTATGAAGACAATATTTACAATCTCTATACGACAGAGAGCTGTTGTTTAAAAAACAAATCAAAAGAAAGAGAAGTCAATTTCGGATCTCCTAGTTGTGGCTCGCCCTGAGCGTGTGGC
>Ga0126339_10000395_pt1 | contig 23314 bp, 5 predicted proteins | sample OrbTmetagenome_2_FD_92532 | JGI IMG/M metagenome (GOLD analysis project Ga0126339, IMG submission 92532) | Coral microbial communities from Petempiche,Puerto Morelos, Mexico - Orbicella T R C metagenome | ecosystem: Host-associated > Invertebrates > Cnidaria > Coral | place: Petempiche,Puerto...
AAAAAAAAAAAAAATATTTTTGAGCAAAAAAATGTTTAAAATAAAAAAAAAAAAAAAAAAAAAAAAAAAAAAAAAAAAAAAAAAAAAAAAAAAAAAAAAAACAGGCACCGGCGGGCTCACGCATGTGCACTGGTAACGAAATGAGATTTCGAGTTTCACACCAAGTGCCGGTCGAGTTAGCCGCCTTATAGAACAATTTTTAATTTCTATATGTTGTGTCCAAGATCATCTCAGAAATTATTTATCGCAATATTATTTGCGTGTATATTACCTGTGCTTACTGCATGATGTTGCTAAAATAAGAAAAATGCAATAGAACGTACTACAATTCACTATAAAGGTTTTAGTCATGGAAAGAATAAGCAAAAACTCGATCTGTGTAAAAACGTAGGATTAAATTTCAGTGTTGTCCCCGAATTAAAACTTAAATACGCGAATATATTTTGTCTTAAGCCTTAGAGAATTAATTTAGCTGATGGGAGGTCCTTGCACTCAGTAAACAAACAGGCATCGCGTTTAATGACAAAAAAAAACATCCAACTGTAATACCCCTGTACTGCTAATTTAATATTTCAGTCCTCGCGCGCCAACCTCGAATTCCCATAATTGGTATCTTCTTTGCCGACAGTTTGGAGAATATGTAACACTGAGTTTCTATATCAGTCGGAGATATTTTTTGGCAATACATGATGGGGAATTATGAATGAATTATGAATTACAAATTTCTTATGTACACTTATTTGCAAAAAATATGAGTGAGTTCATTAAAATGTACCTGATGCACGCTTACTAGTTGTCTTAAGGCATCATGCGAGAGTGACCGAGCCATTTTGAGCGAGTATCGTTTTGCTCCATTCACCTATCGTTTACGACTGACTGTATTTAAAATGCGTTGAAGTAGAGGTCAAACAAGTAACTCCCCATGGGGTAAAGACGTCCTTTTCGATGACCAGTATTTTCTTCAGGGTAAATAAAATAAACATTTTTTTTTTGAAAAAAAAAAAAGAAAGAAAAGAGAAACGATACCATGGATTAAAAGCAATTTAAGCTATGTCCGACGAAAAATACGTCAATAACTAGAACTGGTCGCACAATTTTCTAAAAAGCTGGGCAGCTGACCAAAGAAAGGTTTGTGAACAGACCATGACAGAGGGGCTAAGACAGAAATTTTTTTAAAATACCATTAGCAGTGTTAATTATCATCTATCGATTGCTACATTTTATATATTTGTTATTATCCCGGTGCCGTTTTCACTTATAATTATATCTTGAATCTGAGTGAGAAATTTCTGAATACTTACCATTACATAGCAAGCTGTTAGTGACTGTGTTTTTGACGGCGCGTGTGGGCGGTCTGTTTGTTAGCAAGCAGAAATGCATCTAAACATGGTATACACGTTTAGACGAGTCTCTGTTTAGTAATATTACGTCCGTAAAAACCAAGAACGCTCCAAAACAACAACATGACACCCGCTAATCCGAATTCGATGTTTTTATGGAGATGGAACGCTCACCCAAAAATGCCCTTTGTTGGGCCTTTGAATTTGATATTTGACATGTTAGTTTTGAGATAAATAGGTCACACCGATCAACGCAATATAAACATTTTAAATTAAAGCTCTATGAAAAACGTTGGACGCAAATTTTTTTTAAAGTGTTAACGACATAACACTCGATCCTCAAGAAATGTATATTGGGGGAAGATCAGGAATCGAATATTTATTCTTTGAAACAAAGAAATTAGCTGGTGTTGTCAACAAAAAAATATAACTTAATAGAACAAACCAACATTTGCATCGAATTAGATCGCCATACTAATAGTAGCTGCAATAGACTAAAAGAGCTCACTTACCTGTGATGGTTTTTGAGCGAAGAGCGGGAAATTTAAAAAAAAAAATGTGGTGGCGTGCTGTCACTCGCTTTTTTTTCTTTTTTTTTGCTCTTCCTCGACGATTCAGGTGCGGCTGAGCAGGTTCCACTTGTAGTTTATTATTGAAGTAAAAATTATTTAAATTAAATGCAGTTGAACAGTTCAATGTTTTATGCGCTGGCAGGCGGTCTGTTAGTTCGTTGTTCAATATTGTTTTGGACGTGGGTCACCTAGAAACTGACATATAGCACATAGTCTTTCAACGCGATGAAAATATCAGTTAAGCTAAAAAAAAAAGTGATTCACGTGGTTGCCGTGTGGGGGCCCTATATGAGTAGTGACCTCTTACAGTGTATTGATAAAATAAAATAAAAAAAATTTAATTCAGTAACAGTTGAACAGCACAATATTGCTTGTAAAGCGTTCTGGTCGTTCCTGCGCCGAACATTAATTTAAGAACAAAACAAAAGACAAAACCAAAACGCGGTGATAAATAAATACAATTATGCGGGCAAATTTTAAGCTCGGTTAAGTAAGTAAGTTGAATCACTTCGTCACGTGCGTGGGATAAAGAAATTATATTCTGGGCGGGTACCCGACAGGGGTCGAAACCATCACTTTTCGCAAACCGTTTACGTGTTATAAGGGGGGTTACCTTTCACAGAATTAACGACAAACGATTTGCACCACTTTTATGTGGGTGTCTCCTCTAGAGGGTATGGAACTGCGGTGGTTAGATCCTTAATTACTAGTAACTCCTTAGAGATTAATCTTCCTTCAGTTTTCACCATTAATAGCCTCTCCATTCCGCGATCAAAGATCGAGCTGCCATCTTGAACACAATGCGAGGTGATACAAATATGGCGAGGTTTCTAGGTGGAAAGGACAAAGCCGCTATACTTTTCAGTTCTGTCCGTTATCTTCAGAATAGCGGCCCCGAGGTCGAACAGAATTTAACTGGGCGAAACATAAAGGGATTAATGCAGTACAACTAATTTATCGAAAATTCTTCGTTTATTTACTCGTTCCCTTGAAACGCCTGCGTTTGTGTTCAAACGAGTAAAATCAGTTACAAAGATGCGCTGATGGCGAGTATTTCAAGCATATTTAGATTTTATCTTCTGATCAAAACTGATCTATACTTCATATCCGAAGAAGGAACATTCGAATTGAAGTTAAGTTAAATTTACGATGAGATGAACTTTCTCATTTCTATGTATAACTAACTCTTGCTTTACAAAGCTAAAAAATGCGTCCATGCTCTCAGCAAAAATTCAAATAAATACTTGTGCATGCAATTATTACTTTTTGTACACGTCCAGTTGCAGTGATTAACTTCTAACTTCTCACTTCAACGCCATAGACTTCACACAAGCGGGGAGATCCAAGACATGACACTCACAACCCAAGAACATTGAAATACAAATTCGTAAAAAGCAATAATGCAAATTTTTACTTTGTTTTGTGGGGCCTTTATCAAAACAGGAGCACACCAAGCCAAATACAAAGTATCAAATGCTCCATACACGGAGCTATAGTAAATATTTATGATTAAATATCAAAATACTCAGTTAATATCATGATCGCTTGTTCCCAGTTGACTCCTATGAGGAGAGCATACGAATAGAAACGGGGAGTTCGTAGGGAGTCTAGGAAAAAAAAGTGAACGGGACGAGAAACGACTGGGAATGAATCAAAATTGGACCCTTAAAAATGGTTGTCTAAGTTTTCAGTTACTCCCTCTCTCTGTCTGAGAAAACTCTAAAATGAACTTTGGAAGACTGTGACACTAGAAATTCCGGGAATATTCGCATAATTATTGTAAGTTATAAATGGTGAATGGTTTCCTTTAGAGTAGTTTTCAATTGAGTATGAAAAGAAGACTAAAGTATCCACCCTGGTCAATTCCAAAGGGAACAGACAATCCAATGAACCAATCAAAATTCGCAGTAAATACGTGTAGCGGACACGAAGCGCGGGAAACCGCGTGTAAGCGAGTCACGGTTGGTTTGGGTTTCACTTCTGATTGGATGAAATAGTAGTGGGAGTATTTTTTTAACCAATCATATAGCGTAGAAATGCAAAACCCAAGCAGCTGCAAGTTACTTTCCATACTCAAGTGAAAACCGGTCTAGAAACAACCTAACCAATCAATTCGTTATACCGAGACTTCTTTATATACAGGTTCCACTGTAATGGCGATTCGTCGCTCTTGTTTATATGCAAATTACGTCTATCAAATGTCATTGGTTCCTTCATTAATTGATCTCAATACAAGTGGATTGACCTAGAAGCCTCGAGCTCAAGGCCATTATCTATACAAATGTTGGGGAATTTTACTTATTCTTACAAAAATTATTTCATTAAAACTACGATATTTTCCTTCCCCGATAAATCCTTGTAAAAAAACATGTCTATTATTCAGTGTCGTTCGGATTAGTCATGAATGGAACCCGCCATATCGTTACTAAGTGCTTATGACTTAGCAAGGTAGAACCTGGGGTTTAGCAAAGCCTTAATCCGCTTTCTTAGCTTTCTGCTGCTTCGACGAGTAAAACCGCTTTGACGTATAGAATTCTTCGTCGATGTACACGAGATGATTATAACTCTGTCACTAGCTTCAAACAACATTTGATATCCGTTGAAGATACAATGGAGGGTCAACAAGTTTTTCCTAGGGGTGAAACGACAAGCACTTGCACAACGCAACATCTTGATCAGTTCAAGAGCTGAGCAAATTCCTGTTTTGTGACATCTAGAAAACATATCGTCGCCATAACTTTTCTTGTACACAGTTTCAAATAAACCTTGCCGCGCCATTGTGCTGGTTCACCAGTTGATACGTCTGTCCGTTAGCTGTAATGACTCTGTTCAAAGGACCATTTTTATTCGTCTCCGATCTTTCTGCTAGTTTCTCTTCGAGTCTAAACTTTCTTCTTGCAAGACTAAGTTTTCGCATTTTCTTGTTCTTTACTGGCCTGCCGTTGTGAAGAGGCTGCAGTTCAGAGGCGTCTAAATTGTCAGCTTCCCCGTCCAGCACCACGCTTGGAAGTTCCGGTGTCCCCATACCAATAATACGGAAGTAACGCAAGAAAGCCACCGCGGGAATAAAAAATATCGACACAAGAGTAAGTAAGATCGCTAGAAACTTAGCCCATGGAGGATAAGGAGTCTTTATTCCTTTGCCCTAAAAAAAAAAAAAAAAGAAAAGCAAAAAAAAACAAAACAAAACAGAACAAAACAAAACAAAACAAGCAAAAGGACGTCAGTCGTTAGAGAAGAACAAATTTACTATTTACTTTTCAGGATTGAAAATCAATTTCAGACTTGACAATTTCATGATAAAACTCTGAATTGAGTAAATCATTCTTCCGGGTTCCAGCCTTAAGATAGGATGAAGATAAGATAAGGACCTTTATTTAAGTGTCAAATGTATTCAGCCCTAAACAAGAGCCTTTAGTACTAAAAAGAAAATGCTAAACTAATTAAAATTATTAAAATTATTTACACAAGGGCCTTAAGCACTAATCATGCTAAAATGATCAAAAGTGTTTAAATTATTTACGATGTAATCTATTAACATTGTCTTGATGATGATGACGAAGAAGACGATGAAGAAGACGATGACAATGGTTATCATCATCATCATCATCATTATTATGATGGTGGTCGTGTGTGATGATGATGTTGCTGGTAGTTGGAAGAGGTGTTGGTAGTGATAGTTGCTTTAATATAACAATATCAAAAGAAGATAATAAGAGAAATTCATCAATAAATATTATCACCTGTTTTCCATCCCAAATCGTGTATTGCGGCGTACTTTCTGACATACTTTTGATACTCATGGAAAGCACAACGAAAATGGTTACTGGAGAAATGACTTTCCAGCACCATCTCCAAATAAAACGAGGAGGTTTGTTCGTCATGTATTTTATATCATCGCTAAATCTGCAAAAAATAACAATTGCTTTCTCGAATGAGCCCTTGTTCTTCAGCCGGTATTTTTTTTGACAAAAACTGCGTGGGTAAAACCTCAGAGCGGCGAAGTAGCTATAACCGTACGATGTAAGAAAAACAAGACACAATGGCCGAATTTATACTAGGGGCAAATTATTCGGGATGGTAATTCTTCTGCCTGATATTCTACATGAAATGAATCTGCCTCAGACTCGTCTGGCAGCATTAATCAGTCGAAGACGAATTTGGCCACATTTTTCGTCTGAACTGGCACCGCATTTACACCTATAGCCGATTTATCTGCCTCAGACAAACAAATTACCCGTCTCCAACATCTAATTCGCAATTCGTCTCAGACGGATAAGTCGTCCTAAGTCATAATAAATTCGGCCATTGACTAAATAGGCCACTTCCAGGTTACCTATTGCCTCTGTGTCAAACCGAATCTTCGCGCGAAACCTTTCACATGAAAATGAGTTTTTATTTACCTTGCTCCTCTGTTTCGTTTTAAAACAGAGGAACAAGCTAGCTAACTCGGAAATGGGCTGTTTGTCAGGTAAACGAATGTGTTAAGAACATCATGGAATCGAAAGTATAATTGCAGCTATTGCCTTGATGTCCCACAAATTAACTCTTAATTAAACTTAATGCATTTCCAATTAACGAGGAAACTCGATTCATACTTCTTGCTTGGCACTACCGAGACAGTTTGTTCAATGCCAATGTTACTTTCTAAGCAAGTCAGAAGTCTCCTTTACTTTGGTAAGCTGTATAAAGTTATGTATATTCTTTTTTAAAGGCATCATGGATCGACTTAAAGTAGTTTCAATTCCAAATGTTCGGTAACACAAACTTAATTTTTAGATCTGTTTGCGTCTCAACGCTTCATTACAATCAGGACAGTTTCTGTACTACCTGTTGTGAAGGCTAAACTATCTTATACTAACCTGTCAATACCGTAGATGAAGCTAATGGCGATGCACTCTACTAAAGCGATAATTAGCAATGGAATCCCAGAACAGTAACTGTCAATAAGCTGAAACCAGTACTCTCCTGAATACTGAACCAAAGGCAAGCCCATCAGGCAAGACACGAGACATATTATACCTAAGGAATGACACAACTAAATTAATTGCATATTCTTATTTCTCTGCCTAGCTTCATAGTAATCTGGTTTCTTTAATTTCCGTGGGAAGTTTAAGAGTCCAGAAATAAATCCAGAGAAAAAAGATACCTCTTCCATTATATTTTTAATTTTTAGTTAATAGTTATCATGCTGTCATCTTAAACCTGCCCTTGAATAGTTGAATTTGAGTTTTACACCCTCATAATTCCGCTTGATTGCCTAATAGAAAACGCGTAACAAAGTCTATGAAATCTTAAAAAAAGATATTGGAGTATAATAACCTCAGTGCGTATTTTGATCGATACCCTGTCTCGCCAATTTTGCCAGGTGCAGAGGCGGCGGCGGAGCGTTTTGAAACAGGGGCGGGGGGGGGGGTCATCGCTGAATCAAGCGCATATACCGTATTTTCCTTTTCCTTTTGCCTTGCTCGTTTACACAAACAGACTTTTCGATGTCTACAGTGTTCAATGTGTTCGTAAAAGAAGTATGACAATGCAGGAGGAGGCAGTCGTTTAGACGATTCTTCTTCATGCATAGTGCTTCTAAAGTAGGTTTTTAGTCTTCATAGGGCAGAAAATGTACGCTCCGAATCGAAGTCGCCAATGCCACAGTTAATGTCAAGTACCAATTTTATGCTGCGCTAGCGATATTTTCGGCACCGAGACGCGGGGGCTGAGCCTCCAAGTCTCGTTTGGTGGGCTAACGCCCCCCCCCCCCTCCTGTCCCCCTGCTCCGCTGCCTATGAGGTGGAAAACTGGATGAAATGAATGCGCGAACGAGAATATAAAGAAGATGACAAACTAACGGCTACTTTAATAATTTCTCTAAAACTGGACAAAATTTCAGTAAAATACCTCGCTTTATGCGAACAACACTTAAATGTTCTATTCTATACCTGAAAGATACTCCTTCTTGAGTTTGGGGAGAAGTTTTAAATCAATGACTGGGGTAACAACACCCTCCAACATTCCAAACTCGGTGTCAATGCCAACAGTAATGAGCATAAGGAAGAACATGACAGCCCATATGGGCGCGAATGGCATCTTGTTGATCGCATCTGTGAAGATTATGAAGGCGAGTCCTTGGCCAGATGGGATCTAAGGGAATTCAGTAAAACAAAAAAAAAGTATCTCAAAGATGAAAAAAAAATAGTGTAATATTCTACCCTAGGTATTGATACGACATGGCATGACATGGTGATAAGTTATGGGAAATCGCTCTGCCTGGGACAAGCCCAAGACCAGGCAAAGATAGAAGGGGACAGCTAGATCAAGCCCGACTTACAAGTTAGGTGGGAGGGTAGGTCGCCAGTCTTTTCGCTTTCGCGGCCTCGTGTAGCTGGAGTCATGAGGTGGAACACTGCTGTCATTTGCATATTCCCCAGGGTAGCAATTACCAATGCAAATTGAGTTTGCATAGCCATATATTAGTCAATACCGTCTCCAAATTTGACTGGGCCTGAAAAACTCGTTTCCAGTGCATTTCCCTAAACATTTGGAGGGGAAAATCACTGGTAATGAAGTTGCGAGCCTGCAATTTTGGTCAGGGATATCGCGAGGCGACGACACAAATCCTGAAGTTGCTATTTGCTTGTGCGTGGTTTACAGTGAATCTACTCTGATCAAGGAATTCGCGAAGAAGCGACTAAAGAACCACATCTTACAGATTTTCCGGCCCGTGTGAGCATTTATGTCAACTGGCAGATATGTAACGAAGTAATTTTTTACGTTATTAGTTTGGTTTTTGGTATTGGAAAACGCTTCTTTTGACGCTGGTGAAAAGCACATAATTTAATCAATGTTCAGTCAAACTTAGAGCGGATTTCAATTGAGTGTCGTAAAACCAAAACCAAAGTAATTAATCTGGTCAGTCACAAACGACACAGACAGTACAGTGAACCAATCAAAACTCGAAGTAATTGCATGTAGCTGACATAAAGCGCGGGAAAACGTGCCTGAGCGAGTTACGACTGGTTTTGGTTTCACTTCTGATTGGATGAAAAAGTGGCGCGAGTGTTTTTTTAAGCCAGTAGTGTAGCGTAGTTGAAGTAAAGCCAATTACTTTTCGACTCTCAAATGAAAACCGCTCTGTTGACAAAACAACGAAATTTTTTTAATGTTCTTGAAGGTTTCCTCTTACCGTTAAAAACTCGGTCTTGTTACAGGTGACAAGTGTCTCATTGTACAGTATGGACGCGTTGTGAAGGAACTCGTTGTAAAGTTCGTTGTCCAAGCCGTCCAGAGTGGGCACTGGTATGCTGCTTATTCCTGTGTTATTCAACAGGCGTAAAGCTTGACTATTTTGTTTCTCTAGGCAACGCTCCATTTTGTCTTCCGCCTAAAAAATGGTGTATAAATAAAGCATCTTGTAAAACGGTTGTCCGAAACTAAGACAGGATAAAAAGCGAGAGAGTTAATCACACCACCCAATTTTTGTCAATTCACACCAGTCAATTTTATCTGTTAAAGATAGCGAGGAAAACTTGAATATATCAAGAAGTGGAAATACCTGAAAACCGATGAAGGAAAACACCACAACACTGGCGTATATTGAGGTTGCGCAGTTGATAAGGCAAACTGTAATGGCGTCCTTTGTCGAATCGTTCTTAATCGGGTTATAGCTGGAAAACGCGATCAGCGATCCATAGGCGACGCCGAGTGAGTAAAAAATCTGTACAGCGGCATCCAACCATACTAGTGGATCCTTGAGCCGTTCAAACTAATGAGAAGAAAAATATGTCTGTCGGTAAGTAAAACTGACTGGCTGACTGGCCGACTGGCCGACTGGCCGACTGGCCGACTGGCCGACTGGCTGACTGAATGACTTAGGGACTGACTCAGAGACTGACTAACTGATTGACTGACTGACTGAGCGACTGACAGTCTGAGCGATTTACTAACTGGGTATCTGCCTCATTGTATATCCACTTACTCGTCTGATTGTTTACTTGATTGATTCAGTGGTCTACTGATCGACTGTCTGACTGAATTCGGGTTAATCAATGTTTTTATTTTTAGTGAAATACGGATTGCTTTTCCGACAGACTTGTCAACAGCCGTTTCTTGGTTACTTACCTCAGGTATAAAAAGCAAGGCCAGACCTTCTTGGTATCCCTTGAGATGAACACCGCGAAAGAAGAATATAATGAGCAAAATGAGTGGTAAGGTGGCAGTTATGTATACGATCTGCAAACAGAATACGTGGAGTTAACTTCTCACCGTCACGGACAACATCGTTACCATGGTTTCTCATCTCCTGGCCTACGAGAGACCCTGGGAACGAGGTTGATCAAAGCAGCGTTAAGATTACTACTGAATACCTTCGCTCGCCCACCAAAGGCTTTAGAGTACGAACATAAAGATACTAAGTGTTTGTGAAGGAAGGTTTTGTTCAATTTGAAATCACAGCCTTGTGCATATCCAGACCATTATATCTCTCCTTTTATAGCTTCAGTGCTCTTACATACTTCATCAAAACTAGGACACTGTAGTTAAGTTTTCATTGATGAAAATATGTCTCTGAAGTATTAACTTTGGATTGGATTGTCACCCATTGCAACAAAAGGTTCATGTTACTTCTGGGTTAATTGCTGGAGATACGAAAAAAAAGAAAACACATTCGATGTTAGTACTTAACATCTGTTTTGTGGTCTCAAAATTTCTTGGCTTACTTTAACTTAATGCAGTCGGTTTGAATTCTAATACGATGCTTACAATAAAACTGAAGCTAGTCCTTGTTTGTTGTCTCAATATTTCTTGGCTTACTTTACGCTTTAACTCAATGTAGTCGTTTGGAATTCTAATACGAGGCTAACAAGTGAAATTGCCAATGAATAAAACTGAAACAACGTGGAATTATTACCTTTCCTGTAATCCGTATTCCCTTCATCATACATAGCCATATCAGGGTCCATATCCCAACTAAGCATGCGCAGAGCTTCCAGTTCATACCGCCACCGTCCTCAATACTAGAAGACATTCCCAGAGTTGTTCGGTACCAGAAATAAGTCGTAGCTGACGTCACTTTGCACTCGTGTACAGGCTCAAACGTCGTAACGTTACCGAGAGTTACGGGTTCGAGTGGACAAGTGGACCAAGGAAGAGGATTTTGAAAAGACTTGAAAAAATAGAACACGCACCACGCAATGATAACATTGTAGTAGAGAGACACTAAGAAACAAACTACCACAGAGGCTAGTCCTAGCCCACCAAGGTAGGGAGAAATTTCGTTCCATACTCCTATTGAGCCTTTCCGCATGCGTTGTCCAATGCACAGTTCCATGTAATATAATGGTATACCTTCTAGTGCCAGCATGATTCCGTAAGGAATGAGAAAGGACGCTGTAGAAGAATTAAATAAAATGTAAGTTTCATTAATGTTCTTTCGAAAGAAATTATAATTGTGTTTTTATTTATTAACAGAAAGAGCTACAATTCATTAAAATTTTTGCATTTGCAAGAATGGACGAGATCGAGCACGAGATCGAACATTCTCTAGCTGGGCGGAAAAAGGTCGGGTGGTGAAACGGGCAGTCCGCTCTTGGTCCAATGTGTGATGTGGAATCATGAATTGCAAGAGAGGACTGATCCCCAAATATGTCTTATTCTCAAGTTTAACCCTCACAATTTATTTTTAGACGTGATACTCAGTCCTGCCTCGCATAAAGTTTCCGTGCGTGGTAAGGCCGTTTGAGTCGTCCAAGTGAGCAGAAACTGCTGCCTTTTTGGGATTTATGATGCTGAAGAGATCTCAAAATTGAATTTATGGGAGAATAACTCTCTATCCTAGACTTGCCATAAGTCGACCTCATGAGTTTCAGGGAAGAATTGTTAAACAGAATACCTAAGCGACAGAAGCGAGCTGCGAGGTTTTAGCACGCGAAGCGGCCTTGCTATATAAGTTGTTATCTCCAGCACGCTCGTTTAATAATAAGTTTCATGTATAGTAGCAGTTAATGGCGTAGTGTGAGTCCATTCTGTAGCATTCTTACCTCCACCATTCTTATGACATAATGAAGGGAACTTCCACACATTTCCAAGGCCGACCGTGTAACCAATCAGCATCAAGATAAACTCGGTTCTGTTTTTCCAACTGTCCCTGTCTTCAGCTATTCGTCCGTGCCGATGATTGCAGTGGTGATTCTCTTGACCAAAGTTTCTCTTTATTTCCGATAACTGATTGGTCAATTTACGCAGTGAAGAAGTCAAAACTTCTTTGGAGTGAGTTATAGAACTCAGTCCCCCAGTGGATGAGGGAGGTCTTTCCATTTGGGGGCTTGGACACGGAATAAGGTGGTCCATCATTGGCGAGTCACCTTTATCTACCATGGCGCCCAGGTTTGTCCGAGCTGGCATTCCTGTGCTCAGAAAACGCGGGATGGAGTCCAAGGACCTAAGTAAGAAGAGTAGTTCACATGCTGCATTGATAAGAATGGAAAGACTGCACAACAAAAGTCATTAATGAATACATCAATAATCAACGCAGTTATATACACAACTTAAGCAGCTGAGACGTTAAAGACTGTAAAATTAAAGCTTAATATATATGTGTTCATTTCTTTCTCCGCAGTTCAAATATTTGATCTTTCATATACTAGTCACTACGTCAAGTGAAACAATATTGCACAATTTTCACCTGGTGCTCTATCTGTAGGGCTTTTCTTTACCCTCTTGAAATTTAGATGTTTCCCTGTTAACAATACTGAGGAATCATAATAAACCATAATCTACTGATAATCCTGCTTTTTTTTTGCCTCACCCGGAAATCAACGATCTAAACGGTGTTACTCCTCAAACGACACTGATTCAAAAAAAATAATAGTGGCAAAAATCCAACTCGAAATTCCCTGTTAAGTAAACAGCTGTAATTTTTTAAATATGCAAACTGCCTCATTAAAGACAAAAGGACTGCAAACAGTCGAGTATTATTTATTCTTCTCCTGTATCGGTAATTAACCGTATTGTGCCGTTTGTTTTATAGCCTTTAAAGTCGTCATTATCAAGAACAAGCATAAGTTCTCTGTAAGCCCAGTATAAGCTGATATAAACACCCTTAATTTTAGCTTTAAGGGCTTATAAACTCAAAAACGAGTCCAGTGAACTCCAATGTTTTTCGTTATCGACCTGTAATAAGCATGTCAATATTCAACTTTTTGGAGCGGATTCAGTGTCGCTTTAAAAATTTAAGGTGGCCCTGAATCAACTCCCAGAATTATCGTTAAACTTGGCGAAACACAGCATTTTAAAATGCTAATTTGAACAATTCAGTTGGTCGGCGTCTTGTAAAGTAACAAATTAACCAAAGCAAAATTAGCATAGGTTTTAATTTTGTTCTCCGGCAGTTTTTCAGTTTTGTTCTCATAATGTTTGTTGCTGCAATGACACTGTTTTTGCAGGACACCAGGGTCAATTGCTTTTTTTCTTATCAAGATAGGCGTCCACGAAAACAATAAATGTATAGGGAATTTACGCGAGCCAGGACGACTAAGGCAACGAGAACGTAAACGAACAATGGCTATGCAAGTGCATTCAAATCTTGGTACATTTCTTAATCTTCCTCTGCAAAACAATAACGTGAAATGACCAATTAAAATTCTGCGTTGTCTGGAGAACGTGAGCCACGGCGATGCTTTATCAGTATTTCTATTTAGAAATGAGCGCCGTCTTAGAACATTAAGCTGAGGATACTTGGAACTCACACACGCCCGCTGAATCGATCGAGAGATATAGACGTGAAATTCTTATGAAGAATATTAAGTATAGTTTTTTAATCGATGTTTCCCCAGGTGTCGTCTTCGTGCTTGCATTATCTGCCTAATTAAAAGAGTAACACGGCGGTAATGTGTTACTGAAGAAGTAAAGAATTCTGCTAATATCCGCAAGAATATTGCAAGTTAATCGAAAGCAAGCTTTAAGTTGGAAAGGCTAGCTATTGTTGGTTCATCTAGCTAGCCTTCGGTCTGTGCTCTATGTTATACGCTTCGTTGTGGAAAATATCAGCTCCTGGCCAGGTGATAAGCAAGAATTACGAGCTAACATAGTATGAAATATTCAAATTATCAGATTATTCTGCTAGCTTCTCTTGGCCGGCGACTTTTCAATTAAAATCGGCCTTAATCAAAACAAAACATGCATAAATTTAATTTTGCTCTCAGTGGGGTGAAACACTACAAAACACGCCGTTGCATTTGCCTTTTGTCGGTATATGAAGCATTTTATTTCGAGAACTAGCTGAACGTTGAGGGAGGGTATTTGCGCTTTTCGCCAATATCGCTGCTTGACATGCGTGAAACATATTTTGCTGATAAATTGAGCGACAAATGCTTAGTGAAATGGAGCCATCAATTAAAAGGATTATATGTTTTAAACTCGTGGGAGCTGGAAGGGAGTTCTGGCCGCCCCAAACCTCGCACACCGCGCTACAACAGGAAGCCTGATGGGGTCCCCTTTGAGTGTGGCTGGGATCCGCAGAAACGTTGTTTTCCTTTAACAAGTTATTAGTATTTCTCGGCGTCCCTTTAAAACAAAATGTTTACCTCGGTTGAGAAAAACAGTATTTTCCTGTTGCCCGGTTACCAAAGTCACCTTCATCATAATTGAAAACAAAGCAGGGTTTTATTAATGCCCGCCATGAACTTGTCACAATATATAAAAAAAGCTAAAATTATTTGCATGTATAGCTAACACAACGTCGAAGAGATCTCTCTGGAACGTGAGCATAAAAAACATACCACAGCCTGGTTTTGGCTGCATAATAATTATTGAGTCTGAAAAGCGTCCATAATCTCCCACAAACCAATTTTCTATTGATGTTTTACGCGATTTTGAAATCATTCATTATCTGTCACGCAAATTCAAAGCTCCTGTTAAGCAGAGGATATCAGCGAAAATTTAAGAAACGATTTCTGCGATATTCAATCTATCAAAATCTATCGTGTTTAGCACAAAGCATGGATAAATATACTTGCAGATTATTTACAATTGAAACTTTGATTTCGTGTGATATTGCCCCAAAATATACTTATTAGTGAGTATGGTTTGTCATTGGCTTACTCTCATCCTGAAAAGATGTGGACACGCTGAAGAACAGTACAAATATACTTCCCTCCTTGATTAAAGGCAATAAACAGTCAGTCAAGCACGATAGTGATAACAACATAACACTGATACTAGGCGGACTTTTTAGCTTTGTATATCTCAACTATCGAGAGGTCCTATTCATTCAGTCGCCTAAAAATACGATTAGGAATTGTTTACTCAAAGGTATTTTAATATGTCAGTTAAATGTTGGGATTCGGAAAAGCTGTCATGTTTTCAGTGGAGAAGGAAGCACAATCATTACGCCTCCAATTTCCCATATATCTGACAAAGTAATTATTCTTTACTTTTCCAGCGTGGCAGCTAAAACCTACACATAACTAACTATAATTACTGAAAGTGTAAAATTTAAGTACCACGCGCTACTAACACTCCCTCATCACGCAAATGGAAAACACGCGATAGTTAGGACAATAATAAACGCAAGCAATTTCATCACTTACTGTGCTTTCCGAATGCCTGTAGCACTTGGCATCTCGCTAAATATCGTCTGTGGCCTGCAAAGCAAACTAAAATTCAGGACAACTCATCAAAGATATTTCGGCCATTGAACTGCCGCGTCGCCACAAATTGAAACAGCTTTGCTCAGTTCACGCCCGTCGCATTGATTAATTTACCGGCGGGTACCCGGTGCCTAATATATAATAATTTGGGACTTGAAACTCATGAAATGCAAATTTTAACACGCACTCACTCACGGAGAAGTTGTTTGGTCTGAGTTAGTGGTTTTATCCCTCGCAGGTGGTCGGTACATTTCAAACCACTTTTGGATTTAAGGTTCGCCCACTCATTTTTCAAATGGTTTCTTTGAATTAACGAATTGTGGCTTTTTGTGTGAGCAAATAATTAACTCAAAGAGGCCTCGATCACGATAAAAATCTGCATTTCATTATCATTTTAGTGACCAAGGTTTTAGGTATTGCCAAGAGGGTTATGTTAATTTTTTTTCAACACGAGAAAATCAGCATTAGTATTTCGAGACCTTTGGTTATAGGCACGGAATTTGAAAGTCAAGACGCTGCCTTCTAGAATCGTCTTTATCCCTTGAAATTAATTTTTATTCACACTGCAACATTTTGAAAATATATCGACATGTTTACGGTAATACCAAGTTGATTACCATAAATGGTATTATTTTGATTGTAAATGTAACTCTGTTTTAATAATAACCAGAAAAATTAAAGTCTTAACAGTTAATCGGAGGAAAACTTAAATTGAGAAAGCCATATTTTTTTCTGATTCTGATTCTGGGGTGAAAAGGAAATTAAAAGACCTGGACGAAAATTGTGCAACTTTAATTTTAGTTTTTTTTTTGAGTCTACTTTCCATTGCAGATTAAAAAGAAACTAAAATTAAAGTCGCATGGCTACGTGGTTAGTTCGCTCGTCGCCGGATCGAGCGGTCCGGGCTCGAGCCCTGGTCGGGGACATTGTGTTGTGTTCTTGGACAAAACACTTTAACTCTCTCCACCCAGGTGTATAAATAAGAACCGGCGAATTTAACGCTAGAAGGTAACCCTGCGATGGACTAGCATCCCTTTAAGGGGGGAGTAGAAATAATCCTAGTCGGTTCATGCCATATATAGAAACTGGGATAAGCGCTGGCCAGATGGGCAACTTGGCTCGTATGCAGACTTTACCATTCATTGTAGCTTTGTTGATTTTTCGAAACTCAAGTTACATTGGCGGTGAAACCATTATCGGAACAAATGGATTTTAGAGCTATCTAGAAATTATCGTTTTTTTACAAACAGTGTGCAAACAGGGTGTGTTACACATCAAAATATGTCATAATGTCGCCCTTCGTTAAAGTCGTCGCTGGAAATGACTCTTGACAACTTGACAAATTTGTAGTCGATGAAACTCCTTTTAGGTTTTGGAGAGCCAAATTGATTGTCAAACGGGTTAGAAAAAACGCTCAAACTACATCTGGGCGGGACTTAAATGTATAGATAATTATTGGCGCTTGTGGTATAATTGTCTGTGTTGTCATAACTGTGCCAAAGTTAAGCTTATGTACAGTATGTTAATCAGAAATATATGTTACTGAACTAGCTTGAGGTCCGTATTGGAGAAATAATGGTCGAGTTCTTGTTTTTATGGACCAGGCCGCAGGCGAGGTTCATAAATCTGCGAAAAAATGAGCGAGTCCAATATTTTCCAATACGGACCGAACAAGCTGGTTAGATAAAGGATTTATTGTAATGGCTCTTTTAATCTGCTAATAAATTGCTGGTTCTCTGCAATCCATTCTCGGTAATCGCGCGCGCGAAAGGCAAGCATTCATTAGTGTTTCTCAAGTCGCTTTTGTGAGACTTTCAACTGAAATTGTCCTCCAAACGTGAAGGTAGAGAGATTTCTACTAACCAAAAAACTATTCATCTTGTGGAAATTAATTTGTGCACGGTCCATCTTAGCTGACCGTATTGCAAAATTCAGACCGCTAAGCGAACCAATCAGAACACGCGGACCAGTTCAGCCTACAGCAAAATACTAATTTGTTTGGGGGGGAAAAAATAACACCCAACACTTCCCTTATTGTGTCTCAATCAGTCCATGAAATGCTTTGTAACTCGCACCTTACTGAATTATCTGAGCATCATACTGTGCACGGAAGACCAACGGTTTTGGTGACAGCAAACTAGTGTGCAATACATCGTCAACGTATGCATAAAGCACTGTTTTTGTTTTGTTTCATTACGTTGGTTTTCAAATGACGGTTGAGAAATATGCCAAGATGTACTACTAATCATTAAGATAAAGGCTGATTCAAATGCCGGAATACGACAGTCAGGACGAGTTTAGTTTAGTTTCATATTAACACTTTTCCCGAGGTCAAAATCAGTGTTTTTGTGCCCGTATGAATAACCACCAGGGTCTTGTGCAGTTGTAGAATACAAGAATTATCTGTCGGGTCTCAGGAAACCTAAAACTAATTAGACGCTAGATAAACTACTATAAAAATAACGCAAAAAAGCGTGGATCGTTGAATTTTGTTTGAAAGAGTAAAGTTGACAAATTTGTTTTCAGTTCTGTTTGATCAAATATCAAGTGTGAACTACAGTTTGGAAACCTGATTTTTGGGCTTGGAAACCTTTTTTTGCTGATACTCAAGTGTGAGATCGAATACTATTCTTCCCACGTAAAACTGCCCCAGTGCGTTATTTTGTTACAACTAAATTGCACTCAGCAAACTATGAACAACAGGAAAGTGTGATTAGAAAGAAGTTTCAAATAATGATGTCTTCAAATAAATCATATGTTTATGTCTAACGGCAATCTTCCAAACAGTGTAGATGGTATGACACAATACGACCACTGTTAATTGGCAACCTGCTTCGTTGTTTGAGAGTTTGCATCCAAATTGGTTGAAGATATTAGACTTCCAGACTTCAAACGAGAGACGCAAAAATCACGTTTCCTTAGGCAAACAACAAACCACTGTGTCTTAAATCTTAGACAGTTGTTCCAGTTATGAAAAGAATTACAATGAATTCAAAAACACTGAAGATATTTTCGTGGAAGATAAGAATGTTGCTATTAGAACTTCGAGTCTCACCGCAGGAAGCGAAATTTATTTTTCGCCCGTCGTAATATAAAAACAACCATTGCCCGGAAAAAACAAATTACTTCTCAGTACAAAATTTCCTCATCTTGGTAGACTAATGGAATGATGCCAGGACGGTATTTTAAACCGACTCAGGCGTAGTTAGTTATTAATTGGACGAGATAGACTAAGATAACAACAATTATTTTAAATTTGTGAAAAAATGTTGTAATGTCCGAGATTCTTGGCGGCGTCTCAACAAGTACTGAATGTGCTTCAAATATTGATTTGACTGAGTAATAACTGGTTTTGGCTCTATTTTTAAAAAACAGGTAATCGAAACTGGAACTGTAGTTACATTAAACTGAGCTCAATATCAACGTGTGGAAGGAACATATTGACTGATTTTCTCTCATCAACTCAATTGACGGGCGTTAACAAGAACGGAACCCATTGCTTCTTATCATTTTCTAAATAAGCACTTTCGATTAGCACCATTTAAAATACTCTTTCATTATTAGATTTTTGAGCAACTGCCGGCAAAATCTGTTTACCGTGATTGGATCGTTGTAGTAAACGATTTTATCGTTCGGCGCTAAATAATCAGTTAGGGAAACTGCTTGCAATCGTCTGAGAAAATTTTCACTATGTCGATCTCAACAAAAGAAGCACAGCTTGGTAGGTATGATGCAGGAAACACGGCTGATACTTACCGTTGAGTAATTATTCCGTCGTTTGAATTGCGTCGCTCAAGACTCGCTCTCGAAATTGATTCCTACAGCAAACAGTGAGAAAGAGTTGAAATCTATTCACAACACAACGGACGAAAACGAACGATAATATACCGAATGAGAAGTTCGCTTAGGAATAATAACAATTTTGATAAGAGTTAGTTTACTTACACGTCTTCCAAGCAGGACCGTTCGCAGATGTTTTCAGTGTTTTCGCGCTCCTTCGCCAGACACATTCCAAGAAATATCGGCCCGCAGATCTGTCCAAATTAGACCACGCGTTATCAGGCCGCCGGATTTACTTCGTCAGAGTTCAACGCCCTCGCATTTTAAGGTTTATCTGAGAGAGAGGAAGTCGTATATGTCGAAAACTTTATATTTTCTTCTCTTGGTTAGCGAAACACCTGCTACTGAGGTTTGTTTTTGGTTTTAGGGTAAATAGCGGGCTGTAATTGGTGGCTACACTCTAAAACATTCGAAGAGGTCTGAAAGAGGATCTAATTAACAACACACGAGATAACCGAGGCTTTTGTTCTTTTAATTTGCTATTTATCAGCCAGCGAGATGTGTTGCTACACACTCACCTAAATCTGTGATGTCCTTTCATTCGGTCGCCAATTTGCCCGTACCTCTGGCACCTCTCGTTGAACAAAGTTGATTTGCGCATGTGTCGATCCATTCACAGTTCTGTGTTTACTGAATATGCATCGCAGGGATTAAAAGAACTTTAATTATTCTTAAGTTAAGGTGCGCAAGTAAAAAAATTAAAGCCGAATTAATACTTAAGCCTTTGCTGAGAATCCCGACAAAAATATGTCGATCGACAATTCCGTCTTCTAGAAGAAGCTAAGGTATCAAACTTTCAAGCGCATTGTATCTCATCATAAACATGGATTTGTCGTAACAGGTAGTGTGAAATTAAAATCGTCACTCACCTAGAGACTAACAGCTGTGGAAAACAGGCGGACTTAGTGGGCGTTTAAAGCAGAGATTAATCTTGACTAAAGCAATCCCGTTTAAAATGAAATATTCCTTGGCTTAAATTTTTTCGTCAGTAGCTGTCACTTAGTATCGATTTCTAATAAAAGTTTTATCATTTGGAGTGTCAAAAAATAGGCTGCTCTTAAATTATTTGTCATCAGTGTTAGCGCGAATTGGTTTGTTGAATTATTGATGCGAACTAAAGTTTGAATAGTAATCAGCAGGAAAAAGAAAACAGTCTTCCCGGCTACCAGATATCAACTTACTAAGACATTACGTTCTATGCCATGATTACGATCCCCCATTGTTGACCAAAATTTTGATTTTTATACACTATTCCACAGTTATACTGCTTGAAAAACATACCCCTGACAGCAGCATATACATAAAATTATGCACATTTATGGTATTTCCCTTCCAGTGCCGAGTTTGTATATATTTCGGGGTATTGTTTAACTTTTGTGTCTTTTATTAGCACCAAATGTCACATTACTCTGAACGCATCGTTTCAGTAATTCAGGTTAACCGGTACCAAGAGACTATGATCTAAGAGAACACATGCACCTCCGCATACATGGGCCTCTTCCAATGATGATCTTTTTCAATTGAGCCTATTTTAGGAAAGACACTTGATTGGTCAAGTTAATTGACGTAATAACATTAAAGGTTTGGTTTTGATAGTTAATCAAATATGAAAAAAAAAACTTGCGCTTGGATTCTCGGATAGCAGTTGGTATGGAAAGGGGAAGAAAAAGAGCTTTCCAAAGAGATATTTTTCACTTTAATCTGTTCAGTACTTTTCGAGAAACTACTTTAGAGAGTGTTAGAAAACAGTCCTAAGAAAATACGCGCGCTAATTGGTTAAAAATCGTGTTCCTGTTAAACAGTTAGATTATGAGCTCGGGATCTCTGTCGCGTGTTATGGAATAACCTAAGTTAGTATCACCCAACTAGTGGACTAATGCAAATCCTACATTTCAATTGGCTACGCTACTAGACTCGGACTATTAGTAATAGTCCTCGAGTAGCGAAATTGGCGCAATCGAGCGAGACGCTTTCTTTCGTTTTATTCCCAAATAAATATTTCTTCAACTTGCATTCGCTAACTTTATTATTGCCTTTTCTGTTCGACTAGTAGGGTGATACTAAAACAATTAGACCCTTCGCCCTCAAGGGCCACGGCTTCGCCTTATGGGCTGTTTATCCGTAGCCCTTGCGGGCTACGGGTCTAATTGTTAATTATTCTCGCATTTTGATTGGTTCTCACCTATGATCTATTAGAGGACAGACGCATGATTGACGTCATATTTCAAAGTTTTTCCCTCTGTTTTCAAAATGGCGGAAAGTTTTGAGAATTTAGACACTATTTTACGTGACTGGGAAAGATAAGGTATAAAAAGGTCTTATCGAGGCACTGAACTGGTACGAGAGTCTGGAAGAAGAAAGAAAAAGCCGTATCTTTTCTAGAAAATGACTCAGAAAAAATACTCGAGCAATCTGAGTCGGCAGGCGATCGAGACAGAACCAAACACAAAATTGGTCTCGAATTTTACAAAATATGTCAGTAATCTATTTAAAAAAATTCAACTTTTCTCAGTCTCAAAATGATTGTTGACATAATTTGATTCCAGGAATTAAACATCAAAACATCATCAGTTTAAACAAACTCATAAGCTTAACCATGTTTTCCGACGCGAATGTTCCAGTCCGTTTCAGGGCACAGTATCGAGAAAAGTAGAGCTCACTACAGCTCACGGCCAACTGTATCCCAGCTATAAGGTGTCTCCGACACTACATCAAACTGATTTGAGAATCACCAACCACAGAGGACACACATTTTCACCGTCAATAACGCTCCTTTCATTCAAACCTCGAATCGAATGGCCTCCAGTGTTGACCGCAACCGCAAGTTTTCCGAGCGTATTTTTTCAACTCCTGCAATATTCAAGACAACATCCAGGCTTTTCAGCCCACAGGGCTGCTCTGATGACAAAACTGACTTGACTTTTCCAGAATTTTCTTTAACATTTGCAGATTTCGTAATTCAATTCTGCTTTCGCTGTAAGTTTTCATTCCACGAGAAGCGAATTTCGAGTCAAGTTTGACAGTGGCGTGATTTTTCTGGACCAATCACAATACTTTACTACGCGTAGCGTAGCATTTTGTATAGACAATAGATTACGTTAAATGGCTTTTTTTCGTGAATTATCAGAAAAAAAACGAGAAGCGGAGTTTTTTGCATAAAGGAGAGCAAGTTTTAAAAAATACTAGAGTTTTTATGAAGAACGTTAAACATAGTTCATATTTTGTGGAATAATTAAGTGACCGATAGATATCTAGTAGTTTAAGCACTTACCTTAACGAAGTTGGCCTTTTCAAAATGGCGGATACATCAAGCAACAGAGTTCTCAGACATGGCATAAATTAACATACCGCTGACCAAAATTTGCAAGCCCGCGTATTACACAAAAATTCTCAAACACATTATGTAGACTCTCAAAAGTATAATTATGTCTCCACACTTCATTTTATTGCATTCTATAAGCATTTGTAGCTGCATATAATTGAACATTAACTATGGGCCAAATGTGTTATACCTTGGGAGGGGGGTGCAAATAAATGCAGTCAGCACGGAGGAGCTACCATCGATCCAGTGCTATCATGGATTTTCCAAATCTACAATAGCAGGGCCTTTCAAAAAACACCATGAAACTTATTCACCCTGAATGATACCGACAGCCTAAATTTGGCTGCCTGGCTCACGGACTTTTGAATCGGCTTGCGCGCCGTCTACTAACGATTTGTAAAAAATCTTAGCAACGAGCAAGTAACTCAGATAGTAGACAAAGAAAGATGTATTAAAAAAAAGATTTTTTTCGAACACTTTGTGTTAGTTGCATTTATTTCACCAGTTAAGTTCTCCAAAATTGTTTTTGCGGTGTGAAATTTCGTGCGAAGTTTGAAGTTTTACTACAAAAACAATTTCTGTCAGTCGTTGCTTTTAAAA
>Ga0126339_10000397_pt1 | contig 23270 bp, 21 predicted proteins | sample OrbTmetagenome_2_FD_92532 | JGI IMG/M metagenome (GOLD analysis project Ga0126339, IMG submission 92532) | Coral microbial communities from Petempiche,Puerto Morelos, Mexico - Orbicella T R C metagenome | ecosystem: Host-associated > Invertebrates > Cnidaria > Coral | place: Petempiche,Puerto...
GAATACTCTAGGGTCCATCTCCGCGATGACGGCGTGAACGGTACCCATCGATCGGAACCTGCCCGCTTAACGAAAGACGCCCCACGCCTCATCCCCGCGCCCGGAAACGCTCCGCCTTGGCCCGGTTTCCGCAGCCGCTCATGCGGCACCAGCGCCGGCCCTTCCCGCGCCCATGATCCAGGTAGAGCCCGGTGCACCGCCCGCATTCCCGCACGCGGGCCAACTCCGGGCTCGCCAGGAGGGCCGACAGGGTCAAGGCCAGCCGGGCGCGAATCACGTCGGCGCCGGCGCGGTCCAGCCCGACATGCCAGCACGCGAGCCGCGACTCGATGTCGAGCGCCGCCAGACCATGAGCCCAGGCAACAACCGTCGAGACAGCCCCCGCATCCTCGGGCGCCGGATCGACATCCCCGGCCACGGCGCTGAGCAGACGCCACGCAGCCTCGCGGAAATCCACAAGGTCACGCAAGGCCCGGTTCGCGTCGGAGACTTCCGCCAGTGCCTCGGCCTCCGCGGTGGTGATCACCTCGGCCTCGACCGCCCAGACCATAGCGGTCGGCCACTCTGGCAAGGCGTCGCGGCCCCGCGTCTTGCCCTCGTCGTCGACCGTGTTGACGAAGTCCAGGGCCACGTGCCCCCCGAAAAATCCCATGCGTTGCCAGGCATGCATGCCGACGCGCCCCTCTCTCGTCCATTGAAACCCTTTTTACTGAAAAAAGCGGTTGCCGACCAGCCCTCGCATATGTAACCTATAAAACATCAATAAAGGTTACTCGAGGGGCGCGCCATGTTGCCACTGGATCAGATCTTTGTGCAGGAGGGACAGGCCGTGGCCTGGGGACGGATGGGCGATGGCCCGCCGCTGGTGCTGGTGCATGGGTTTCCCTGGTCGGCCCAGGCATGGCGGCGCGTAGCCCCCGCCTTGGCCACCCGGCACACCGTCTACTGGTTCGACATGATCGGCTGCGGCCGGTCGGACAAACACGACGGCCAGGATGTCTCGCCGGCCGTGCAGAGCACCCTGCTGGCGGCCTTGTTGCGACATTGGGGATTGGAGCAGCCACACGTGGTGGGGCATGACTTCGGCGGCCTGGCCGCCCTGCGCGGATACTTTGTTGAAGGCGCGCGCTACGGCCGGCTGACCCTGATGGACGCCGTGGCGGTGTTGCCGTCGGGATCACCCTTTTTCGCTCACGTGCGCCATCACGAGGCCGCCTTCGCCAGCCTGCCACCCTACGCCCACGAGGCGCTGTTCCGCGCCTACATCGGCCAGGCGGCGGCCCGGCCGCTGTCCGAGGAAGCCGTGGGGATCTATGGTCAGCCCTGGCGGGGCATCATCGGTCAGGCCGCTTTCTACCGCCAGATCGCCCAGGCCAGCGAGCGCGCGATCGCCGAGGCGCAACTGCGCTATGGGCCGCTCGGTTGCCCGGTGGACCTGCTATGGGGGGCTGACGACACCTTCATCCCCGCCGCCCAGGGCGACCAGCTCGCGGACATGCTGGGTGTGGACCGTCCCGCCCGCGTGCCCGGTGCCGGTCACATGATCCTGGAGGATGCCCCCGAGGCCGTGGTGGCGGCCCTGCTGACCGCGTCGGTTCAAGCGTCTACACCACCACCTTGCCGGGGTTGAACAGCCCGGCCGGGTCCAGGGCCGCCTTCAACGCGCGCATCATCTCCAGTTCCACGGGCGCCTTCAGGCGCTCCAGTTCACCCACCTTGATGCGCCCGACCCCATGCTCGGCGGCGATGGAACCGTCCATCTCGGTCACGATGTCATGGACGATGTGGTTCATGGCGTCCCACTGCTCTAGGTAGGCCGCCTTGTCCATGCCCTCGGGCTGGCTGAGGTTGTAGTGGATGTTGCCGTCGCCGACATGGCCAAAGGGACAAGGCCGCAACCCCGGCATGGCCTGGGTAACGGCAGCATTGGAGTGGGTGATGAAGGCCGGGATGGACGAGACCGGCAGCGAGACGTCGTGCTTGATGGAGCCACCCTCGTGGGTCTGTGCCTCGCTCATCAACTCGCGCAGGCGCCACAGGGCCTGGGCTTGGTCCAGGCTCTCGGCCAGCACGGCGTCGGCAACCAGGCCGCGCTCGAACGCCTCGCCCAACAGCCCTTCCAGGTCATCACGGACCCCGCCGGCCTCGCTGGCGCCGGGGCGGGCGCTGGACAGTTCGATCAGCGCATACCATGGGTAAGGAGCCTCCAAGGGGTCCGTGCAGCCGGGCATGTGACGGCAGGTGATCTCGATCCCGAAGCGCGGCATCAGCTCGAAGGCCGTCACCGAATCGCCCGACCAGGCGCGGGCGTGACGCAGCAGCGTCGTGACCTTGTCCAGATCATCCAGCCCGCAGAAGGCGGTGGCCCGGGCCACGGGGCGCGGATACAGCTTCAGCGTGGCCGCCGTGATCAGGCCGAGCGTCCCTTCCGAACCGACGAACACGTGGCGCAAGGCATAGCCGGCGTTGTCCTTGCCCAGACGGCGCAGGCCGTTCCAGATGCGGCCATCGGGCAAGACAACCTCCAGTCCCAGCACCTGCTCGCGCATGTTGCCGTAGCGCAGCACGCCGGTGCCCCCCGCGTTGGCGGCGATGTTGCCGCCGATCTGGCAGGACCCCTCGGCGGCCAGACTGACCGGGAACAGGCAATCGGCGTCGTCGGCGGCGCGTTGCAGGTCGGCCAGCACCACCCCGGCCTCAACCGTGGCCGTCAGGTTGACCGGGTCCAGGGCGCGGATGCGGTTCAGGCGCCGGGTGGAGATCACCACCTCGCCCCCGTGCTCGAACGGCACGTTGCCGCCCACCAGGCCCGTGTTGCCGCCCTGGGGCACCATGGGAACACCGGCATCGCGGCAGGCCGCGACCACGGCGGCCGCCTCCTCGGTGGTGGCCGGGCGCACCACGGCGCGGGCCTTGCCGAAGAACAGGCCGCGCGGTTCCTCCAGATGCGGCGCCATGTCCTCGGGCGTGGTCAACACGGCGGTGGGACCGACGATTTCGGCGAAACGGACGATCAGGGGATCGGCAACGGCGGTCATGCGGCGGGGTCCTCGGTCTCGACAAACTCGGCGCGGCTGTAGCCCTGAGCATAGAGCAATGCCGTCAGGTCGCCATGGCGCACCACGGCGCGGGCGCGGTCCGCGACGCTGGGACGCGGATGAAAGGCAACCCCCAGGCCGGCGGCCAGCAGCATCGGCAGGTCGTTCGCGCCATCGCCGACCGCCAAGGTCCGGCTCATGGGCAAGCGCAGGCGCCCGGCCTCGGCCATCAGGGTCTCCAGCTTGGTCTGGCGATCACGGATCGGCGGACACACACGGCCGGTCAGGCGACCGTTCTCGATCTCCAGCACGTTGGACACATGGTCATCGAAGCCGCACAGCGCCACCACCCGCCCGGTGAAGACGGTGAACCCCCCCGACACCAGCAGGCAGCGGGCACCATGGGCCTTCATGGTGGCCACCAAGACGCGTGCCCCGGGCATCAGGCGGGTGTCGGCCCAGGTATGCTCCAGCGCCTCCTGCGGCAAGCCGGCCAGCATCGCGACGCGCTCGGTGAGAGACTGGGCGAAGTCGATCTCGCCGTTCATCGCCCGGTCGGTGATGGCGGCGATCTTCTCCTTGAGGCCAACGTGGGCGGCCAGATCGTCCAGTGTCTCCGACGTGACCATGGTGGAGTCCATGTCGGACACCAGCAGAGCCTTGCGCCGGTCGGCCTGGGGCTGGGCGATGGTGTCCACTGGCGCATCCCCCAGGATGGCGCGGGCCTGCCCCTCGGCCTGCTCCGGCGCCAGATCGGTGAAGGCGATGTCGCAGGCTTCCCCCTCGGCAAGCCAGCGCGGCCGGGCATGCTCGGCGCCCAGGGCACCCAGCGACGCCCGCACGGCCGCCGCGCGCTCCTCGGTGAGCGCGCCCGAACCGGGCGCGGCGATCAGCGTCAGGACCTTGTCCAGGCCCTGGGCGCTCGGCGCGGCGGTGGGCGCCCCTGGCGCGGCCTGGGGACGGGTCGGCGGGGGCGGGGTCATAATGGACGGCTCCGGCGGGAAGGCAGGCGGCGAGCAAAGGACGGTCACACCGGCCCCGGGGCCGGCGGGTGCCGACCTTTAGCGCGGATCGGGGGCGATTGGCAACGTGGGGCAAGGGGCGCGCCCGGCGGATAGAATCACTCGTCGGCAAGACCAAGGCGCCGATCAATGCGATCCAGCCGCTCTCGCAGCCGGTCAATCTGGGCCTGAAGATGCGCTTCAGCCTCGCTCCCCGCGGCGATCTCCTGGCGGATGAGGACCAAGCCACTCTCCACGCGTCCAAGTCGGAGCGCCTGATCCTCTTGGTACTCCATGACCTTATCCATATTGGCATCAAGCCGCCGCAGATAGACCCGTGTGATGTTCTCGGGCTCATCCGTCATGATGCATGCTCGCGGATCGTTCGATGCCGGAAAGTCACGGGTGTTCAAACCCTATTGTAAACCCATGAACCGGTGCATGTCGGCCCGAAACGCGCCATCCTCCGCCCCATGACCGATCCCCTGCCCCCCCTGGTCCTGCTCGCCGGACCGACCGCAAGCGGCAAGTCCGGCCTGGCCCTGGCGCTGGCCCGCGCCATCGACGGCGTGGTGATCAACGCCGACAGCATGCAGGTCTACCGCGACCTGCGCATTCTCACGGCCCGGCCCTCGCCCGAGGACGAGGCCCTGGCGCCGCACCACCTGTACGGCGTGCTGGACGGGGCCGAGGTCTGCTCGGCGGCACGTTGGACGACACTGGCCCGGCAGGTGATCCGCGAGACCTGGGCCGCCGGTCGCCTGCCCATCGTCACCGGCGGCACCGGCCTGTACCTGGACGCCCTCACCCAGGGCCTTTCGCCCATCCCCACGATCCCCGACGCCATCCGCGCGGAGACCCGGTCCCGGCTGGCGCGGTTGGGCAAGGCCGCCTTTCATGCCGATCTAGCGGCCCGCGACCCGGAGATGGCCGCCCGTCTGGACCCGGGCAACACCCAACGCCTGGCCCGCGCCTGGGAGGTGCTGGAGGCCACCGGCCGCTCACTGGCCTGGTGGCAGACGCAGCCGCCCGATCCCCTGCCCCTGTCGGCCCGGCGGCTGACCTGGGTGCTCGACCCCGACCGCGAGCGTCTGCGCGCGGCGATCGACGCCCGCTTCGCGGCGATGGTGGCGGCCGGTGCCCTGGACGAGGTCTCGGCGCTGCTGGCTCGCGCCCTGCCCCCCGATCGTCCCGTCCTGAAGGCCGTCGGCGTGCCCGAGCTGGCCGCCTATCTGCGGGGCGAGACGGACCGGGACACCGCCATCGCCCGCGCCCAGGCGGCCTCGCGGCAATACGCCAAGCGCCAGCGCACCTGGCTGCGCGGCCAGATGCCCGCCGATGCCCTTTGGCGCGCGCCGGTCCCTGGCGAAACCTCCGATCCCTTGGTCAAGGACCTCCTGGACACCGTTCGGCGGTTCCTGGAAGGCGGCTAGCCATTTGCGTCCAGACCGACCCGATCGTCGCCCTTGCATCCCGCCGGCCGCCCCGGTCAAGGTTGCCGACGATGGACGCCACAGGGCGGTCGATGGCCGCCCCCCCGCACATCGCTCAGTACCAGAAGGCCGTATCACCGCCATGACCGAATTCCTCACGGCGCTGGGCGTGTTTCTGGCCGCTCACATCGGACCGGCGTTCCCGCCGGTCCGTGGCGCGCTGATCCGACGCCTTGGTGAACCGCGCTACCTCGCTCTCTACACGCTTGTCTCGACGGCGCTGCTGGTCTGGTTGATCGTCGCGGCTCTGGGTGTCCCTTACGTCCACCTGTGGACACCACCGCTCTGGGTGTACTGGGTTCCGGTGGTCGTCATGCCCGCGGCCTTCGTGCTGCTATGCGCCGGCCTGATGACCCCAAACCCCCTGTCGATCAGCCTCTCCAGGGCACCATTCGATCCCAGCCGCCCAGGACTCGCGGGCTGGATGCGGCATCCCGTGCTATGGGGATTCGGCCTGTGGAGCCTGTCGCATATGCCGGCGAATGGCGCGGCGGCACCGGTGATCCTGTTCGGCGTGCTTTCCCTGTTCGCCTTCGGCGGCATGCCGATGGTGGACCGCAAACGCATGCGGACGATGGGAGCCGAGACGTGGCGCGCGCTTGATCAGACACGACGGGCCGGTCGCGCCGCCGTGCCATGGACGGGCCGCGCGGCCCTCGGCGCAACTCTGGGTTTAACCCTGTATCTGCTGTTCCTAGCTTGGGCACACCAGGCCTTTTTCGGGCTGTCGCCATTGCCCCTGACAGGCCCATGGCCGTGACTGTGCGAAAGAAAGAGGACGCACACTCCATCATCCGTCGCAGACGACCCCATGTACGCAACTTTCATAAAGGACTGCGTGAGAAACCTTTGCACTTGTTCGGGGGTTTTTGTTGACCCCCCAGACATCCCGGACTAGGGTGTCGCTCCCCGGGCCCGTGCGGCGCGACGGTGGCGTATTGCCCGCACGTGTTGGCCCAGGGATCGTCCCTCGCGAGGTCCCCCTCCCATATTGGCCGGGGACTCGGCGTGCCCCAGGATTCGATCACGCTCGCGCGAGACGCGAGCAGACCTCGACCCCGGTCAGGCACGTCGGGCGGCGAGGCTTGACCCTTCAGCGGCGGCCCGGCATCGCCCGTGCTGGCACCGTCGCCTCCCGACCTGCATGGAAGGATGCGGTACAATGTCCGAGACGCAGTTGACCGGCGCCGATGTTATCCTCAAGGCCCTGGCCGACCAGGGCGTAGAGGTCATCTTCGGTTACCCCGGCGGCGCCGTCCTGCCTATTTACGACGCCCTGTTCAAACAGAACCGCATCCGTCATGTCCTCGTACGCCACGAGCAAGCCGCCGTACACATGGCCGAGGGCTACGCCCGCTCCACCGGCAAGGTGGGCGTGGTGCTGGTGACCTCCGGTCCCGGCGCCACCAACGCGGTGACCGGCCTGACCGACGCCCTGATGGACTCGGTTCCGGTGGTCTGCCTGACCGGTCAGGTGCCCACCTTCCTGATCGGCAATGACGCCTTCCAGGAGGCCGACACCACCGGCATCACCCGCCAGTGTACCAAACACAACTATCTCGTGAAAGAGCCGGAGGCCCTGGCGCGCACCATCCACGAGGCCTTCGTCGTGGCTTCCAGCGGCCGGCCCGGCCCGGTGGTCGTCGACCTGCCCAAGGACATTCTGATGGCCAAGACGCCGTACGTCCCGGCGTCGCGCGTCAAGCATCGTTCCTACAAGCCGCAGCTCAAGGGCGACCTTCAGGCCATCGAACAGGCCGTGGACCTGATGGGCAAGGCCGAACGTCCGGTGTTCTACATCGGCGGCGGGGTGGTGAACTCCGGCCCCAATGCCTCGCAGTTGCTGACCACCTTCGTCCGGTCCACGGGCTTCCCCATCACCAGCACGTTGATGGGCCTGGGCGCCTACCCGGCCAGCGACCAGCAGTTCCTGGGCATGGTGGGCATGCATGGCACCTACGAGTCCAACATGGTCATGCACGGCTGTGACCTGATGATATGCGTCGGCGCCCGCTTCGACGATCGTGTCACGGGCCGGCTGGACGCCTTCGCGCCACACGCCAAGAAGATCCACATCGACATCGATCCGTCGTCCATCAACAAGAACGTGCCCGTGGATGTGCCCATCGTCGGCGACATCGCGCACGTGCTGGAAGACATCATCCGGGTGTGGAAAGCCAAGCAGGTGCGCCCGGCTCAGAAGGCCCTGGCCACCTGGTGGGGTCAGATCGACGCATGGCGCGGACGCAACTGCCTCGCCTACCGCACCAACGACTCGATCATCAAGCCGCAGCAGGCTATCCAGCGCCTTTACGAGCACACCAAGGACCGCGACACCTACATCACCACCGAGGTGGGTCAGCACCAGATGTGGGCGGCGCAGTTCTACAAGTTCGAGCAGCCCAATCGTTGGATGACCTCGGGCGGCCTGGGCACCATGGGCTACGGCTTCCCGTCGGCCCTGGGCGTGCAGATCGCGCACCCCGAGTCCCTGGTGATCGATATCGCCGGCGAAGCCTCGTTCCTGATGAACCTTCAGGAACTGGGCACGGCGGCGCAGTATCGCCTGCCCGTCAAGGTGTTCATCCTGAACAACCAGTACATGGGCATGGTGCGCCAGTGGCAGGAACTGCTGCATGGCAGCCGCTATTCGGAAAGTTATAGTGACGCCCTGCCGGACTTCGTCAAGCTGGCCGATGCCTTCGGCTGGGTCGGCATGGTGGTGGACAAGCCCGCAGACCTCGACGACGCCATCCGCGAGATGATCAGCGTGGACCGCCCGGTGTTGATGGACGTCCATGTGGATCAGTCGGAGAACTGCTATCCGATGATCCCCTCGGGGGCACCGCACAACGAGATGTTGTTGGGTCCGGAAGACAGCGGGGCGTCCGTCTCCGACCACGGCATGGTCCTGGTATAACCTCCCCATCCTCGGTGCGCGGCGGCCGGTCTCCGGCCGCCGCCTCTCGTCCATTGCAGGCTTACGAGCTTCTTTTGTCCGCGTCCCCCGTCGCCGACCCAGCGGGTCCCGACCCCTCGGACACATCCGCCGGACACAACCTCAAGGAAAAGGTCACATGGTGTCCCTGATGGCCCCTCCGACGACCAACGAGCAGGACCTCCGCACGCACACCATCGCCGTTCTCGTAGACAACGAAGCCGGGGTCCTGGCCCGGGTCATCGGTCTGTTCTCCGGGCGCGGATACAACATTGAAAGCCTGACGGTCGCCGAGGTAGACGCCGCCGAGCGGTTGTCGCGCATCACCCTGGTCACCTCCGGCACGCCCATGGTGATCGAGCAGATCAAGGCGCAACTCGGCCGCTTGGTGCCGGTGCGCAAGGTCTCCGACCTGACCGTCGAGGGTCCCTCCGTCAGCCGCGAACTGGCCCTGATCAAGGTGTACGGCACCGGCGAGAAGCGCGTGGAAAGCCTGCGCATCGCCGACATCTTCCGGGCCAACGTGGTGGACAGCACCAACGACTCCTTCGTCTTCGAGATCGTCGGCAAGACGGACAAGCTGGATGCCTTCATCAAGCTCATGGAGCCGCTCGGCCTGGTGGACGTCAGTCGCACCGGCGTGGTGGCCATCGCCCGTGGCAACCAGCCTCTTTAGACGCTCGGCCTCGCGCTGACGACGCAAGCAACCGACAAGAAACGCATTTAACGTCCTCACTCCCAAGGAATCCCAACCATGCGCGTGTATTACGACCGTGACGCCGACGTGAACCTGATCAAGAGCAAGAAGGTCGCCATCGTCGGCTACGGCAGCCAGGGCCACGCCCATGCTCTCAACCTGCGGGACTCGGGTGTCGCCGAGGTGGCCGTGGCGCTCCGCGAGAGGTCGTCCAGCCGCAAGAAGGCCGAGGGCGAGGGCCTCACGGTCATGACCCCGGCCGAGGCCGGTGCCTGGGCCGACGTCATCATGATCCTGACCCCGGACGAGCAGCAGGCCGACCTCTACCGCGATCACCTGCACGGCACCATGAAGGAAGGCGCCGCCATCGCCTTCGCCCACGGCCTGAACATCCACTTCAGCCTGATCGAACCGCGCGCCGACCTGGACGTGTTCATGGTCGCCCCGAAGGGTCCGGGCCACACCGTGCGCAGCGAATACGCCCGGGGCGGCGGCGTGCCCTGCCTGATCGCCGTGGCCCAGAACGCGTCCGGTAATGCCCATGAGTTGGGGCTGTCCTATGCCTCGGCCATCGGCGGCGGCCGCTCCGGCATCATCGAAACCACCTTCCGCGAGGAATGCGAGACCGACCTGTTCGGCGAGCAGGCGGTGCTGTGCGGCGGCCTGACCAGCCTGATCCAGGCCGGTTACGAGACCCTGGTGGACGCCGGCTATGCCCCGGAGATGGCCTACTTCGAGTGCCTGCATGAGGTGAAGCTGATCGTGGACCTGATCTACGAGGGCGGCCTTGCCAACATGCGCTACTCCATCTCCAACACCGCCGAGTATGGCGACTACATGTCCGGCCCGCGCGTCATCTCCGACGAGACCAAGGCGGAGATGAAGCGCATTCTGGAAGACATCCAGACTGGCCGCTTCACCAGCAAGTGGATCCAGGAGTGCAAGGCCGGTCAGCCCGAGTTCAAGGCCACCCGTCGCCTGAACGCCGAGCATCCCATCGAGGAGGTGGGCACCAAGCTGCGCGGCATGATGCCCTGGATCGCCGCCAATCGTCTGGTGGACAAGGAGAAGAACTAGGGTTCACGATCGGTCCGGGCGTGCCGACCGCGCGCCCGGACAGGTCGACGACGATGACTGTCCCGCCCTGGGGTTCGCCGCGCCGTGTCGCCGCGCCCCGGGGCGTTTTGTAATCACCGCCTGGCCTCTCCCATCGGCCTTACACGGCGCCCTCTCGACCTGCTTCGCTGTTGCGCCCATGAAGACCAATGGCCTGAAACTCGATGACCGCGATCTGCGGATCATCGCCATCCTGCAACGCGAGGGCCGGCTGTCCAAGGCCGACCTGGCGCGGCGGGTGCACTTGTCGGCCACGCCCTGCTGGGAGCGGCTGCGTCACCTGGAAGAAGCCGGGGTCATCGAAGGCTACGAGGCCCACGTCTCCCTGGCGCCCTTTGCCCCGGTGCTGATGATGGTGGTGAGCGTGGAGCTGGACAGCCGCCGGCCGGAGGCCCAGGCCCGTTTCGAGGCCGGCATTCAGGACGTCCCCGAGGTGTATGGCTGCGAGGCCCTGGGCGGCGGCGGGGTCGACTATCTGCTGCGGATCGTGACCCGTGATGTAGCCGGTTACCGCCAGCTCATGGAGCGAATCCTGGATGCCGGCTTGGGGGTGCGCCGCCACACCGGCCATGTCGTGGAGCGCACGGTGAAGCGCGATCCGCCGCCCCTCACGCCGTTGCACCCCGCCCATCGCGACTGATACCGGCCGACGAAACGGGTGGCGTTCCGTCGGCCGGCATCCCCCCTGATCTATAAACGGAAAAAGGTGTGCAACGCATCGCGCTCGGTCAGGCGGCGGCGTTGTACCAACGCGTGTTCATTGAGCTGTACTTGCGGTCGTATCCCGTAACTCCAAGGAACGTCACCAGCCATCGCTGGAAGTTCTTATGAGTCGGGAACCAGAACTCGCCATTGTTCGGGTCGAAGAACGACACGTCCGTCTGGCCCACCCACAGGGCCATGGCGTGCTTGCCGTGGGTCCCGGAGCCACCGCTGGTGCTGAGCTGGCAGTAGCACCCGGTATGCCGGGTCACGGCGTCGGTCACTTCCCGGGCGGTCAGGCGATCGCCGGAAATGGAGGTGTTCGTGCGGAAGGCGTCGGAGCCGGTGATCCCCTTCCGGGGAAAGACCTTGTAGGGCCGCAGGAACGACTCCGCGAAGGCGTCCTTGTAGATTTCCTTCCGCTCCGCGGAGGGTGGCCTTGGCCCTCCCGTAAGCATGTCGTTGGCCACCGGCGCATTGGACAAATGGGTGGCCCTGTCCTGGTAGCGGTCGCCGTACTCGGTGTGCAGCATGATCACCAGGGCGCCATGCAACTGGTTGGCGCCTTTTTGCCGGATGCGGCCGGCCTTGGGATCGCTATAGATCCAGTGCCAGAAGCTGTCATCGGTGGCATGAAAGCCGATCCAGTACAAGGACAGGGCCTTGCACACGCCCCCCATGCCAAACGTCTTGTACATCGGCCCCAGTTCCGATCCCTGACTGAACAGAACGAAGGCGCCGCTGTTGGCCAAGGCGGCCTGCCCCAGGGACAGCAAACGCGCTTCCGTTTTCTTGCCTGGCATACCCACACTCCTTTCAAGGCGATTACAAGCGCAGCGCCCTCATAATCACAGAGTAGTCGAGTCATTCCAACCGAGAAACAGAGGTGCGCTCTGGTCTTGCATCCCTAAAGTTGTTCCTGCAACAGATAAAGATCCATGACCTGTGGCGACGGCAGTCGCCCGGGCATAGTCCACGACACCCGCGAAGGCCGAAGGGGCAAAGCGTGGGTTTCGGCGCCGTGACATCATCACCGGCGGGCAATGACGCGGATTTCGATCACCGCGCCCTCGCGCACGAACCCGGCCACCTCGATCGCCGTCCAGTCCGGGAAGGGCTCCACGACGTACTCGGCGCGCACGCGCTTGAAGACCTCCAGATGATCCCGCAGGCCCACGTGATAGGTCGTCATCTCCACGATGGCATCGAACCCCAGGCCCGCCGCCCGCAGCACCGAGCCCACCTTTTCGAAGGCTCGCCGCATCTGGGCTTCCGGGTCTTCCGGCAGAACACCCTGTTGATCGGCGCCCGTGAATCCGGTCAGAAAAACAAAGCCGTCGCATGCAAGACCGGGCGACATTCTCCAGTCTTCATAGAACGACCGCAGGTCGTCGGGAATGACGGCTGTTTTGGTCATGGGCGTGCTCTCCACGGGTCGTCTTGAGGGTGGGCTCGAGCGCCATCACCATAGAGGACGCCCGAGCCCAGGGTCGACGGGCTGTCGGCCGGGTCTACAAGAGAACGCTCGCCAGCAGCAGACCGACCGTGACCGAGACCCAGGTGCAGATCAGGCCGGGCAACATGAAGCTGTGGTTCAGCAGGAACCGGCCGATCCGCGTCGTGCCGGTGCGGTCGAAGTTCACGGTCGCCAGGTCGCTCGGGTAGTTGGGGATGAAGTAGTAGGCATAGACCGACGGGTAGATGCCGATCAGCGTGGCGGGCGCCACCCCCAACTGGAACGCCAGCGGGCCGAGCATCCGCGCCGTCGCCGCCTGGCTGTTGACGATGATGGACACCAGGAAGAAGGCGAAGGCGAACATCCACTGATACTGCCGTACCATGTCCTCGATGGCCGGCTTGATGACGTCGAGATTGTTGGTGACGAAGGTGTCGGCGAGCCAGGCGATCCCGAAGATAGCCACCACGGCCGACATGCCGGCGCGGAACACGGGACCGGAGACCATGGCCTTGGCCTCGACCTTGGACACCAGCACGATCACCGCCGCCGTGGCCAGCAGCGCCATCTGAATGATGGCCCCCATGCCCACGACCTTACCGGTCTCCGGATCGGCCACGGGCCGCAGCTCCGGCACCATCCCCAGCACCACGATGCAGATCAGGCCGAGGAAGAACACCAGCACGGCCCGCTTCGCCGAGGCCGGCAGTTCGCGCCCCAGCAGCGAGGCATCATGGCCCTCCATCTCGGCCCGCAGTTTCGGATCGGTGAGGCGCCGTTGATACTCGGGGTCCCGATCCAGCTCCTTGCCCACGAAGCTCTGCACGGTGGCCGCTGTCAGCAGGCCGACCAGCGTCGCCACGATGGTGACCATGAGCACGTCGCCGAGGGTATAGGGCACGCCGCGCGCCTCGAACTCCGTCACCAGCCAGACGACGGCGGCGGACAAGGGACTGGCGGTGATGCCCAACTGAGATCCCACGGAGGCCGCCGCCAGTGGGCGTTCCGGCCGAATGCCGGTCTTGCGCGCCACGTCGGCGATGATTGGCTGGATCACATAGACCGTGTGACCCGTGCCCACGCACAGGGTCATCGTATAGGTCACAAGGGGTCCAAGGAACGTGACCGCCTTTGGGAACCGGCGCAGCAACCGCTCGGAAAGCTGCACCAACCACTCCATGCCGCGGGCGGCCTCCAGCGCGGAAGCCGCCGTCACGGCCGCCAGGATGATCAGCATCACCGAAATCGGTGGATCACCCGGTGTCAGGCCGAACCCGAAGCACAGCACGACGACGCCCAGGCCGCCCGTAATGCCCATGCCAAGGCCACCGATCCGCGCGCCCACGTAAAGAGCGAGCAACGTGATGGCCAGTTGAATCCAGATCATTGTCCTCAGCCCCTGGTCATGTGTGCCGTTGGACCAATGGCCGGGACAGTCCAAGCCCGACGGGCTCGACCTGGGAGGCGAATCGTTCCTCTCGGACCCCCGTCCTCCGCCCCCGGCCGGCGCACATCATGAGCCCGTTGGGCCGGCGAGTCACCGCACGTCTCTTGCTTAGCGGCCATGAGTCTTCCTCATCGCCACCCGAGGATCGAGTGTCAACGACACTCGATCCTCGTGAAAACGGCGGCCCGGGGAAACCCCGGACCGCCGCTTCATAGGACCGTCTGTCGATCGACCGCCGTCAGGCGCCGCGGTTCTCGATCAGGTCATCGACCACCGACGGATCGGCGAGCGTCGAGGTATCGCCCAGGCTGCCGAAGTCGTTCTCGGCGATCTTGCGCAGGATACGGCGCATGATCTTGCCGGAGCGGGTCTTGGGCAGGCCCGGCGCCCACTGGATCACGTCCGGGCTGGCGATGGGGCCGATCTCCTGGCGCACCCACTTGACCAGTTCCTTACGCAGGTCCTCGCTCTCCTTCTCGCCGGCCACCAGGGTGACATAGGCATAGATGCCCTGGCCCTTGATATCGTGCGGATAGCCGACCACGGCGGCCTCGGAGACCTTGGGATGGGCCACCAGGGCGCTTTCCACCTCGGCGGTGCCCATTCGGTGACCGGACACGTTGATCACGTCGTCGACGCGGCCGGTGATCCAGTAGAAACCGTCCTCGTCGCGGCGGCAGCCGTCGCCGGTGAAGTAGTAGCCCTTGTAGGTGGTAAAATAGGTCTGCACGAAGCGTTCGTGGTCGCCGTAGACCGTGCGCATCTGCCCGGGCCAGCTGTCGGCGATGCACAGGTTGCCCTCGGTGGCGCCGCTCAGCTCGGTGCCCTCGTTATCCACGACCACCGGGCAGACCCCGAAGAACGGGCGGGTGGCCGAGCCGGGCTTGAGCAGGGTGGCGCCGGGCAGCGGGGTGATGAGGATGCCGCCGGTCTCGGTCTGCCACCAGGTATCGACGATCGGGCAGCGCTCCTCGCCAACCACGCCGTAGTACCACATCCAGGCTTCCGGGTTGATGGGCTCACCCACGGACCCCAGGATCCGCAAGGACGCGCGGCTTGTTGTCTTGACGGGCGCCTCGCCCTCGCGCATCAGGGCGCGGATGGCCGTGGGCGCGGTGTAGAAGATGTTGACCTGGTGCTTGTCGACCACCTCCCAGAACCGGGAGCTGTTGGGGTAGTTGGGCACGCCCTCGAACATCAGGGTGGTGGCGCCGTTCGCCAGCGGGCCGTAGACGATGTAGCTGTGCCCGGTGACCCAACCCACATCGGCAGTGCACCAGTAGATCTCGCCGTCCTTGTAGTCGAACACAAGTTCATGCGTCATGGACGTGTAGACGAGATAACCGCCAGAGGTGTGCAACACGCCCTTGGGTTTGCCGGTGGAGCCGGACGTATAGAGGATGAACAGCGGATCCTCGGCGTTCATCTCCTCGGGCGCGCACTCGGCCGGCTTGCCCTCGACGACGTCATGGTACCAGACGTCGCGGCCGTCCTTCATGGTGATGGCGCCGCCGGTACGCTTGACGACCACCACGTGCTGCACCGAGGGGCAGGACTCCAGCGCCTTGTCGGTGTTGGCCTTCAGCGGCACGGAGCGGCCGCCGCGCAAGCCCTCGTCCGACGTGATCACCATGCAGCATTCGGAATCCTGAATCCGGTTGGCCAGGCTGTCCGGGGAGAAGCCGCCGAACACCACCGAATGCACGGCCCCGATGCGCGCGCAGGCCAGCATGGCCACGGCGGCCTCCGGGATCATCGGCATGTAGATGCAGACCCGATCGCCCTTCTTCACGCCCAGGTCGCGCATGGCGTTGCCCAGACGGCAGACCCGCTCATAGAGGTCCCGATAGGTGATCTTGGCATCGTCCTTCGGGTCATCGCCCTCCCAGACGATGGCCGTCTGATCGCCCCGCGTTTCCAGGTGCCGGTCCAGGCAGTTGGCGGCCACGTTCAGGGTACCGTCATGGTACCAGCGGATGTGCACGTCGTGGGGATCGTAAGAGACGTCCTTGACCTTGGTGTAAGGCTTGATCCAGTCGATCCGCTTGCCGTGCTCGCCCCAGAACCCCTCCGGATCGTTGACCGAGCGTGCATACATTTCCTGGTATCGCGCATCATTGATGTGCGCGCTTTGGGCCACGGACTCCGACACGGGAAACACGTGGTGTTCGGACATGGGTCAGTTCCTCCTTGTCCCCGGTTCTTGCTGACCCCGCGGCGGCTCCCTCACCGGCATGCGGGGCTGTTGTCGTCACCGGCCGAACTCTAAAGCAGATGCCCGCCCCTGCAAACCTGTTCGCGGACGCAAAAACCACGGTGCGCATGCAAGATTTCGCTTGCTATCGCCGTTGTGGTCGACCTGTCGCGCCCGCTTGATCCGGGCGCGCTGGCGCGCCATGCTGCCGGCGGCGTCCCGGCCCTCCGCGCCACCTGGCCACCGGAGTCTCGGCCCGCCACCGCCTCCCACGCGAAAGCCCAACCTATGCCTCTTTCCGACGTCCTGCTGGCCCTGCTGGTGCAGGTCCTGTGGGGGATGAACTTCGTCGCCGCCAAGGTCGGCGTCGACAACCTGCCGCCGTTGCTGTTCACCGGCCTGCGCTTCGCCATCGCCGGCGCCTTGGTGGTGCCTTTCTTCCCCATGCCCCGGGGCCGCGCCTTGTTGGGCGTGCTAGCCCTGTCGTTCACCTTCGGCACGGTGCACTTCGGCGTTCAGTTCATGGCGCTGCGGCACGTGGATGCCGCCAACGCCGCCGTCATCCTGCAGACCGGCGTTCCCTTCACCACCCTCCTGGGCGTGCTGCTCCTGGGGGAAACCATCCGCTGGCGACGCATCCTGGGGATGGTGCTGGCGTTCTCGGGCGTGGTGGTGATCGCTGGCGAACCGCACATGGGCGCGATCGGTCCCTTACTGATGCTGCTGGCGGCGGCCTTCGCCTGGGCGGTCAGCAACGTGATCGTGAAGACCACCCAGGGCGTGCCCCCGCTGGCCGTGACCGGCTGGTTATGCCTGTTCGCCATGCCCCAGGCGGCGCTGCTGTCCTGGCTGCTGGAGGACGGCCACTGGGCGGCCGTCAGCGCCGCGCCCTGGCAAGCCTGGGCCGGACTGGCCTACACCGCCGTGGTCACCTCCCTGGTGGCGCATTCCATCTGGTACATGCTGATGCGCCGCCATCCGATCGGCGTCGTGGCCCCCTGGGGGCTGGTCGCGCCGGTGATCGGCTTGGCCGCCGGGATCCTGAACCTGGGCGAGGCCGCCACCTGGCAGAAGCTGCTGGGCGGCGCGATCACGCTCACGGGGGTGGCCATCATCCAGGTGCGCCAGATCCGGCGCGGCCGCCCGGTGATCGGCGCCGCCAATCCCGAGGCCACGCGCGACCCGGTGCCCACCCTCAGCGACGTCCCCTCGCCCAACCATGACGCCCGTCCGCCGGGCGTCGTACCGGACATGCTGGTCCTCCACTACACGGGCATGCCGACGGGCGCGGCGGCGCTGGACCGAATGCGCGACCCCGAAGCCAAGGTCAGCGCGCATTATCTGGTGGAGGAAGACGGCCGCATCCTGCGCCTGGTGCCCGAGACGCGCCGCGCCTGGCACGCGGGCGTCTCCGCCTGGCGCGGACATGGCGACGTCAACGCTCGCTCCATCGGCGTGGAGATCGTCAACCCCGGTCACGAGTTCGGCTACCGTCCGTTCCCGGACGCCCAGATGGCGGCCGTGGTGGCACTGTGCCGCGACATTGTCGATCGCCACCCGATCTTGCCTGGCAACGTGGTGGCCCACGCCGACATCGCCCCCACCCGCAAGGAAGACCCGGGTGAGCTGTTCGACTGGCCACGCCTGGCGGATGCCGGGGTGGGGCTCTGGCCCCAGGTGGACAAGCGAGCGCCCGCGCCCACCGAAACCGAGGCGTTGGCCGCGCTGGGGGCCATCGGCTACGACCTTACCCATGCCCACGCCACCGTGACGGCCTTTCAGCGCCGCTACCGCCCGGCTCGCCTTGATGGCCTCATGGACGAGGAGACCGCACGCCTGACGGTGGCGGTGTTGCGCGCCGGGCGCGAGGCGGAAGCCGGCCGATGAGCGCGCCCCTGGCGCGGCGACGCCGTCAAGGGAGTCATCCATGATGGGATATGTCGCTGAATAACATTTTTAATTGGGTGCGTTTTCGATCCGGACAAGAGAATGCGAACCTCATCTTCTGTCTTCTTCTGTCTGGATCGGGGCACGAGGATCGGCCATCATTCAGCCGCCTTTGCCCGCTCTTCTCCCGGCGGCGGCGAGACCCGTCCCGGTGTCCGTCCGCCTCCCCCTCGCCGACAGGGAACGCCCGCCATGATCCGACATCGCTCATCCCTGACCCTGGCCGCCGCCCTCACCGTGTCCGTCGCGGCCGTGCCTGCCCTGGCTCAACAAGGTGACACCATCCGCCAGATCGACGGTACGGGCCCGGCCACCCTGGTGTTCGAGTGCACGCATCCGACCGCCCCGCCGGCGCATGTGGAATTCAACCTGCGCCGCATGGGAGGCCAAGTCTGGGCCTACAGCAACTTCGAGCGCGCCGTGGACTGCGCCAGTCTGTCCACGGGCGGCATCACCTGCATGGCCGGGGACGGGCGCGGTCGCGGCGTAACGCTGCAAGGCACCCTGAACGACCTGCTGCGTGACGAGCAGGTGCGCTGCACCCGGGTGCGCTGACGCCGCGGTCCTCCCCCCTGACCGCCCTAACCGTCCCCAAAAAAACAGGTCCGCCCGACCATGAATCCGCACGCGCCCGCCGGTGATGCCGCGCCGCTTTACCCCGTGATCCTCTCCGGCGGCGCCGGAACCCGCCTGTGGCCCATGTCGCGGGCGCTCTATCCCAAGCAGTTCCTGCCGCTGACCGGATCGGAGACCATGGTGCAGGCCACGGCGCGGCGCGTGGCCGGGCCAGGGTTCGCCGCACCTCTGGTGGTCTGCAACGAGGAGCATCGCTTTCTGGTCGCGGAGCAATTGCGGACGGCCGGAATCGCGCCCGGCGGGATCCTTCTGGAACCACAGGGGCGCAACACCGCCCCGGCGGCCACCGTAGCGGCACTGTCGGTGGCCCGGCATGACCCCGATGGGGTCGTGCTGCTGATGCACTCCGACCACGTGATCGCCGACGTGGCCGCCTTTCATGCGGCCATTGCCGTTGCCGCCCAGGCCGCCCGACGCGGCCTGCTGGTGACCTTCGGCATCACCCCGGAGCACGCGGAAACCGGCTACGGCTACATTCGCACGGGCGCGCCCCTGGACGACGTTCCGGGCGCCCATCATGTGGCCCGGTTCGTCGAGAAGCCCGATCAGGTCACCGCCGAGGGCTATCTGCGCGAAGGCGGATATCTCTGGAATGGCGGCATTTTCGCCTTCACGGCCGGGGCCTTGCTGGAGGAAATGACACGCCTGCACCCCGAGACGGTGACGGCCGCCCGCGCCGCCCTGGAACAAGCCGCCGGCGATCTGGATTTCATGCGCCTGGCCGCCAAGCCCTTCGCCGAGACCGTCGCCTTGTCCATCGACCACGCGGTCATGGAGCACACCCAGCGGGCCGCCGTGGTGCCCGTTTCCATGGGCTGGAACGACGTGGGCGCCTGGGGGGCGCTGTGGGACATCGGCACCCATGACGAGGCCGGCAACGTGCTGGTGGGAGACGTGATGACCGACGACACCCACGACTGCTACGTGCGGTCCGAGGGGCCGCTGGTCACGGTGGTGGGCCTCAGCGACGCCGTGGTGGTGGCCACGGAAGACGCCGTGCTGGTGGCGCCACGCGATCAGGCCGCCAAGGTGAAGGAGATCGTCGCCCGCCTCAACGCCACCGACCGCCCGGAGGGCCGCCTGCATCCCACCGTCCTGCGCCCCTGGGGTAGCTTCCGGGGCATAGACCAGGGCGAGCGCTTTCAGGTCAAGCAGATCGTGGTCAAGCCGGGCGCCTGCCTCAGCCTCCAGATGCACCATCATCGAGCCGAGCACTGGGTCGTGGTCGAGGGCACGGCCCGTGTCACGCGCGGCGAGGACAGTTTCCTGCTGCACGAGAACCAGTCCACCTTCATCCCGCTGGGGACCGTCCACCGGCTGGAGAACCCGGGCAAGCTGCCGCTGCGCATCATCGAGGTGCAGTCTGGCTCCTACCTGGGCGAGGACGACATCGTCCGCCTGGAGGACACCTACGGCCGGACGTGATCGCGGCACCGCCTTGGCACCAGGCCGTGGTGCCAAGGCATTCGAACTGAAGCAACCGCGCCGAACGAGGAGCCCTCATCTGGAACGGGTATGGCCTCAGCGCACCGTGATCACCACGCGTCGGTTGCGTTCCTCGTCGACATTGTCGCCGGTTTCCACCGCCAACAGGGTCTCGCCCTGACCGGCGATGGACAGGTAGGCCCCGTCAAGGCCCCCAAAAATCAACTGCTGCCGAACAGCCGTGGCCCGTTGCGCCCCGAGGCGTTCGTTGACGGCGGGGTCCCCCACGGTGTCCGTGAAGCCAACGATCTGCACGTCGTACACCTGTCGTCGACGAGCCTCGGCCACAACATCGGCCAGCACCGTCCCGGCGCCAACCGGCAGACCGGCGCCGCCGGCCTGGAACCCGAACAGGGTGAAGCGCTTCGGTGGGGGCGGCTGCGCGGCCAGGGCACCGCCGAACAGGGTTTCGGTATCGGCGTCGCTGAAGGACACGGGGCGCGGCGCGGTTCCGCCCGCCGCCAAGGCGCCTCCGGCGCCGGCCGTGGCCAGTGTCAGGCCCTCCCCGCCACCGTCGCGGGCACGCAACACCACCGCGCCCACCGCGCCGTCCGGGCCGGGCAGCAGCACGACGGCATCGCTGGACATCTTGTGCTCGACCTCCAGGATCGCCCAGTCGAACGACATCCGGCATTCCATCTGCTCGGGCAGTTCCACACCCACCTGGTTCTCCATGGCCTCCCGAATCCAGCAATCCAGGAAACCATGAGCCTGGGCCAGGGCGTCGGGGGCCAGCGATCGCCCGCCTCCGTCGCGCGCATCCATGAACCGGGCACGAGCCGTCTCCAGCGGCGTCCGCCAGAGGATCATGAGGGCCGGGTCGTAGACCACGGTTGGGTCCGGCAACTCGCCCTTGAGCATGCGCTTGGCCTTGTCGAGATAGAACTCGACACCGCGCCAGTCGAGGACACCTTCCCGGTCGCGGGCCAGGGCCACGAAAACACCGAACATCGCCTCGTGATAGGAATCGTCCCCCTCGATCGGTCCAGCGGCAATCACCGCGTCCACGTTCCAGGGATCATGGATCCCTCCCATGCCGGACCGCTCGGCCCATGACCCGGCCAGGGCCCGGGAGCCGAGAGCGAGCGGAACCACGACCCCGGCAAGCCCCAGGGCCAGACCCAACGTCATGATCATGCGGGGGATCGGGGCACTCGGCCGGACGCGTCTGAACAGAGGACGCAACGGCACGCAAGGCATGAGGCACAGTCTCCGGAAAAGGACGAACGGAACCACGGGACTCCCGGGGCAGCCAAAATCACTGTTTGGGCGCGCGAATGGCCAGGGCGGTTCCCCGAATACCAATGGTCGCCGTGGGCGTCGACAAGCGCACGTTCGCCGGACGCAGCTTGGCGATGCCGCCCGAGACATAAGACAGGCTGCCACCCAGCAGGTTGGCGGAGAAGCTGGCATCGCCGGTGGCCGGCGCGTAAACCATGTCGTCGATCACCATCACACTGTCGGGACCGAGCGACAGCAGGGTCTCGTCTTCGAAGGTAATGCCGACGCTGCCATCGGCGCCGGTCCGGACCTCATCCATCAAAACGATGGGATCGCCCAACGCCATGGGCAGCGTGGCACCAGCGCGCACCACCGAAACCTCGCCGTCCAGGGTTTTGACACGCCCGATGCTCTCGTCGGGAGTCTCGGCCACGGCGACGCCCCCCTGCGCGGCCATCATCATGACCACGGCAAGACCCATCGCCACCCCTTGCTTCGCCGTCGATGCCCAGCATCGGCGGGGATGGAACCGGCGTATCGTCATGACTTCCCCCGATGTCCCCCCAAGAAAACAGCCAACATCCGACGTCAGGCAACACCCAACTGATACGCCGCGCCAACGAGGGAGACTCACTCACCTCCCTCCGGCCCACAGTCTTGCCCGTAGCCGAGGCGAAGGCAGAGTCCAAGGCATCGACGCGCAAGGTCATGGCCGTGAGCATGCCGTCCTTCGTTTCGAAGGAATACAAAATCGTAACATGTTACGGTCCGGCGGGCAGGCAAAAACACCGCGCCTCACCTTTCGCGCCCAGTCTCTCGCGAACCGTCAACCATCGCCGCCGTACAACGGAAAGCGGAAGCGCGGCATCCACAGCACCTTGCCCAACCCGCCCCAGATCTGCGCCACGTGGCGCCGGCGATCCGCGCGGCGCAACAGCAGGCCCAATATCCACAGAGCGGCGTGCACACTGGCCTGCGCCAGACCGGCGGCCATCCACAACGGCACCATCCAGCGGCGCGGACGGGATACACGCAAACCCGCGAAGACGCGGATTTGACCATCCCGAAAACGGCGTCGGCGCAGGTAGTCCAGAGTGCAGCGATGCGCCGGCACATGCTCGGTCACGTGCGCGTCCGCGCTCCAGGCCAGGCGCCCGCCGGCCGCCACCAAGCGCCGCAGCAGCACGGAATCCTCTCCACCGACACGCCCCAGATCCGCGTCAAACGGCGTTGGTGTGCCGGGCAAGGCCAGCACACGCCGATCGAACAGGGAGTTCTGGGTGCCCATGTGGGCGGCGAGGTCGGTGATGTCGCTTTCATCCGGACGCGGCACGGCGCGCCCGAAGTAGGCCGTCAGAAAGGGCCGCAGCGGGTCATCGGACGCACACGCCAACTCCGGCTCGACCGGGCCGAACACGGCGGCGGCGCCGGTGGCCGAGGCCGTGGCCAACAGCGCCGCCAGCCAGTCCGGCGCCGGACACTGATCGTCGTCCAGGAACACCACGCGGGCGGCGCCGGCCCTGGCCAGCGCGGTGTTGCGCGCATGGGAAATCCCCGGGCGTGGTTCGTGCACCGCCACCAGGCGCGGGCCGGTCGTCGCCAGGGCGGGGTGATCCGCGCGGAAGGCATCCAGGGTCGCCGCCGCCGAACCGGCCGGATCATTATCCACCACCACCAGGTCTACCCGCGCCAGGTCGACACCGGTCTGGGCGGCGCATCCCCGCAACGCCCGCGCCAACAGCACCGGACGCCGGTAGGTGGGAATCAGCACGGACACCAGCGGCGCGGTCATGGGTCACCGCCCTCCCCCCGTGTCCGGCCGACCGCCTCGCCGGCCGACGACGACCGCGTCAAGGGGGCCAGATGATCGCGGAACACCTCGGCCGCCGGCTTTCCCGC
>Ga0126339_10000398_pt1 | contig 23251 bp, 11 predicted proteins | sample OrbTmetagenome_2_FD_92532 | JGI IMG/M metagenome (GOLD analysis project Ga0126339, IMG submission 92532) | Coral microbial communities from Petempiche,Puerto Morelos, Mexico - Orbicella T R C metagenome | ecosystem: Host-associated > Invertebrates > Cnidaria > Coral | place: Petempiche,Puerto...
GACATTCAAGAGGTTTACGGGTAGGAGTAAACAGAGTGGGACAACCACTCAAAAGATTCAACCCTCAGTATCATCGTGAGCGACAGACATCAACCACGCGGCCTTTCAATCCAGTTGCGTATTACGCAGAGTATTTTGGTCATAAACTCCACCTTGATCAAAACGAGAAACTAATTCGCTACGGTGTAACAGAAGTTATTGCTGTTGATGGCTATAGCTCATTCATTACGGTTAAGTCCGTCATGCCATTAAAAAACAACCTTGTTATTTACCAGGAAGTGTTTAGGTAAGTCCTTGATGACGATGACGAATGAATCTAAGGTGGCTTCTTGCCACCTTAAGAGGGACAGTCTCATCCCCAGCTATGTTGCTGAGTTAATCTGTCGTACAATAATAACTGTAATTGCAATAATAACAATTAGTAGAATTCTACTAGTGTACTTATGCAAATGCTGCAATCTGATTGGCTGAGTTACTCGTATACTAGTAGCCATTAGAGTGCAGGGGCTGTCGCTCGTCCACAAAATACGACGTTTTTATCGTTTTCCGAGGTTTGGGAAGAAACATTCGATGTGAATGGATAATTAAATACCTGAGAAGACTAAAAGAAGGACATCAGCGGTTTCTTGACTTTAAAAACTTGAAATTAATGAAAAAACGGGTGCGTGCGCGTAAACAACTGCAAATTTACCAAGGACAATTCAATGCGTGCGATTTTGTCAAAGCGTAAAGTTCAGTAATGTGTAGAAAAATAAAAAGAAACCGTTATTTGCGTTTATTTTAGTTAGAATTCTACTAAAACAATTAGATTATTTGCTCTCGATTTCTATGAGGCGATAGTTGATGAGGCCGAAGGCCTCATCAAATATCACGTCATAGAAATCTCGATCTCATAATCTAATTGTTAATTAGTATATACCACACGAGTGAATAATACTTTTCGCGCACGCTGATTGGCTAGCTCGGAGGTGATTAGCCAAGTACTATTCACCTCCGAGCGCGCGAATTTTTTCGTCCGACCATTTGTCGGTATATTGTTACAAATAAAGTTACTCTTTGGTCCGCTAGTTTTTCAGCTTGTGTGATATATGCTAAAACAATTATTCATCTCAGTGTCGGTGAATAATTGTTATATATAATAGTAATAATGTTGAGGAAGACATTTTCTAAATGCTCTTTCTCTTTTGTTCTAGAGAAACATTACTACATTACGGTCTCTGGGATCAAGTTAGAGTAGATCATGCAGGAAATGTTAAAATTGCATCGAAACAACAATACAAGGTAGCCCTATGTACAGACACAGTCAAAACAAGTAAGTAATAGCGAAAGTAAGTGAAGGTCTTTACGGTGGTGCCAATTAGCATGCGCGCAAATTTCTCTTCTTATAGAACCATGCGGTAGAACGATTGTGGGTGGAAATGAACTGTCGCACTAACTATCCTGTGAAGCGTGCACTATAGTCCAGATGGAAAATGAAGGAGTTATCGATATGGAGGATGAAGCGACCAAATACTGTGTCTCTTGGGTAACGAGGCAAGTTGTAGAAGTGGGAATGGAGTATGCTGTTAGCTCTTGGAACTCTCACCCAGTTCCAGGTAACCGGCTTCTCCTTCAAATCATCCGTTCCTGCTAATTGATAATGACAATTAAAAAGACAGACGATATTTTACCCGCGATTTGATTAATTGTTTATTATTGTTTGTGAGTACTCACTTATGGTACGATGAGCAGAACGATCATTTGGAAGTTATTTTTTAAGTTAACTTCTCAGTTCCAAAACCCAAACTAACGAGCAGTTTAAAGTCACATATGATGTCTTTCGCCTTTGACCGTACTTGAAAAAAGGGGAAAGTACCCTTCATTAATTTTATGACGAGGCCAATATCTGAAATTTTGTCATTTGTTATGCAGGCAAAGGTGTTCCACTGGGAAGACGATGGACAAAAAACAGGGCGGTGGCCATTAACCGAAACATTGTACCAACGGTGCAAGTAGCTGTTCAAATGTACAGTGGGACTTTGACTACAGAACAAACGTTTGGAAACGGAAAGATATCAGAAAAACAGCATTTAAGAACCAGTACTATTTCCCACGTTTTGATGTAATTTTTCAAGCAATCGCTAATAGATTGTTTTTTAATGCAGTTTCCCTTTTCCAAGGGAAACTGCGTGGTTTTCGACAACTCGTCTCACACACCACGCTTTTCAGTTGCCGATAACAAATATTTGTCGAGAACTGAATGTCTAGTCTGTGGAGGGTGACTTTTACTCTTAGCCGGGTTAGCGAAAGTCTCCTATCGGAGTGTTCTCTGTGAAAACAAACACCTGCCTGCGACTTAAGCAGGTTCAAAACCAATCAATCAATTAACTAATTCGGCTTCCCGGCATTAAATACAAAAACTAGGTGACATTTTTATTTATTATCATAGTAATTATTAGCAAAACGTTTTATATGTTTGCTCACCAAACGTGTTTAGAGTGTCTTTTTTGGTTTGTTGTTATCTTTGCATTTGTTTCAGTGTGTGGTTTGGTCTGTTAAATTTTGCACCTCCTCTCGATCTAAGAATATTTTGAGACACGGGGAAGAGTCACTGCTCAAAACATAAAAAACAAATCTTCATAAAATAGAGATGCGCACTGCTATTTATACTCAGCCGCGAAGGAAAACAAAACTCTCAACCTCGGCATTTGCAAGGTTAAAAAATTGAAAACCGAACGAAAAGCGATATATTCCTTTTCCTATGTAAATAGTAGATACACTTGACAATGCTATGGTGATAAATGTTCCTATATTATTGCCACTTCAAATGCTGTATTACACTTAATCTTACCTTAAACACTGCCGAAATACGATCTGCTGTCAAGTCATCTTCATTAAAGTTGACTCCCTGCTGTCCGCGCCAAAGGACGAACGTTCTGTCCACCATTACGTGATCAAAGCACCACCAAGATGCATACACAGCACCCTACTCTATACGTCTATACCCTGTACGTCTAGTCCTAACACTTTTGATAAGAAAAAGCAGTATCAACACCGACTGACGGTTCACCACTTTTGTTCATCACGATGTCCAAGTGTCGCGCTCAAAGCTTCGCGTAGTGCTGTACAAACGCATGGCTTTAGCCAATCAACAACAGCGACTTAAGAGCTGAAAATAAGTGGGCTTATCACTGGTCAAGAGTTCCCGCTAAAATTGTAAATGAGCCTCACACCTCCAATCTACAGGACTTCCCCTACTCTGCCCCTAAAATTTCCCATAAGGACATGTACCCCCAAAGGCACTTAAATAAAACAGAAAACGATAAAAACGGAAGTCAATTTTCTTTTGTTTATTTGTTTTATTTTGGACAAAAACAGAAAAAAAACCCCGATAAAACGGAAGTTGATTTTTGTTTTTCGTTTATTTGTCAGTTTTAGTTTGGGCAAAAAGAAAAATAAAAAAATAAAAGGAAAGTCGATTTTTATTTTGCGTTTATTTGCTTTAGTTTAGGCAAAGAACAAAAAACGATTAAACGGAGGTTGATTTTTGCTTTTTCGCTTATTTGTTTTAGTTTGGGCAAAAAAACAGAAAACGATAAAACGGAAGTTGATTTTTGTTTTTTCGTTTATTTGGTCTAGTTTGGGCAAAAAACAGAAAACGATAAAACAGAAGTTGATTTTGTTTTTCGCTTGTTGTTATAGTGCAGAAGTAAAGTAATGATTATTTATTAAATTTTGGCAATTTTTGTAGACTGTGACGTTTTTCTTATTTACATTAATAGGCAAAGTGGTTTTGATTTAAAACATAGTAAAACGATATGTGTTTCAGGTAAAACAAGGTTCTGTATTGGTAGAATCTGAAATTAGACACTACATTGGCTTTTACTGTTGTTGAATATAGATTATAAAATTTAAAATAATGAGTGGACGAACCGTGCACGGACCATTTACCGTAAGGTATGTTTGAATGTTTAAATGAACGGTACCGAATGCATTTTAAAAATGAAGGAGAGGGATTGAAATTGATCAAGAACTGTAAAAAAAGTGAATAACATGAATAAAAATGACGCGTTGTGTGTATTTCACGCGAGCTCCATAAGAACAAAGAAAATGCAAACCTTTTTCAGAGAAAAGCGTGGAAAGGGTGTTGTCATTAAAACTCGTGACGTATTTATTAGCTGATTGGTCTAATCTTATTTTCCATATTCATGATGACTATTGCTGACATACATGAGGTGTTTGTTTGTCATTTTGGGATGGTTGTTGTCGGAGTTAGACGTGCACTGTTCCCTTCTACAAGAGAACCAAATTTTCACTTAGAAGAAGAAATGGCGACCACTTTTGGGGAAGGATAGTCGGTTGAAACCCATTTCTGTCAAGGGTTAGTATCAATTTCTTTGTAGTCTACCTTTACCGCAAGTAATATTTCAACCAAAAATACCGGTTCCAAGTCCTACCACGTGCGCTTGTCGGACTCAGTTTTCGTTTCGTGTCGAACTTCAAAACAACTTCATGGCTTTAGTAATGGAGTGAAACGTACACCGGAAGCTAGTTCAGGAAACATACAAAACGCTTAAGTTCGTAGCGGTTATTTTTACGAGAGATAAGTTTTCTTCACGAAAGTGGCATTTCTTTGTCAAACTTTGTCCTGTATTAGTCAACGCGTGCTCGTGTTTTTCAGTTCACTTTGAATTCGTTTACTCCCCGTTTACTCTGTTCAGTTTCCACACGTGGGTCTGTTCCTTACCCAAGTTCTATGTTCTATTTTCAGGGTTTGTCAGCAAGACAGGAGGAGATCAAAAGGATCCGAACAGGGAGGATGAAGACAAAGTTGAGAATATCATTTTAGAATTTGGTTAAATTGAAATCTTTACGACGAGAAATGGCAGTCTTGCAATTAGATAGTTATATTCGAGCTCAAAACTTCGTAGTTTAAAATCAGTTTGATTGTTTAACGTTTTAATTTTTTTCTCGGTTGAAATATTTGCATTTCAGTGACCTTCGGCGCGTAAAAAATTTCAATCGGTACTGAATGTTAATTTAATTAGTTAGTTCTGCCATTTTTTGTCGGAATGGTTTCAACCGCTTTTGAGTTATCATCTGTTACATGTTTTCAAATTGTGGAGAGTTTTATATCTTGGATCGAGCGATCATCAGTTTGTTTAAATTAAATTTTATCGGTCGGTATTACATGCTTTTGACCAAATCTATCTTGTCAGATTCGTGTGTCTTTTTTTTTTTTTTTCCTTCAAAATTCCAAATGTTCTACGTTCGCTCAACTCTCCTAAGTTTGATAACCTGTTACTGGGCGATAACCTTTGAAGAGCATTTTAAGGTGGCGCTGCATGTTAAAATCAAACCGTCATAGCTACTGTGATCATGTCAATCAAAGCAAATTCTGTTGTGATATAAATTGGGCAAACAATTCAATGCTGAATTTTAATTTGTCGTGTTCTCCAAAATTTCATTAAGCACTGAAGTTTTGCAAAGGCCTATTTTCAATATATGATGCGAATTGTCTGTTGGAGCTAGGGCAATGCCCTTGCTCAAAAACAATACTACATAACTGGCCGACGAAAATTATTTTACTTTGCAGGCTTATCGTACTTGGTTTAGCCATCAAACGCTTTAAGTTATAGAAGAGTAAATTCCTCTTCTCAAATCTTAGCATTTTAGACACGAAATTGAAAAGTCTCTTGATCTAATTTGCGCTTTGTAGTCAAATACAACAAAACAATTTTAGAATTTCTTTCCTCCAAAAAGGTCTCTGAACTTCTACACAAGAATCATATTGCTATTAATTTGATGTGAATCTCGAAACAACAATCGCCTTCCTCCAAATGTACTAGTGATTCAATTCTTCTGAAAATGATGCGGCTTGAAGTTAATAAAAGGCGCTCAGTACAAACAACAAAAATTATTTATCGTTTCTTTCTACATTTTGAAACACTTCAACTTATTCCAGGAATCGTTAACAATTCCGCTTGTAAATTTGAATTTGTTCGCAACTTCATTCAAGTTAATTTTTGAGTATCTGAAACATTTGTTGACACGATCACAGTTTATTGAATGCTTCTCGCTTCTTGTTCGCTCGAGTTTATTTATTTATTTTTTCGGTTTTATGGACTTGTAGTAAAATGCGGAGCATTTTTTTTGTTGTGTATGGACATGCAGAGCCACCTTGAATAAATAATTCTAGATGAGGGTATTGGGTTTCTGAATTGATCTTCACATCTAGGAAGTATTAAATTTATCGGCAGATATTGTTTTATACATTTCCGTACGGAAACCGGTCAGTTTAAATTGCTTCTTCGGAAGGGGACTAAGGGTATGAAAATCAATCAGAAACCAAATACATCCTCTTGCTTAACTTCCAGCGAGGCTGTAATGTATCATGTCTGGTATCAAGCAACTCTCAGTTCCATTTTCGAAAAGTGAAGGTATTCATTGTCTGATTTCTGTCATTACTATCAGATCTATTACTTTTTTTGAAACGTAGCTTCAATTGTCGGAATATTCTAAAGCTATGATTTGGACTGCCAAATATTTTTACTGGGAACATTCACGATTTGATCTGCTGCTTTTCAAAAAAACAGCTCCGATTTAGTTCGGTTTGATTGTTCTAAATGATATTGCTTTTGTCTACAACCGAGAGACATTTTTACTAGAAGTATTCGCTATTTCATCTTTGACTTTCAAAACTTGGTTCCAATTGTCTGATTCTTCGAAAATTTTATCGCCAACGTTTGTATTCACTGTTACATTTATTATCACGAACGTAGCTCCAATTGTATGATTCTTCAAAAATTTTATCGCTATCGTTTACTACGGACAAAAATTAACTAGCTTTAATTGTCTGATTGATCTAAAATGATGTTGCTTTCGTCCGCAACTGACAGACATGTTTAACTGTGAAAGTACTCAGTATTTCATCTTGATTTTCAAAACTTGGTTGCAGTTGTCTGATTCTTTGAAAATTTTATCACTATCGTTTGCTATGAGCAAAATGTTTCAAAACACTTGCCGAATTAGCTTTATTTCTTTTCAAAACTGTAATTTCAATTTTCTGACTCATCTGAAATGTTTTTCCTTTCGTTCGCAAATGATAAAGTTTTACAACAAAAGCCATAGGATATATAGTGATACATTTTAAAGCTTGATAACCAGACATTAACCTTTAACACCTCGCTGGAAGTAATTTTTAGAAGATAGCAAAGCAAGCCATGAGCACTTTTTAAAATTGGCCTATAATTTGTCGGGCATTGTTTTTTCATCTCTCATGAAGTGACGGAAGTTCTAAAATTTTCCAACTACTAGGATTAGAACGAAGTTTTCGCGTTTTTTTTTTTATAAATTCGAAGGAGTAATCGGATTCATGGCTTGCCTTTGCTATCTTCTTGAAATATATTGCATGATGATGTCTCGTTAAATAGTTAAGCTGCGAATGAAGGGCAGCTCGAAATCTATATACAGAAATGAGAAGAGCGAGTTAAAATTTGTACAACGGCAACGTTTCTGCACAACATTGAGAAGGTGGTGACATTTTGGAATCGCTATAGTTAAGAGAGTTTACATAGTTGGGGTTCAAGTTACCCGTTATATAAACTTTCTTAAATATCTCGATTTAGAAATGTTTTCACCCTCTCGATGATGTGCAGAAACGTTGCAGTTGTACAAATTTTAACTTGCTCTTCTCATTTCTGTGAATAGATTTCTAGCTGTTCGTCATTTTACGGCTGACTATTTAACAAGACATCATCATAAAATATACCATCTTGAACACAAACAAATACTCACTGGATTCAAAATCTTAGTTTTTCTTTGTAAACTCGTATGATTGGAATCAAAATTTTTTCGTTAGTTTGTTTTCAAGATGGTATATGTTGAATTTTTTTTTGGCGGGATAACTTCAAAGGGGTACCCCCTTAAAATTTTTGTCAAAAATGTTGCCAGGGGAAACGCTGTGCAAATTTTTTCCAATTTTCCCGCCAAAAGTCTTAGTATATATAGAGCAAATTTTTTTGATGACACCTTTGTAATTAATTTAATTTCAATAAATTAATTAACTACTGTAATTAGAAAATTAAAAATGAATAAACAAGTGAAATGAAACACTTGTTGTGAGAACTTTATTGTTTAAAATATTTTATTTACTTAATAAAGATTACAAAAGAAATGAACACCTGAATGAAAGACTGCATTTAATGACTATAAATTTAGAATTAAATTACATCTTTTAAAAAAAAAATAAAATAAGAGGCGCATGCGTATTTTAGGCGCCGTATTTTTTCTAAGTTTTTTGGCGGGAAAATTAAAAATGTTTACACAGATGTTAAGAAGTATATTTTTTAAAAAAGTTGGCGCATGCGTATTATAAGCGCCGTATTTTTTCTAAGTTTTTTGGCGGGAAAATTAAAAATTTTGACAAGGGCTATCCGCAAAGTAAGCTTAAGCAGTCAAGACAATTTTTCAGAAAATATTTAATAAACAAGAGCAATTGATTTTGTACAAAGCAAACTCGACGAAATACGCTCTAAATAACTCGACAAAAACTTAGAAATTCTCAAAAAGAAAAAAACTCGTTAAAAACTTGAAAATTCTGGTTCAAGGAAAATCTCTTTTGGTTGAGACATTTTGAATAAACAAGACAACCATTCTAAAATTGGTCCATGAAAGAAAACTAGAACAAAATAATGATTCTAAACACGAAGGCACACTATAAAAAATTTCTTCTCCAGGAAAACCAAAGAATTACGAAGCTCACCATTCGAGAACTCGGTGAATCATATGATAGAAACGTATGTGACTATTGAACAACAGTGGTGTTGCGCTACACAAACGACCGTTGAGAATATGTTAAAGTTTTTCACGGGAATTATTCAAATTCAGGAAATGTTGCCGTATTTCAACTAATAACTCAGAAAATAAAGAAAGTAAAGTTTCGTTTGGTACCCTGCTGCCTTGCTGTTTACCTAAACAAGCCAACAACATATCAAAAGGCACTTCCCAATCTTTATTTGCTAAATTAACAGTTAAGTCTCCTATTAAAATGCCGTGTATCGAAATTCTCGCACAAAGACTCATCAAGATGTTCTCAATAGCCGCTAGTGTAACGCAACACCGCTGATGCTCAAGAGTCATGTACGCGTCAGTCACACAATTCACAGAGCTCTCGCATCCTGAACAAAGAGAAAACAGTAAAACTGGATTGAAATTTGTAAAAGCAAAGCTGAAGAAACATTTCCTACAAAACCTAACTGTAAATTAGTTTCAGGTAAGTTCGTTGTTATAAATCACCTTCGTGTTCTCCTTAATTTAATATGCGCAAAAACCTCGCCGATCCTAACATTTAGTCCACGAAAAAAATCCTATCCTACAGGCCCTATGTTTCGGCTTGAAAAAATCTCCCAATCTGCCTTACTTTGGTCCCTTCTGCATTATGTCTTGTCCTAAGAGTCCTGTCTTCTTAATGTTACCACCAGTGTCTTGCTTTGCCTTTATCTTTCCTCAATCGTATGGTCAGAAACCCTGAAAGAATGAAAAAAAAAGTGTTTGATATATCATACTGAGGCTTCGTGTTTTGTTGTGTTTTGTTTTGTTTTGTTTTTGTAAGTAAATAAAGTTTTCCTCATCCTATCCCATTAACTTTGTTTAGACATTCTCATCACCTGTTTGTTCACAATGTACTGATTTTTGTAAGGAGAAATTAGATTTCAGTCACTTTTGTTACCAATTAAATCGGAAAATCTCCATTAGCTAAATCAGCATTATTTGCACAGCAGTAACAATTTAATTAATAATGGCTATGAGATACTTTCCGATTTTCGTTATTCTTTAAACAGGCAGAAACTTATTTCAATTTGCAGACTGTTGAGACCAGAGCACAGGCTTCGAATCCAACAATTGAAATGCTTGTAACAAAATGAACGATAATACAGTGGAAATTTGCCATTTTAATACCCAAAAGTATAAGAACCTGTTTAGCCAAGTAAGATCAAGCAGGTTCCAAAAAAATTATCCCTGCCTTTTGTCACTTTAAAAAGGGCTTTTTTTTTTTATCAGAACACCTAAGTTCTAAAGATTAAAGCAGCTCTGCTTTTTAGCCGATTTGAGTCATCAGTTGTCATGTGACAGTTGTGGACATGCTGCGATCAAAGCATTTTTTGCCAGTCAGTTAATTTCAAACCATCTGACAGGTAGCAAATGAAATATGCATGGTCACTTAATGCCAGTGGTCAATTTGGATCCGTGTCGAAAAAGTAATTTGTAAGTTTCATTTTGGAGTTATACGTCAGTTTGTCAGAAAGGATGTTCAGATCAAAATATGATTTGTCATCAATAATATGGAGCAATCTGTCGGCTGTCAGTAACTTGAAGAATCGTGAAATTTGATATAATCTGCTTGTTTGCAATAGGGATGTTGAGTTCGCAACATGATTTGTCAGTTAAAATTTGGAATCATCTATCAGTTCTCGGAGAGGATGTTGAGAGCAACACATGATTTGTCAGGTAACATTTGGAATCATCTGTCAGAGGTCATTGAGGATGTTGAGACAAAAAGATGATTTTTCAGTTAAAATCATATTGAGATCAACCCGTGATTTGTATGTTAAAATTTGTCATCCTTCAATTCTCAGTAAAATTGTTGAGATCAAAACAAGATTTATTTGTAACGTTAAGAACGAAACATGTTTGATCAGTTAAAATTTGGACGCATCTGTCAGTTGTTATAATGATGTCGACATGAAAATGTTATTGATCAGTTAAAATCTGTAGTCATCTGTCAGTTATTAGTAACGATGTCGAGATCAAAACGCTATCTGGAGTCATCTGTCAGTTGTTAGTAACGATGTCGAGATCAAAACGTTATCTGGAGTCATCTGTCAGTTGCCATTCTTGGAATTGAACAAATCTTTGAATGTCTAAGACATATTAAATGGCACTGCTTGAGCTTTGGTGACCTACTATTTTCTCTCGTTCTTTTTCTATTCGGAATGAAAATCTGCCAAAATAAAAAACACTTTTTCGACCTACTGTTTCCGGCAAATCAAAAGTCGAACCATTTAAAGGTATTTACACTTTCCAAATGGAATTTTCTTACACTTTTCCCTTCCCAAAACTGATCAACAACAAGAAGCCTATCAACATCTTATTATTCCTTAACCTATCAATAAATTGAAATGCCGACACCGACAGGTGATGAGAATAAATGAACCCATCAAATGGTATGCAAGTGTTGTTTCGGTGAACAATCGAATTCTCAGAACTACCAAACAAACGAAATAAACTGCAAACAGTGTAGAGAATTAATATTTCGAGCTGTGAATCTGTTTGGTATATTATAACTTACAAGTCAACAAGTACGTCTTGGTAAATTTTCGTGAAGCTATCTCTATGCACGATTTTCCGATCCTTCTTGTTCAACCAAAAATAAAAACAACATTCCCGAATAGCTGTTACGTCAGCTTGTCGCTATGACGATGCGTCCTGGTACTCAGCAATAACCGTAACCCTAATTTACGTTTGATGTGAAGTTTACATGAAATAATTCATATAATGCACTCGTTGTGAGTGAAGAAAAATTATCACAAGAATAGGGATCTAGACACGAAAAGGTCCCTCTTAACCCCATAGTACACACAGTTAGAGAACTCCATGAAAGAGCAAGGGAAACGTGAACTGACCTGCGATAGTTGTATTTTGCTCCATCACTGATCTTTCACCTTTCCAGTGTTATCCTCTTTCGACCGTTCCATTGCCTGATAAGATCAAGGACAAATTAAAAGACAATATGAGGTTATCGTAAGGAAACATGATGAAATTTTAGAATCATTATGAAGGAGAAGAGCCGCTATGTTAAAATACAAAATTCGGAACCATTCGGAACTATATAATGAACCGTTTAATTCCATTCCCGTTTAAGTTCTTGATAAGTACTAAAACTTAAGTCTCGGTCACAGCATAAAGTTAGTTGTCCTGTAACGGTATGAACTGTTACCCATTTCAGTTAAAGAAATGTTCCAAATTCTGTGAAATTATTTCAACGGTCTTAGCCAAAATGAGTAATAATGCATAACGTTTTCTACACATACCATGATCAAGTCAAAAGTACTTGAGAATTCGCTTCACAACTTGAGCTCGCTTGCCGTTTCTGGCTCTCATGTACCACATGCAATCTACTTTCGTTCCAGAGGGTTCCTCTCACAGAAGTCTCTGTCTGGGACATGTTAGCCAACGATTCTTAACAGTAGAAATGGCATTACGCGAATTTTTGAAGCAAGAAACCGAACCTCCAAACACCTCGTGCAAACTAGCGAGCAACATGAATATCAAATGAGCGTAAGAATATTTGCAATGCAAATACAGTAATTTCGAAAAATTAAATCATAACTTGGCTCCAAGGCTCAGGGGAATAAAACAAAAAAAAAAAAAAAGAATTTCTTAAAACATGAACGGTAAAAACGAACGATAAAATCCGACTTTTCGGAGTAGTCATGACTCCATTATCAAGAAAAAAATATATCAGATCATACAAATTTGCATGATCTGACATAAAAAAGTATTTATTCATCCCTGTACCCCAATGCGATTTGTTTTGTTTTATTCCTTTAAGCTTCGGAGCTAAATTAGAACTGGCCTAATCAAGTTACGTCCTGAGTGACGATGAAGGAGATTAGAGCTAACAAGTTGACAGATGCGGGTAAACAACAACAAGAACAACAAGAACAACAAGAGCAACGAGTTGAGAGCGACCTCGTGTCTTACAATAAGAGAATCTAGAACAGGCTATTTCGAACCATGTTCGTATGCATTCTATGCTATACCAACACGACTATACGTTTCTACAGACCACAAGATTTTCGACAGGGAACATCTTATGTCCTTGTTTTCGGTACAGGGTTTTCTTCTGTCCTTAAAACAGACCTTGCGTCTCGAAGTACTTAAGGAACACGTACAAAAATCTGAGTGGTACACAGTACACAGGGATGCACAGACCGAGACATGAAAGCAAGAAGGAACGGATTTCGTAGACCGCTTAGTGTGTCTTCGTCTTATTATATTCGAAAAAACTAGAGTCTACAAAAGGTCACGTTCTCAAATTTATTTCACAAAGCTCATATCTCGATGAGATAAATAATTTAAATTGCACGCTGTCAGTTTAAAAGAACGCCGTAACTAGGATCTTTTTTTCAAGATCAGTGAAGGTCCAGCAGGCTTCTAGCCTCTTCCAGGCGTTCAGTTAGTTGGTGCGCAGAGCGAAAATCCCGCACCGTTTTTCGCGCTGCGCCCCAACTAACTGAACGCAAGCTAGCGGACTTCCCAAGGTACAAACTCGCTTCTCGAGTCTGATACACAACGCTACTCGATATCGAGGTCCTCTTGTGCTAACAAGTTACAAACGTAAAAATGAACCAAAAACAGGTTTCTAGTAATAAATTGAAAGCTTGCTTATTCTTTCCTTTTGTCAAATAATACGATGCAAACGCAATATCGAGTTCGACGATCGAAAGCAAATCAATTTTCCAGTAACGATAAAAGCCAAGCGTAAAATGCTTCCGTCGTTTTGCCAGTATTTCCCCGGCACGGATCGAGCATGGTTTCTGGACAGGTAACATATTATCCAGGCTGACCTCAAACGGAACTTCCTGCAACATAAATAGAAATCACAAGTCCATGCTGAAAGGACACTTCTGAAGTGTAGCACATGGGGAAGGAGTGAAAATTACTCAACCGACTTTTCATTGCATGAATATCTACGCACAGAGGACAGCGGGGTGGGGGAAAGCTATTTTCGTTGGTTAAACCGGGGTAGGCCAGCATCATAAAATTAAAACGCTTTGTTACTAGGAAATAAACTATGTTATTAATCCTAAATGGGGTTAAAACGGAACATAAGGCCTAAATTTTTATCCATATCCAGATGTAAAGCAAAAACTGGTCTTACTACCAACATGACACATAGAGTGTAGTGAAAGAGTGCCAAAATGTGTTTCCTACCCCGACCGGAACTGGAACTTCACGCCCGTATTTCGGCCCGTATTTCACTCAGATTTTCTTTCAGTAGGGTCCTAATATGGTCGTCCTTTCTCTGCTTGGCTGACAGGACCCTTATTGCGATGCTCTTCTTTTTGCGTGCTGTGGCTCCTGTTAATGAGGCTTTCTGTTTCAGATGTTGCTTCAGGTAAAGAAGAAAGAGAAAACCGGGCAGAACCAGAAGATTGAAGCCGGCTGTTTACCTTCATCTTGTCACTGTGTATAAGCTGTCCAAAACGATTAGCAGCCATGGCATTTGGTGAGGAAGGCATTTTTTTTTTCGAGATATCACCACATCACATGATTTTGGCCTATCAAGTAGTCCAAAATAGGCTAAATTTCGGGCAACTTTGGGTGAACCTACAACTTCCAGAAACTCTTTCAATTTGGTGATAATTTTTTTCACTTACTACTTTTCACTTACTCTAGAGTTCCTTCGCTTCTATGTTATGGCTGCTAAATATCGCTGCCAAATCGATGAGCACGACCCAAATTTTAGCCATTTCCAGTGAGTTGTTGTACAAAAGTGTGGCAGTCTATTTCCAAAGTAACCATTTTGCATATAGTCTTAATTTTCACTGCTACCGATATTCAGTTTAGTTAAAACTGGTATCTACAAGCAAATCAGAGTCATTGGTCTCACAGTCCAATGAAAATCTTCAGTCGTAATTTTTTCCTGGTCAGTGTAGAATGCAGACTGCAGACTGCAGACCAGGGGTAAAATACAGACTGAGGGTAAAATGCAGACTGCAGACCAGGAGTAAAATGCCGACTGCCGACTGCAGACTGTAGCTGAATCATGCTGTAACCGTTTCCATCATTGTGAGTCAACCGTAAACAGGCAAACCAAAGCGTTATTTCTAAAGGTTAACCTGCTACATCGTGATTACCAGAGTTCTGATCCTCTTCGATTTCTGTTTACACCTCATCTGAAAAGCAAGATTTAACACCCTGTCAGCAAATCATTACTTTAGACTTGCAACTTCATCAACTTCACTGGACTTCATAAGTGTTCAACACAACACTGACCCCTACTGACCCCCCTACTGAACCCCCCCTCCCTACTGACCCCCTATAAAATCAATGGGAAAGAGGAAATAAAGCCAAGAACTATCAATGGTACCAATTCAAGTTCATTAATAAATTTAACTAACCTGAAATTTCCAAGATGACAGACGCATTGCAGCTTTCTGACTCACTTTGCCTTTGATTGCAAGTGCAGGTTTTGTTTGCAGAAAATCAAGTACAGAACAAGTTGGAATATCATCAAGTATGATCTTTGTACCCATCAGCAAATTAAGCAATGAAATTACTGAAGAAACGTTGGCAATATCAACATCCTTGCAATTAACTGTGGACAATACGGACAAGCGAGACATGAACATCAAGTGGAAGTCAATTTTGCATGATAGTTCCAGGTCTCTTGGCAATTTTCCCCAATGGATGTAACTTTCTCCTTGATGCACATATTCGTCAAAAAGACCACGGATTCTTGAGGTAACCCAATCTCATTTGATCAACATTTCTTATAAACTTAAGAAGGTTATAAAAAATTGCCTTTTATTTAAAAAAATGGTGAACAACACAGCCACGAACAACAGGGCATCGACCTTTATTGAGGACAAACGTAACCAATATTCCCAATGTTTAAAGCAATTTATCAAATATTAATTCACTTGATTCTACAGTCAGGGTGCTCGCATTTTTTGGTTGGGTGGCAGTAAATGGGTCACTTGTTAACTAATAGTGATTTTTTCGTAGTGAAAATTCATCTTAATCACTTGTGTGACTTCTGGTTAACGTATCGCATGCGTGTCGTCCGCGATCACTGATGAACATGTTCATATTGATAGGGTTTCTTCGTTACTTTCATTGCTTAATTTTCTAATGGATACGAATACCATACTTGATGGTATTGCAACTTATTCTGTTTTCTGCAATCAAAACCTGCACTTGCAATCAAGGAAGAAGAGAGTTGAAAATCCGCAATGCGTCGACTGCATCTTAGAAATTTTAGGTAAGCTAAATTTATTACGAACTTGGGGGGAGGGGGGGGGGGTCAGTATGGGGGTCAGCAGTCTTTTAGCCAGATGGGCGTCCAGGCATCCTGTGGGCTGCCACTTTTTAAAGAAGATTGTTTTATCGTCCATATGTCTGCATTACAAATTGTTCATTTGAGTGGGCCCGATAGCACATTTTGGACGCCCACTTTTCAAATCCTAGGTAAAAGCCTGGGGATCAGTGTTTATGCGAACTACAATTCAAACGCGCAACGTTCGAGTGTAGACTGAGCTAAAAGTGGCTAATAGTCAACACCAACTGAAAAGGAGAAGGGCTGAGGGGGGGGGGGGGGGGGGTGGGGTGAGAGATGAAAAAAAAAAAAAATAATAAAGCAAGCAGCTCTCTACACTTTATGTCCTTCATGCTAGGTAAGCTTTACTAATTGCACGTTTAAGAAGAAACAAAATCAGCAGGTCACATAAATGAAGGAATTTTTCTGCGAGTATGTTTTGGGAAAATCAGTCAGATATATACATGACGTAATTTGAAGTATGCTGAAAGCATGATACAGCAGAAGGCAAGGCATTTGACAAACCGGATTGCCCTGTATGGTGAGGCATAGGTTTTCATTTGAGGTTGCATAAACTTATGCTTAAACCCAATCCCTAGTAACGGCAGAGCGAGTTGTTGGGGTATCTGAACTTACAGCTTAGATTTTTAGCAGTCTCACTGTAAAACGTCTATGTGAGCAGTCACATCAAAATTTACAAAAAAAGAAAAAACAGTCATGCATGGCCTTTTGAACCTAGTCTATCAGTTAATGAATGAAACTGACAGGTAATCACCTCATTTGTAAACTGAGCTTATGAGCTTAGCTTACCTCTGTCCAGGTTGTCTTCAGAGGTCAACAAAACGCCTCCTCAGCCTCCTCATACCTCCCTCTGCCGGGTTACGATCTTCAAACAAAGTAAAGCATGTCAGCTATAAGCTTAAGTTTCAAATCAAGTAACAACAACGGTTGAAGCCGTTCTAATTAAAACAAAGAGCAAACCTTTGATTCTTTCTACCAATGTTTTGCACGCGTGCAATATGGCGGAGAAAAACAACACTCGAAAAGATCAGTGGGAAAAATGGTTGTAAGAGGGGAGGGGCGGAAGGTTTGAAGACTAAAGACAACAAACGGGAAAAATTGACTTCCTAGCCATCCAAAGAATTTTCGTATCAATACGAGCTAAATCTAAATCTGCATATACTTCGCAAATTATCCCTCAACAGCCAAATCTCGATAACTCGAACCCTCAAGGAAAATTTATAAAGGTTCGAGTCAGATCGAGTTCGAGTTTATACTGAGATCAACCTGCCCCTCCCAATCTCTAAGGGAAAAGCCCAGGGTACTATTTTGAGACAGTCTGTCTCTCAAATATACACCTTCTTGGCTTGTTCGCACGGAAACTTCTGATATATAGTTTCAGCAGGGTCAACAGGTATCTTTCCCTACCAGTGCATAATGGCACCTTAGTAGCCTAGATATCAGCTGTCTTTCCTGGTCACTCTGAGAGAGCATTGTCGTCTGCAAGGTTTGGTTGTTGAATGGGACTGGGCTCTAGTGAAACTTTCTATGTTTTACCGGGCACCGTCCACGGGATCCAGATTAACTTAAGAATTTTTATGCTCGCCGAGGTTCTGCGTATGTTTTCTGCTGTATTCATAATAAGGTCAACTGAGGATCATGACGTCAGCAGTGTGTACTGTCCTGATATATAAACAATAGCCTCCATTTGGCGCGAAAATATGCTAGGATATTTGCCGCAGACATTATCTGTTCCGAGAAGCGAACAGTTTCCCGAGAGCGTAGCTCGAGGAAAACTGTGAGCTTCGAAGAACAGATAATATCCAAAGACAATTATCCGAGCACATTTTTGCGCAAAAATGGAGGCTACTGTGTTTATTATCCTTCAAATCTTTTTCGCAACACGCTCAGTTTTGAAAATTGGGGAATATTCTCGAATGTTTCCCAGTTTTAGCTGGGGAATGTTCGGTCACGTGACGTGTTTAGACCTATCGCGCGCGAGCGAAAATATTTGATGGATTATAACATGCGATATCAAGTCACTGACCTGATATGACCACGATGGTCTCTAGCCTTAGCCGAGCTTGCGTGCGGTAAACACCAAATCGTACCCTTTTTTTAGTACGCTTCGACAGCATATCAGAATCGTCTGGCCTCGCCATGGGTATTTTGGCTCGAAAATGTCTCGCCAAAATACGAACCATGGTTCTACCAAACTCGTCTGATATGCTGCCTTGTACTACCTCAGCGAACCAAAACGCTCCACTTAGGTATAGGAATTGTACTCACTCGGTCCAGCTGCTATTTCTAATCCAGACCTCGACTGAATGCAGTACAAAGCCTTCTGTGAGCGCAAAGAGCAGATTACAGCTCTTATAATTTCGATTTACTTTCTTAACTGTCATATCGAATCAGATAATCAAGTAATGAGGAGATCCTTATTAATTACTTCAGTTTCCGATCAAGCAACAAAAACTCTAATATCTAAATATTGGAATGGCATGGCACGATTGAGGTGACTGACAGCAGTTCTTAACATTTTCTAGCACTTCTACTTTGATGGATCAATACAACCATTCTTTGCCAGCTTACGCTCAATAAAACGAAGGCATCAAACAAATTTCTTAGAAATGAGCGTATGGATAATCTGTAAAGTATCTCAAGAATTACTTTTTTTTCCGCCGGCAGTATTTCGAAGTCAGTTCAGTATAGTGGTGTAAATCTGACACCCTACCCCACCCCTACTCAATAAACAAAACGATACACGAAGTACAAAAAGACACGAAATACACACAAAAACGAAAAGAAATCACGGCGAAACAGAAAATACATTGAAAGACATAAGCATACCAGTGTAAATAGCAAACGTAACTTAGAGCTCTATTTTACTTTTCTTTGTACTCTGTAGAATATAACGCTACGTTTTGCAACCTATCGTAACGAATATATGTAACTACATATTTTTGTTCTTGTGCTCCATTGTATTGTAAGTATTATCTGTAAGTATTGTAAAGGGAACCTAGATATTCAGTAAATGGTTTGAACCCAGGAGTATCAATAGCCTGTATAGTGTGATCACTTACTGACACTTACTGACGATCACACTATACGAACTAACCTAGATATTGTTCAGTAAAAGAATAAAAATAGCAAACTACAACTAAAAATATTGGTCAGATTCGAACCAGGACTCGTGATACTGAAAGGTGAATGCCGACACCATTTTGTCATGGGCGTTTGTGATGTCATGATAGTCGTTCTATGACCAGAGATAAATATGATCGAACTGATCCCGCCTGTGCTCTTGCCATCCGACGCAATTTTAAACTTCACTGTTCGATCATCACTGGCGAGCGAGAAAAAAAAAAAATGAAGAAATTCTTAAAAAGGACCGACATTGTGAAGACAGTGACAGTGCAAGCTCGGGGTTTCTTTCGACTGATTGAAGCTTCTAAACATACAAGTACTTGCGTAAAGAAAGTAATTGAGACCAATAAAACCTCATAAAAACGTTTACATAGAAGAGATCCATTTCATAAACAGATGTTCTGATAAAAGATACTGAAACAGGTAAAAGGTACTGATATGTTGAAGGCATCTTCTGCACGTGTCTTAAAATGACTGAGAATTTCCTTTTGAAGAAATTCTCTCCACCCGGCCGCCCTTAGTACGCCCAGCGGACCTGCCGTTATGCTTGTTGACTGTTATTGGAGCGATTCACCATTTCGTTGTGATTCATTTACTTTTGCACTGAATTTACATACGTCACACCTCAGTGACAGTATAGGCATTTAGCTTTGAAATGATTACAGAAAAAGAAAGAAACTTGCAATGCTTCTAAACTGGAGTACCTGGCAACAATTTGCCCTTCTCTAGAGTTTACCTGCAAGTTTGGAAGTTCTACACTATGCAATCTCTAAGTTGCGCCTAAATAAAGTTACGTCAATCGTTCTCATTATTTTGACTTTTGAATTTTAATTGACAGACGAAGGGTACTTCTAAAGGCAGATTTCAAGCATGTTATAAAATGGTAGTAAGGGAGGGCTGAAAGAGTATGTAAATTATAATTTAACTTTTTTCTTTATGAGACAGACATGACTCTTTCCTACCGTTTGTAGAAGCTTCTCTTAAAGGAGAGGTTTGTTTCGTGAAATCAATATACAGTAAAGCCAGATTTGTTTCACTTCGCTAATCAAGCACGTTGCTTTGACTCTCTACTCGCATATTAACTAGTTTAATTACATCAGTACATCACAAGACTTTGCGCGATACATATCTCTAATTAACTCCTACCTAAAGCAGTCTTAAATCGAGTCTTGAAAGAAAACTCTGACATGGAACAAGGGACCATAAGAGAGCAATTCCGTAACATTGTTTGTTTTTTCATCCTTGGATACTGTGCGTTTTTCCTCGGCGAGGTGATCAGCGCGGCGACTGTGGATATTTTCGCTGGAGAATCTACCTGGTTGAGTGCAGCAGTCGTGACATCAGGACTTGCGCACGTAGTCGTGAAACTAACCCTTCCTTGGGTTTACCATAAACTGCCATACTATGTTAAAATCGCGCTGCTGCTCTCCTTCTGTACCGCGGGACTGGTAATCGTCGTTGTCCCCAATTCGCAAGGTGCACGACTCTTAGGGATGACTGTTTTCGAATCTGGCAGGGCCATGGCGGAAGTCGTATTTCTTTCAGTGACAGCGTTCTATGGTGACTTGGCACTCCACAGCTTTGTGACAGGAGGTGGTTTGGGTATTGTAATGGGTGCATTTTATTACTCAGGTACGTAAAGTTTTTTAGAAGGGATTCGAAACGGTTGGGTTAAAGTCTAATCCCACCCAACGAATCAAAGCAACCAAGAGAATCAACAGTGCGGAAAGAATTTTCTAAAATCCGATTTGGACGAAGAGGATGCTAGTCCATCGCAGATAGCCCCCACTAACAAATTGTCAGGTTGACCTAACGCTTCGCCAAAACTCGCTTACATATCTCTGGGTGGAGAGACACTATGAGATAAGAGTAGAGCGTAACACATCCCAACAAAATATTAACCCAGGCTAGTGCTCGAATCCTCTCGTCTCCCGTTAAAATACATTTGAGTAAATTAACAGAACCTTCATTTAACCTAGGAGCTGGGCGACTTAATTGAGGGAAATATATGTTGGCGGAAGGAAGCGACTAGGGGAGGGAAGGAATGGCTAAAATAAAGTGATCTAAAAATTACAACTTCAAACAGAAGAACTGGTTTTGTGAGATTTTCAGAAGTGCAGTTATTCGGATGATTGAACGGTGCCACTTTCAAATTAAGGAAATCTTTGTGTATGGGTTATGTGCACAGTATTCGAACATTTCCTAGTGTCAAGATTCTTTCCTGATCAAGAAATGTAGCCCGCTCAACAAAGTGGGGTTTTCTTGTTGAGAATTTAAGCACGACAATTATACAGCCTTTTGCCCATTACTCAAATTATGCGGTAACTTCAACTTTCACTTATGCCATGATTCTCGGAGGGTAATGGGCTGGATTATTCGGTAAAAGCCACAAACATTCACTCAACGTTACATCAGTTTTAGAATACATCTAAATTCCTTTTATGACTGTAAGAATTTCTCCAGCGATAGAATTTTAATGCAAAGAATCTCAAAATGATTGGTCTTCCGAGTGAAATATGTTTTCATTATTCGTTTTGCTTGCTACTTTGATATTGTTTCTGCTTTATGTGGCCCTGAGGGTAGGATTGTGCCGTGAACCGTTTCAAAGATAACAGTGGTGTGTTTGCCGGCGCGCAGGTCTCTATTACGTTTTCCGGAGGAAGGAATTAAGTAGCGCAGGGACCTCAAAGTAAATAAAGAGGATATATTTTTTTCCCAATATTTCACAATACATTTTCTTTATAGTAGAACTACCAACAGTCTCACAGTTTCATCCGTAGGCTTCTGCAACAACAAAAAGACAAATTATAGCGTAGAAAATATTCTTCAGTTAACTTCTAAGCCGATCTTGGTTTTCGCTGGTTAAAGGAAGACTTAATTTAACAAGATCACGATAAAGCAACTCAAAAGAGCATATAAGACGTTGACAGATATCAGGTTAAATGCTCTTTTGAGTTGCTTTATCCTAATCTTGTTAAACTAAATCTTCCTTTAACGAGTTATAGAGTGTTTGCATGATTTCAATGCAGCATTATTTCAACCAAAAACATGTCCATCATGTTGTCTATGTCGTTAAATTCTACCTGCAACAATATAAAGCCAGTGTAAACTGGCAAGAGGTTATCAAGGTAAGTTACCTTGATTATCTCTTGAAACTGGCTATTCAGTGGCCAAGACAGGTACCAATTTCTCTAAAAATGTATGGTAATGGTAATTCTTTATTTAGAGTGACAAACTCCGCTTAGCCGTAAAAATTAAAAGCTACCTCGCAGGAAGCCCACTATTAAAATAACATAAATATACATCAATTAATAAACAAGTAAACAAAAGAGAATACAAACAAGTTAAAATGTAAGTACATAACTGATATAATGTATGTAATGTCTTCCAACGCGTTCAATGCTAACTCTGACAGTATGGTGTTTTGGCTAAATTATCCATTTTAAGATACACATCTGCCGGCAAGCCAATCCCTTGTGCTTTTTATTATATACTCAAAATAACATCACAATGCTAAAGCGGCCTTTTAGCCTCTTTAAAAAATCGGAATGTATACTGTGCCTTTACTTTAAACTGGGGAAGAGGGAGGGGTACTTTAGAAGTCTTTGGTGGGGCGTGTGGCCAACAGGTGAACCCCTTATTGTATGTATTTCGAACTAACTTTGAGGTTTTCCAGTAACTATTTCAGACCTCAAAACTTAGTGCTCAAGTGATGGATCCTATCGCATGTCTAATGCATAAATTCACGTCATTGGAAATGGCTCTCATTTGCAAACTAACATTTGAAACAATCAAAGTGTACCACAAACCTACAGCTTTGCCACTCATGGTCAGAACAAAAGTTCTCAAGAACAGTACCCTTTGGCCTTGCATATTGGTACTTTGTTTATTGATGAGGATGTACCCCAACCCACCACCAAACAGCTTTTTCAAATCATTAATTAAATTACCCTTATTATTTTGGTCTTTTATTGGACGTCTTGGATCAGGAGCTAGGAACAACATCAACAACAACAACAA
>Ga0126339_10000400_pt1 | contig 23200 bp, 13 predicted proteins | sample OrbTmetagenome_2_FD_92532 | JGI IMG/M metagenome (GOLD analysis project Ga0126339, IMG submission 92532) | Coral microbial communities from Petempiche,Puerto Morelos, Mexico - Orbicella T R C metagenome | ecosystem: Host-associated > Invertebrates > Cnidaria > Coral | place: Petempiche,Puerto...
ATGTTTCATTACTGACATCAATCAGTGTGTCAACAATTATTTTGAGACTGAGAAAAGTTGAATTTTTTAAATAAATTAATTTCATAAACATTTTGTAGATTGGGTTTGTTAAATTCGAGATAATGCAATGGTTCTCGGCCTACCAAGACCAATTTTGTGTTTGGTTTAGTCTCACTCAACTGCCAACTGAGACTGCTCGAGTATTTTTTCTGAGTCATTTTTTGAAAACGAAACGACTTTATCTTTCTTCTTCTAGCCAGACTATGCTTCTCGTACCTGTTCAATGCATCAACAATACTTGTAAAATATTATCTGAATTCTCAAAACTTTCCGCCATTTTTAAACATGGAAGGAAAAAACTTTGTAATGATGACGTCAATCGTGCGTCTGTCCTCTAATAGATCATAGGCGAGAACCAATCAAAATGCGAGAATAACTTGGGTTATTATATAATCAGGATTTGATACTGAAGCTGGAGTTCTACACTGGCTTGCATGATTCGTAATCTAAGTTAGAAAGACAATTTCTGGAATTGCATAATAGACATCTTGTTGGTTCTTACTGATCAATTGATTGAAAATACATTTGGAGTGGTTTTAAATTATGTGTCATAAAACCAAAACCAAAGTAACCACTCTAGCCAATCACAAAGGGCACATATAATAAATACAGTGAACCAATCAAAACTTGAATTACATGTAGCTGATGCAAAGTGTGGGAAAACATGTGCGAACAAGTCACAAATGGTTTCGGTTTTAATTCTGATTGGATAAAAAACTGGCGCGAGTTCCTTAGCCAATCACATAGTGTAATAAGTGCAAAACCAATTGCTTTTCAACACTCAAATAAAAACTGCTCTAATACCTGAAGTTAGTGGCCTTATTTTTAAGAGAAACAAATATATAACTAATGATAGTGGCTAATAAAATTATAACCCTGTTCTCCACAATAAACTCAGCTTGGCTCTGAAGATCTTTGTTTAGTAATGACCTCTTCATTTCACTTCTGAGGTGATACTACAAAATAAGGAAATCTCAGTCAGCTTTTGTAGCCCACCACAAAGAGATTTTGTTCAAAATGAAAAGAAAATATCACCATTTTTTTGTATCCTCACTACATGCATTGAACTTGACACAGTGGTGATGGGCTACCTAATGATATATTAGCGGAGCTCCGGTAGCCTGAAGGGCCACCAAGAGGAGCCCCATACCCAAAAAGGAAAGTAAAGGAAACCCAGGCATTGATTTTCTTATGGTTATCATGGCTAGCGGTTTTGCTCATGAGTGTGTCTGCACGACAATGACGATGACAACAACAACGACAGTCATGCAAGATGGTGCCCATACCACAGCTATTAGGTTAACAGAGACATGCAGCCTTGGATTATAGTGTACTTCTTTGATATTGGACATCCATGTTATGGTCAAGTGACACCTGTCAAAACAAGGCATCCGCTGACCAGTATCACATGACCATATCGCAGGCTCAATTTTAGAGCTGATCAAGGTCACATGTTTTTTGTTTTAAGGTGACCGCTGACCAAGTGCTATTTTTCGGTTGGATTGCAGGCTTATGTCAGGTTAACCTGTTTTCAATAGTTGTTTGGAAGCTGGTTAAAGCTAATCCAGGATCAAAAGTTACCTTAATTATAATTTTTTCCTGTATACAAATGTATCTCACTGCTTTTGTTTTGTGTAGTTTGAGATTATTCAAACTCAAAACAGAAGGCCAAACAATATACAGAAAACCTCACCGCAAAGTTACCAAATTCATATCAAGATTCTCGCTTATCCTGGGTTAGCATAATCAAGCTTTGAGCAACCCGGCCCAGGAGCTCCACTTTTAGGCTAGGCTAAATCTATACATTAGTGACCTGATATTTAAACAAAAGAAAAATCCAAATTTGTATCAGATCCCAAGGCTGTGGTCTAAGAAAAATTTTGAGGACCCCAAAGGTTCCTAACAATGAAATCCCTGGTGTCCAGCACTCAAGTTTACATGTAGATGAAAAAAGTAAGTTTTTCCAGTCAACAAGTCAGAGGGTAGTCACCCCTGGCACCTGGATGCTTCTAGAACACAGCCCTGTATCCTTCATCTGAATAATCCATTTATTCGGTTATGTTCTCTATGCCTGATATCAACCTTCCAAAACAATTTCCAACAAATTTCTGATTTTTTTTTTGTATGATCCAAGGGATGGCAGAAATACTCCTAGTCACTTCATGTCACAAAAACCAGAGTTAAGGGATGGCTGTTAGGGTCATCACTAGGTTTGAACACAGACTTAAATGATATGTCAATTTACATGTACATGTATGACTGGATTTATGAAAATGGTGTTAATGAAAACATCATTCTCTTGTACCAAGTGAGCCACAGACTGGGGTTTTATGACTTCAAAAGGCCCAAAAATTACTCTGAGCAATGAAAAAAAAGTACAAGAGTACAGAAAGGAAGATAAGAGAGTGGAGGGAAAAATGTCTGACATTGCTTTGAATTTTTATACCATTTTTGTCCACCTCAAAGGAAAAAATGCTTGACCCATGATGAAATTTTCATTAATACACATTCATATTCTATTGTAATCAAGAAACAAAATAAGTACATAGGAATACCTGAATGTTGACAAACACTCCATGATATGTCTCATACAGTGGCTTGTTACCCTTGGGTTTCAGCGGAATCTCAAAAGGAAGTTCGGTCTTGCCATTTGGCGTAAACATTGCAGTCATTTAAATCTACCTCAACTCATCACTCAAACATTTACAACTTTATGAAAGCAAGTGTTTCATAGATGTAAACTAGATAATTAAAATCCAGGAGATGATGAATGTTTCATGTAAAGGATATTGCTCAAAATCTAAAAAAATCTAAAATAGGGCTAACTAAAAAAGAGCTAGAGGATCACAAGACATCATTATATAAACTTCTTACACATCCAAAATCTCCCCAAAATTAAAGTGCCAAAAGTGAGCCACAATCTGTAGGACACTATATATAATGTTACTTTTCTAACTTTTAATCAGGCTTATGTTTTTGTGAGGTGCAGAAAACTTAACATGATTACAATTTTAAAAGTAAAGCAATGCTCCTAATTTAAACCTTTCAAAAGTTAATACTGTGATATCCTTCTCAAAGGCATCAGACTATCTAACAGATGGTCAAGACAATCATAACATTAATAAACTATGATGACCAACAAGGAAACATTGAATGGTATAATTTGCCAGGTTTTGCAATCTCCAGGGAGTAGTTGACAAGCTGTATTGGCTTGAGTGAGTTGTAAAATGCTTCAAATACTCCAACACTCTTGGCGCTCAGCTGAAGGTTCACTACTCCCTCCATAGAGAGAGTGATGCCATTGTGAGGTAGCTCTCCACGACTTTGAACTACTATAACACCCTTAACGATATCCTGGAAAATCAAAACAAAATTGAAACTCTACTAAATATATGTTTTTCATTTCTATAAGTCTGCTCCATAGTGATCTACATCATATTTCTCTTTACGAGGTTAGTACATTGTCAGGATTATTTACTACCTAATAACAGCAATTGCAGATTATTAACAAATTACGTTTACCACAATTTAACACTGGTCTGAACTAGCAAACTAATTATAAGGCAGGCCTGAAACGATTGATTTAAGGGTCATAAATAGGGTATCAAATTTTTTGTCAGGTCATAAACTGGGTAGGGAAAATTGCAGATTTTGGTCATAAATAGGGTAAGGGTTTTGGCAAGCGGGCTGTACACCCCCACCAAATTTTGCTGGGAGTACCCACTCCGGGCCAACAACCCAATGTGAGTTTGCACGCAAGTCAAACCTGCCAAAACACCAAATTCGAATCAAAGTGTTCACGCTTTTTGGAATCGCAAAGTAAGTAAGCTTGAGCTTATAAACATAAAATGTTCATACTCTGCACGCAGACCGCAAGAGGTCATAATTGTTGAGAGGTACCACTTTCACCCGTCCTCTTTCATCCCTTGCAGTACCATAAGCATGAATGAATTAACACGGAGTTAGCCGGAGTATTATGACACAAAACTGATGTTTAGCCAAGACTTCAATGTTGAACACAAAAACCAGCAAAAACAAAACAGAACGAGACATAGACTAGTCTCTAATAGTCGCTACATACACAAAGCAATCACATAACCAGGCCTGTGGAAAACCAAGCCCTTTCACTACGTGCACGAATTCAGTGAAAGAGTCTGGAAGAAATCACCTACTCCTTCAAAATAAATCTTGTTCACCCTTTTCAGGCGGATCTCCAATGTCGCCATCTTAAAAGTTGAGCCCGCAAGAAGACGAATCCAGCGAACAACCACCTGAGTTTGAAAGCGAGGTTGGCGCATGTTGGAGCATGTGCAGTGCTGTTTGGCGGGAATCGTTCCACAGGTTATGCCGCAAAAATATGTCCAATCATCAGGAAATTGTAATCTCCAAACCCATGAAACCGTAAGAACATTTCTTTGCCGATTTCTTCGATCGCTTCGTGGTTGATTGTTCGATTTTATCATCTGTTTGTTAGGAAAGGAAGGACGGAGCTAGGCGATGTCACTCCACATAACATCAAGCAGCTGAAGAAATTGAATTCTGTTGTCTTCCCGGTGAGCTACAACGATAAGGTAAGGAGGTAACTTGTCAGTCTGCTTTTTCAAGCAGAGGAAGACTAGTTTTCTTTTTGCGAGCAATTTCTTCCTTACTTTCTTCAATGGATTATGATCAAAATGCAATTTAAAAGACAAGATGGTCGTATGCATGCGAGCCTGCGATCATATTTGAAAATAATTTTAAAAAGTTGACTATGGCCATTAGGATTTTATAGCGTCTAAAAGGTTAGAGTAGAGGATGAATTTGATGGTATAAACAACTGATTTTTATCCTTCCAGTGATCCCGTGATCATCGACGAGCTGTGATCAATATAGAGTAATGTATTACATTCTTTCAGTCGAGGAAGTGCCTTTGTACAGTACATTTATAAAGTTTGATTTACCCTTTCATATTTGGGTGTGGAATGGAGAAATATGTTTTCCACTGCATAATAATTGTTTCGTTTCGGTGATGTTATGTATGCTGTAATCTGTTGCAAAAACGCTTTAGCATGTAAATTTTATGTACAGGTGTAAATAGAGTAAAAGATTTTTCTAGTATTGTATTTTTGGGGGGTTTACCGTTAGAAAACAAAATTGTAAAGTCATAAATACTATCTTTGTTGAACGGACCCAAGACAGTCCTGTTGAAATGAATACAAAAATAGGAAGGTCACTTCCTCCTCTCACACTAGATAAGCTTCTCTTCTTTACACACTATGAAAGTGTATTTGAATATGAAAACTGGATTCCTTGGGAAGTGACCAGGCTGTGCAAAAGTTCTTTGAAAATTGTTGTTTTCATTAATGGTTCCTCAAAAAGTATTTAATTATTTCATTGGCATTATCTTATTGCATTTTTGTGTGTCAGAATAATGCCAATTTTTTAGAAATCTGTCCTTGCAAAATTAAGTCCATGAATATGTCGCTGTTTCAGCCAGAAAATTTTATTTGAGGGCCAAAGTGGTCCCCGAAGACCTTTTTTTAGGCCAAATTGGCCCTTTTTTTTGTTTTCTTGGGGCCATCACTGATTGCAACCCGGGATTCCCGCAATGGCACAGTCTGGCAGAAACACTGATAGCTCATCCAAAAAAGTTACAAATAGTGGAGGTAAAAGGTGTAGATATTTGGGTTGGCAAGTGCAGGAGACAGCAACAATAGCATATTTTCTGCAAGCCTGAGATTTGTTAGCCTTGCAGAAATTGAGTCTAAGAAGGTATCACAAAAAAAATGGATTAAAAGTCTGCCAGATGCACGTTTGTCACTAATCCTGATACTCTATTATACAAGCTAACCCATGCTTAAGTCTTACGTAGAATGTTTTGTTGTTTCACAGTTTTACAAGGATGTGCTTGAAGTTGGAGAACTAGCTAAACTAGGTAATTTGATGTTGTGTCTGCAAGACTGCAAACCCACCTGTTAGTTAAATGTGCTTTCTCTAAGGGCAGGTCGTTAAGAGTATCTTACTTCAAATCCTTGTGACACCATACTAAAACTGATAAACATATAATTTCCCATCATTATTAAGTAAACGTTTCATCATATTTTAGTACAAATTATAACCTAAGCTTAGGGCTATAAGTCCCTCTCAATTTTTCAACTATCATGATAGAGATATCCAAACCATACTGTAGTTGTAGTCAGGCATGATAAAAATATTAAAATGTTTGTTGTCACTGACTAAAAAAGGGTTGATCTGGATGTTTCAGTTTAAGTACTGTAACCTTCAGCATAAAAAATTATGCCTTAAAAATGGCATCAAGATGTAAATGAGGCCTTTAAAAATACCGTCAGTCCCACTAGGGATTGGCTAAAATAGTGTACATGACTGGAATCTTGATGTGCTCATTAATAGAATTCTGGTCATGCATCAAATGCCACACTTTTAGAAACAATCTTCGGGACCACTGCGAACAGTGGTCCACTTTCTGTACATCATCAAGATCAATCGTGACTGTTTTGTGCACAGTGTTGTGCCAACAAAGATTTCTTAGGGAAGGTATGTTTTTTATTGCAGGGGGGGGGGGGGGGGGGGGGTATTTTAAAATTTTTTTCAAAAAAAAGTGGTGGCCCTCCCACTTCCCAAAATGGATTAATGCATGACCCTTCACAAATACCCACACAGAAACATCTGACCCTCCCCCCACTTCCTCCAAGACAAAAATAACCGGAAGTGAAAATAACTAACCAGAAGTGTTACTCACATAACTGGGTCTGTGCACAAAGCAGTTAATTGCATGGTATGTGATAAAAATGCGCAAGGAGAAGAAGAAAGAGGAGACTGAAAGGGAGCAAATAGAATGGCTGAACCCGGAGTACAATGACATTGACTTGGTTGGACTGTACAACTCCGATAAGCTGTCATCCTTGAGGGTGGACAAGCTTTCCTTGTACTTTTTCCATCACAAGATCACCTTCAAAGGGAAGAAAGCTGAAAAGGTCGCAATGATCAAAGCACACATTGGCAGCTTGCTGTATGATTCAATGGAGTGTCAACAACCTCGGCAGCCCCCCGCTAAGAAATGTGCAGCAACAAGTGACCTCATCACTTTCTGAGGTTGAAACTGACCTGCAAAGTGATGTAATAGATCGAGTTGTCGGTTCAAGCCCGAGTAGCTTAAGTAATGAATCATAACCGGAGACTGATTTTATACCAGAACCCTGTGTGGAGACATTACCGCCGTCAAAATATGGCCACCTGTAAATAATGTAGATTAATCTTGACTGGTAGCTTTGCTTGTATATTCAAGTTTTAGGTTTCTATACACTTTGCATTTTTGTCAACTAAGCGACATGGAGTAATTTTTTCCTTGCCCAAAAAAACTTTGACCCTCCCCCGGTTGCGAATAAAACAGGTTTGACCCTCCCCAATTTGTAAAAGATTTACTAATGACCCTCCCCTCCGAAGCCCCGACCCACCCCTTCCCAATAAAAACGTACCTTCCCTTATCACCTCTAACAACGGCTCTTTTGCTCTTGTTTTTAAAGTGCGCGAGGTTTATCCAATGTACACTTTTTCGCAATCTTTGCCTTTAATTTTGTAAACAACTCCGGTGGATAGATCTTCGCTGAATTTGGTTTTTTCTGGCTTTTGGGCCACATATTTGACATGAAACGGATTCAAAGTTTTTGTGATATTTAATTATATCCAAACCAATTACTACTTGAGTAAAATTAAGATTAGCAGACCAACTATGGTCTAAATACTATATGTCGAAATTCACTCAGCTGTCTCCTTTTTTTTGTTGTACCTTTCACTACAACACATATCCATGTTATAGATGATTCCGTTACATAGTGATCTTACACAGTATTTTTTCTTTCTACTAGCTTATTACAATGACATTGTAGTTGGTGCAGTTTGCTGTCGAATTGACCAGACAGAAGATGCAAGAAGACTTTACATAATGACATTAGGATGTTTAGCCCCATATAGAAGACTTGGTATTGGTAGGTTGATAGAAAAACATTTGTATTTGTTATTTGCCAATATTTTGAGAGAAGCATGTCACTGTACACCCCATGTATGCTCAGTTCAAAGGCTTGATTTCAGATAATTAACAAATATTGGACGAGGTTGGGCAAAATATCGTGATTTGTCAGTGGTGAGCAGATCAATTATTTGCTGATGCCTTAAGGCCAAAGCAAATCATTGATCTGTGAGACACTGACAAATAGCGATTTTTTGCATTAACTGAGGTCAATAATGTTTTATCATTCGATCACCAAATTTGTTTGCTTATTTTAATCACTCTCTGAGAGCTCAGGGGAGAAATCCCCCATGTTTCACCAGAGATCATGGTTACATTACGCATGAGCAGAATATTTGCAGCAAAACACATTTAGACCGTACTACACATGAGCAGACCATTATTTGTAGGCAGTTATTTGCAGGACATGTGGTTGGCTCTCGGCCAATTGAAAGGAAGAAAAAATGCATCGAATGATAACAGAAATGGTAATTAAATATAATAAGTAGCAATGTTTATTGAACTTGAAAAATATGTGCAGAAGACTGAGAGTTTGTCATTATCTCTCAAGTGTTCTTTAAATGTTGAGCTGTATTTCGTTTAACACAACAGCCTTTTGCTCGCAGGTAAATAACTTACTGCTATAACCACTAAAATGTGGCACACTGATAATATATTATAATAAAATTGTGTCATGTTTCAACATTTTTTTCCTACTCTAGGAACTGTCATGCTTGAACATGTATTGAAATGCTGTGAAAAAGATGGCAACATTGACAATGTCTATTTGTAAGTATAAGATTTTCAAAACTCTAAAGGGGACAGCAACAAGGTTGCTAGATAAACAAATTATGAAATAAGCCTTTTCTAGAGGGGAATTTTTTTTTTTAGTAACTGAGCTGTACATGTAATTGTTTGTTTTTGTTTTTTTGCTTATGTTCTGTATTGATCTTTTGTCTCCAGGATCTCATTGAACAATAACAAGTTGTTTATTTTTTAACTTTTGTACTCAAAGAAATAACTTGCTATTGAAGAAGAAAGTTCTTGGGGAGAAGTCATAAGCAGAATTCTTTTTGCTTTTTAATTGCAGGCATGTCCAAGTTAGCAATCAAGGAGCTATAGGATTTTACAAGGGATTCGGATTTGAAATAATAGAAACCAAAAAACAATACTACAAGCACATTGAACCGGCTGATGCCCACGTCTTACAGAAAACACTGAGGAGCAAGAAGACCGATATATGTGTATAAACATGGGATCTACGTTCCATGAATAGAACATTTGAACATTTGAACCAGGAGCCGGATCTACAGAATAGCAAAATCTTAGGCCCAGACCTACGTGAGGGCTGCCCCAGAGAGTGGGTCATGAGGTCTTCAATTGAATGGTTCGTGTGTAGTTAATGTAGTTGACGGCGGCAAAATTTATGATAAGAAAAGTAACTAGTTTATTGCATTTTTTAAATCAGGCAAGCTTTCAATAGGCAGCAACAATGACAACAAAAACAGCAACTGATCTCATTACTTTTTGTATTTGTTTTTTGTACTATGGTTCTTCAATGATACAACAAAAAAATGTACACAGTCAGACCTGCCGAATCCCGTGTAGTTTGACGGCTTTTTCCCGTTTTATAGATTAGAATTTTGAGGTCAAAATATTGTAGCAATTGAAAATATAGTGAATTAAAGTGAATTGTGAGAAAGAAAACACAATTGCAGCATATTAGAAACTGGAGGAAAGCTCAGAACTGCAACTAGAGTAATTACATAGTGGTATTTTGAGGTAACAATTTTAAAAATTTCTTGTTCTTTCAACCTCATTCTGTTTTTGCACAAATAACACAAAGGCAGAAGGTCTAAACTTAAGGCTGGTTTTCACTAGCGACGGAGTCGGAGTCGTAGTCGGAGTCCAAGTCGTAAGAGCTCTCATAACCTGGTGAAAATCGAAAATCAGAGTCGTAAGCGGAGTCATAAGCTCGACGAAATTGGAGTCGGAAGAATCAACGTTTCCATTTCTTCCAATTCCGTTTACAACCCCGTCGTTTATGATCCAGTAAAAACTAATAATGTGAAATGTCGGAGTCGGAAGCAAAAGCAGAAGAACTAACCAATCACAAGGCCCGGAATCGGACATTGTGATTAGTTTATTCTTTCGCTTCTGCTTCCGACTCCGACAATCTAGTTTTCACTGGATCGTAAGCGACGGAGTCACAAGCGGATGCAGTGTTCTGCTTCCGACTCCATCAGTTTGATTTTCACTGGATCGAATCACTCTACACTTCTGATTATTACTCCGACTACGACTCCATCGCTAGTGAAAACCAGCCTTTAAAGAGAGTAACTTACAGTATGGTATAGATCTCTGCTGTCATTGTGACCCCTGGGGGCACTCCCTTGTGAAAAGGTTGGGGATGCGCATTGGAAAATTTGAAATTAAACCCCTACAGGAGACCAGTCTGAGCATGGCTCGCGCTTAATTTAATCCCCAAAATGTATCCCTTATAATAGACATGAAAGTGGGTTTTTTTTAAAATTATTTCTTCGAGAGCAACCGTAAAAGATACCTGGACAACTGAAAATAGTAGCGTTTTGTTCAGAACACCCTCAGTGAGACCAACATGTGTGATTTACACCCCTAAGCAGGATGACGAGCATCCCGTGCCTTTTCATTCACATGGGATCCCTCCCCAGGGATTACTTGAGAACTCCTGTATTAAAAATTGGAGTGCTTTTGGATGAAAGATCAAATTTGGATTATCTCATAATTATTGGAGACCTTTCTTGTAGTCTTCTTTTCACTGATTGTAAAAGCAATAAACTTTTAATCAAAATTATATTGACTTGTATCCTGACATTTCTAGCAAGCATGATTTGAGGCTGAAAATTTCAGCCTTAACTGTCGCCTAGCCTGAAACTTTTTCCATGCAGATCCTTGTAATCGCCAACTTCATTTCAAGAGGATTTACCACACCACGCCGGAGGAATATGAAACGCAGCTTCCTTTCTTCGGTTAGGTCTTCTGTCCACACTAAGCCGTCCCGAAAACGCCGGCTTTGCGTTTTAGTGTGGAGAGAAAACATTTTGAAAACGAAGCTTGAAAACGATGAGGTTACGACAATCATGTGATTTCCCTGACCGAGCGTTACTCAAACACCAAATGACCGCTGATTGTTGGGTTTTCAAATTTTTCTAACGTAGTATGGACGAAAACATTTGATGCGTTTTCAGAGTGAAACCTCCGTTTTCAAATTCCTTAGGCGTAGTGTGGACGCGGCCTTAGAAGCTGGGCTGGTCACTCAAGTTCTCCTAAAGAGCCTAAATTTAAGCCTAGGCAGGTCGTTGCCAGGCCATGCCAACGATAGCAACGGTGGAAAGACTTCCTTTGATGCCCCAAGAAATCGAACCTTGATCACATTTGCCACTAGTGTGCGATTTTTCAATTCTCATTTCCACGAACAGATTAGGTCTAACAGCTTTTTCGAGCTGTGTCATCTATTACGTAGCTTAAAAGACGGAAGGGTACAAGTTTAATAAAAAGCTGGTTTTCAGTATCGCACAAGCGTCTCTCCCTTAAGAACTGGAAGCGCTGTTCCCATCGTCCCCCACGCGCATCCTCACTCTCGTTTCTACCTCCCCCTCGCCAAGGGAGCCTTTGCGGAGAAGAGAGAAGCAACATGAGAGAGCTACATGAGAACAAGGTTGGGTTATGCACGCAGTTAGATGCCGAGAATACGCGATTTGCATGATGGTGTCCTTTGACTACAACTACCAGAATCTTTGAATTTTTTTGCTTCTTCTGCTAATCTGGGTATTAAATTGTTATTTAAATCCCACTGCGACTTCAAAATTTAAACAACGAAAGGAATTCTGGTGGTTGTGGTCAAATGACGACAACGTGCAAATCTACTTTTAGCGCCTTTTGTTTGAAAAATTTCCTAACAAAAAGTCCTCACTTCGTCTGCTGCCTTATACTTGTGCGCTGGTGAAAAACCAGCCTTACCTTCCCCACTCCACCCAGGTAACGCTGCACTTGCGCTTTTTCGCGCTCTGCTACTGAAATGCAGTTGTTTTCAATAAAAATACAACAAATTTCGATTTTGGGACGTTTGCGGCATTAAATAGGTTTATTACGGTTACCAAGGCTCTTTGAAATTATGCAACCTCTACATTACAGACTCCTCTGTAATACGACTGGGCCGAGTCACGGGTTGGTCACATAAATGGCTCAGGGACTCTGCCGCCAGGAGTAAAGCAACCAAAAGACACGGCTAAGAAATTCAGGCTCTACATTGAGGTGTTCTCTATCGGTGATTAGTAGAATTCTACTAGTATACTAATGCAAGTGCTACAATCTGATTGGCTAAGCTACTCATATACTATCAGCCAGTAGTATAAATCTACTAGTCTTCAATCACGAATGCCGTTCTCTGATTGGCTACGCAACTCACTATCTATTCTGTTGCAGATAGTGAGCAGCGTAGCAGCGTGCGCTGGGGGCCCCTTCTTTGTGTTTTCGAAGTGTCTTTGAAGAGGATTTACATTAAATTTTTGAACGACTAGTAGATTTACCCTAAAACAATTAGATTATTCGCTCTCGATTTCTATGCGTGAAAGTTGACGAGGGCACAGCCCGAGTCAACTATTTAAACAATAGTGTTTTTGTCGAGGAACTATCGGCTGATAGTTGCCCCGCGGAAATTTGATGGATAGTACTCGTCCGTGAAAATATTTCTGTAAACAAGCGGGCTTACAGAAAGTAAGCAATTGACATTGTATTAAAAGGGTTTTGTTTGCTTTCTTTTTCAAATTTTACATTTGGCTTTCACGGCTTTCATCTAAAAAAGCTGAAAAATTCAATAAGATTTTTGAACTGGCGCGCGGAAGAAGATTTAGTGGTGAACAGTAAAGACAATAGAGTGTTTATGTCTCGGAACTATCGGTCTGATAGTTGCTCCTTGGAAATTTGATGTTCTTAAAACTAGCATATTTGCCCTCGAAGCTTCGCTTCTCGGGCAAGTATTTGTTTTAAGAACATCAAATTCCCGTGGGACAACTATCAACCGATAGTTCCTCGACAGAAACACTCTATTGTTAAATAGAAATCTCGAGCTACGGACTCATCAACTATCACCTCATACACCTCATAGAAATCGAGAGCGAATAATCTAATTGTTAAATAGGAAAGTATAGGTATTCTGAATAGCTAGGTGAATAGGTATTCTGTTTACGCTTGTTCATGCTTTATTGTATCCTGAATCTTTCACAAACATTTAACACATTTTATTGAAGCAAGTTCACAATTCTGAAGTTAAAATAGTAAACATTTGAAATCTCTCTTTTTTGTATAAATTAACAGAATTCAAACTTGCCTTACTTGTTACTTTGCACTATACAGATGATCTAAGTATATTCACAAGTGAAAAATATACTTGAAAGTTACTAATTCAATAATTTGTTTCTTCTCATTCTTATTAACAAAATTAAACCGTCACACCACTTAAATTTATTTTTCACGCAAAGCACAAGACTATACGGCAACCGAAGCCTACATAACCTGAGATGTTTTCTAGGGCTTCCATTACCACATTAAACGTCCTTCGAAGCTCCTCTTAGAAGCTTACATCTCTCTCTCCTCGTCCGCCATCTTGAGGTTAATTTGACGCGTGACACAAGTATCCCAGAGAACGTACAGAAAGAGCGTCCCATACTAACGTTATCATCTTTAGTGAAAACTCATGAAGGTTTAACAAGAAGACTGGGTGAAATAATTCTCTTAATCCGTCATAAATAAATGTTACACATTAAGAAGTCGTCACGTAGCAACTTTTCTTCCATCTACACGAAGTAAACACTGATCAATGTTCGATGTTGGAGAAGCTCTTCATTTCAAGTGAGCCAAAATCAAATTGAATGGTTAGGAGTAAACAGAATAACAACCTTATCCATTCAAAACTTGTTTTAAGTGGAATTTACTTAGAAAGCCGGCATCCACAGTAAGGTGGCTGAGCATGGCAGTTGTGTTATTTCTGGAAATAAATGACGAGAGATAAACTCAGTGGATCTTAGTGAGTGCTTAAAACAGAATCACATGTCACAGTATACTAAATACAACGAACAAAGTTTGGAAACATTACTTATTGTATGCTAATACGCTAAGACATTAATTATACCGAGTTCAACAAGGGCCATTCAAATGTTCCCTTTTCCTTTTCCCTTTTCCCTTATAATTTTTCTGACACAATTCATAAGGTTCAGAGAATGCTTCTGAAATCAAAACAAACAGTCCTATTAAAAATTGAACCATAAATACGAATAAATTCAATCACTGTAATTATTAATGCTCGTCAATTAACTTAAGTATTCTATCTTTGATCTTTTGGGTTGCTTTCTTTGCATTAGGAATAACATATCTTTCTGTCTCGGTGACTTGAATGGTTTCACCATCACTCGTTCCATATTTAAAAGTGATCAAGTCAGGGTGACGTCTTTTAGACGTGATTTTTACCACCGAAGTCAAATGATGTCTGTTTTGAATGTAAGCCCAGCCGTCTCTCTTGGGGATCTCTCGTAAAACAAACATTTGAACATCCGTAAGGAGAATATAACTGCGAAAAGAAAACAACAACACAGGTTATGTAAATATACAGTAAAATTCCGGTTCTTGACTGAGACCCCTCCGTTATAAGCCCGCCCCCCTTTCCCACGTCTGCTTACAATGATTTACCAATAAGCAACAATAACGAAAACCTGCAATCTGTATTCCCGTTAGATGACAACTCCCACTTTTTCTTATTTCCTGGTCTGTTTAACTGATTGCCCAGTGTTTTCACTGATAATTGTTTCTTTCAAACAAATGCAATTAAACAACAAGGCCTTGTTTCAATATCCATTGTCTGTTGGCAACTTATTAAAACAATTCTTGCTGACAATTCAATTTTAGTTAGCAGTACATGCCGTAGTGTAGAATTATAAATACAGTGTGATAAAAACAAAAAAAACTATGTTCTCTATTTTTGCTGAAGGACTCATACTCAGGTATCTACTTAGATCTGTGAAAGGATGATGGCCTGGAGGTCAGTTTTTAACTCGTGAATTGCGATAGCAAGTTACGAGTTTACAGTGGGTGGTCAGATTATTTGCTTAGGGGCCAAACAGGGTGAAAGTAAGAGGGAAGGAGTTAGAGCGGGAGATACACTCTCTCTCCCTCTCTTCTTTCTTTCTCTTACACCTTTACAGTTAACCTATCTAATCCCATGAAACAACCTGTTTGAAGACTATGTCAATAAATGTGACTTTGATCAACACGCTATTATAATACAGTCGAACCTCCCGTAAGCGTTTACGGGAGGTGGTCGCTTACGAGAGCTTAGACCATGTTGGGTTCAAAGTTTGCCTCATTAGCATATGGTGACAGCAGAGACTTAAATGCTTTATTCATGTGAAAAGTCAATTCCGAGAAAAAAATTCGGTACTATCAATTGGGAAATTTCCATCTCTTGTATTACCCAGGAATGCGATGATGTTACAACACCTTATTATCCAATTTTCGCTCTATTATCTCTCAAGTGGTCGCTTACGGGAGGTTAAAAACAAAAGAAATTTCAAACTTTTGACTCTAAAAGTGGTCGCGGTCGTTCACGAGAGGTGGTGGCTTACAAGAGGTTCCAAATATAGTGATTTGACTTGGAAACGTTTGTATTTTGGAAAACTGGTCGCTGCGGAGAGGTGATCGCAACCGGAGGTTCGACTGTATTTAGTGTTCTCTGTCATTCTTAGCGAATTGTGTACAAAAATGAGAAAATGTGAAGAAACAGAAAAAATCGTAACAATTTGGTTCTGGTGTAAATTTTATACTGCATGATAAAAGGAGGTAGCGCATTTGGAATGTATGTTTGATCTTTATGCAAGACAATTTCAGCGTAACACGTGAGAGGGTTCTCTGCTCGGGAAATAACTGGAGAGAAGAGAGCAACAGTCTGCTGACAGGCTGTTTGAGGTGTCCGGTTATGGTGAAATAACAATGGAAAATTCAGTAGACGTACCTAGGAGTTAAGTATCCGTTTTGAATTATTTGGTGGCACTGAAAAGACGCTGCGACATCTTTACGATGAAGCCACGTGTCTATGTTCACTGCTTCTCTTCGCGTTTCTTCCTCTGAACTAGCGCTGTAATTATCTGTTACAAGAAAAGAATCACAGTTTTGAGTTATAACGCAGTAAATACTGTGGGAGAGTGCCTCCGGGGCTTTAAATGAGCGTGCAGTTTCAAAATGTAAATGGAATGACGATTAAGATGCTGGTCACACTTCAGGCCATGTCCACACTACTGTACGCCGAAAAATTTGAAAATGCAACAATCACCGGTTATTTTGAATTTGTGTTTGAGAAAACTCAAGCGTGGAAATGAAATGATTTTCGTGATATCAACAATTTCGGAAAGCTCCGTTTTCAAAATGTTTTCCGACCACATTAAAATACAAAGCCGGCGTTTTCAAATTCCTGTGGTTTGAAGAGAGCTTTCGAAAAGTTCCGTTTTCGAGACAGCTTAGTGTGGACGGCCGGCCTAACCGCTGAAATGAACAACAACAGATCGGTAGTTCGTAAGTCTTCTTTAGTGACCAAGAAAACATAAACACAGACATATATTTCTAGTTTCAATAACTGACTGATTTGTCAGTATTGGGTTCTTTTCAGACGCTTCTGAGGTTCTTTTTTGGATAGGGAGGGAGAGTATTGACAGCTTAATTCATTCTTGTTAGTTGTTTCCTTGGGTAACCACAATCTCAATTTGCAAATATTATGCGTCTGCAGGAACATTTCATCCACTCAGAGTCAAACCAGTTACATCAAACAGTTAGATCTATACCTCCGTCTTCATCGTCATCGTCGATACTAAACACCGGTTGAACATTTCTATACAGCTTGCTTTGTCTGTCTTTATCACTTACATGTCTGGTAAAAAAATGCAAAAATTACAAAAAAGTGCTCACTTTACATACATTAACATAATTTACCATCTAGCCAATACAGTTCTTTGCGCTTCAATCACGTAAAAAACACCACGATGACAACTATAATCAGTGGCTTCTAAATTACCATGTACCATGCAATACCCTCACTGCGATTCGAACCCATGACCTCCATGTATCTAGGAGGTTATATATGTAGGTTCAAATCCCATCGGGGACTCGTATCTTTTTTTCCCTTTGTGGGACTACCTGCAATAATATTGTAGACATGTATGCTTACCATCTATCCCAAAACCGTGTACAGAAAATTCTGTGCAAAAGCCCCTTTATGACCGATGACTAAACAATGATAGGATTGGCATCCAGTGAGGGTGTAATGCTACACAGATATAACGAGTTAATCTGAATAACAGGTACCAAAATTGTGTCATTAACAAGCAAGACCCATGACTGGTGATATCAGTGTTTTTCTTTGTATTCTTACCTTTCTACAGGATGGTGAGAATCAGCGATATATTTTCCTATTTTCTCTCTTACGTGGGTTCCTGATTTGATGGCTGAGGAAAGCATGCTGACTAAGCCACCCTGTGGCATAAAAACACATACAGTTAATATTAAATTAATAAAAATAAAGATGAGCAAAATTTCCTGGACTGCTTACAGTGTACAAAATAATTAAGACGGATTCCGCTCGAAGTTTCGAGAAATACATGCAAAAATTATTTACTAAAAGTCTACTTACAGCACGGTAACTTTTTGACTACTATTTAAAACATCTCACCATCATTCACCATCTTTATTAACTTATCACATCTCACTGTAATTCATTTCTCTAGGTGACCCCGCGATTAAATCCCCAAGCATTCTCGAGAAAGTTAAGGTCGAACCATGTAAGAATACGTGTGTTAAATTGTGTTTTGAACCAACGCGAAACGTCCATTTTAAGTGAAATAGAAATAACCTCAAGTTCAATTTCTCTCGCAGCGTCAGCTTCAGAGCTTCAGTCTCGATAAATTCTTCTTACGTTTATTCTAAATATTACCATGCTATGAGGTTTCTTGGCAACTTTATTTTTGTCATTATTGTTCGAATGTTCTGCGGAAATCATCTTAAATTTGCTATCATGTCTGTAGTAGTATAGCGTGTTGTTTAACCCTCAGATGGTACCAAAACACTGTGGATTAAGCAGTTCTCATTAAGCACAAAAAAATAACTAAGTTGTCAGTAATAAGCTTGCTACATATACAGTCCCTTACTCTGGAATCACTTGGGCTCTGTTCCCCTCTGGATAGTTCATGATAACTCTAGAAACAATCAAGCCAAAGTTGGCATCAGTTATTTGTTACTATTATCACAGCAGTCAATATGTATGGGTTATTGACCAAGTGTGAGGTTAAGATGGCTGGATATCGGCCAAGTTCTTTTTTTTGCGTGTTTATGGAGCGAGACGGAGTCGAGGTCCATAAACTCGCAAAAAAAGAACTTGGCCAATACCCAGCAATCTTGATCGAACAAGCTTGGTCAATAAATGATCTATTGTATGGCTTTCGGGAAAGTTTTTCTTGCGGGACACGGCGGGTAGTCCCGAGCGGGCAAGAAAGCTCCACCTTGCCAGTTCGAGTAGCCAATCACAGCGCAGGATTTGATTCATCTTGCCCGCTCAGGGAGCTAGCCATATAATAAACAGTGTAACTGGTAGACCTGGTTTCAAGACAAAGGATCAGTGTATGACGTAAACGGAAAAAATAGAAATGGAAAGTGCAATGAACTGAAGGAAAAGAAAGAGAAGGGAAGAGGGAGAAAAAATAAAAATGGAAGAAAAAAAGACGAGAAGGGAAGAAAAAGGAAAATAAAGTTTGTGCTTAATTAACTTATGCCTGTCATGCAAAAGAGGAAAAATTGACCACATGATATTCTCAACAAGTATTTACAGTAGACTGCAGTATATCATTCTCATTTAAAAGGGCCCAATAAAAAACTTCGTAAGTACAATATTGTTACCTGTTTTTTTTTTTTATTTTCCAGTTGTACTGTTATACATGCCAATTTTGTCTTCAGGAATAATAAATCAAAATAACTCGTAAAACCTCCAAAGATCCTTTAAATTATTCTCATTACATTGTACATTTGTACTCTTTTCTTTTTGCAAATGACATGTATATATTTCGTTTCTAAGTCCTGGAGACTCATGTATACGGCAACAATACTAACCTCATCTTCTGAAAACGCTTCTGGTGTGCAGACAATACAGGTATTGGATGTGTGGTCTGCCAGTCCAGTTGATAAGTTGTCAGATAACAGTTCATGCAGGGCTGATATCAAAATGAAAAATACCAGTAAGCTCAGCATACTTCTCTCAAGTTCATTGACACTTGTGCAACTTTATACACTCTTACACAACTTGGGGATCGAGAATGTAGTTTCAAAAAATGAACAACTAGCAAAGCCTTGAACACAGCTATAACTGTTCTTTGTGATTATTCTTAAAGTAATCCTACCCTGTTGGAACAAATTGGACTCAGGACATTCCAGTGAGGCTTGACTAGTGACTAATTAACAGTTTCAGTAGCAATTTTTATGCATCCCTGCCAAACAAAGACAAACAGAGGCCAAACACTTCCGTGCGTAGTGCGGGGTTCTCATTAAGCGACAGCAACCAGCTAAAAAACTGGCAACTTAGATTTCTGAACTGCCTACTTTTCATGAAAATATAATATGTGTGTAAGTTGTAAAGAGTAGTGCTGCAATGATACACCAATGCACCGGTGAATCACGATCTTTTTGGCACAATGTGAATATCGATATTACAACAGGTTTTTTGGAACTTGTCGAAATTTTCTGGGGGAGCATGGCCCCAGAACACCCTAAAGGCTTGTTCCTGCGGCACGCAAAGCAGTGTGAGCCATCTACTTCATGCAACTAGCCCTCTACTTCCCAAATTGATAACAACCCTCAGGTCGGATTAACCATGCCCAACTTTGGAAAACAACAACATACCTTGGTAACCTCCACGTGCGATACTGACATATTTGGACTTTTTCTGAAAACAGAAAACCAATATTAAACAAGTCAAGATTTGTCCATGTACAAGTTACAAGGCACTAACATGTAAGTTGCCAAATGTAAAATCCACATGCTTTAAAAAGTACACCAAGAAACAGAAATGTGTGATGGCATTATCAAATTTTTGGGTCTCATCAACATGTAATTGTACAATGTTGAGAACCCTTCATCATTAAATTCTATTTTTGATTGCCTTGGAAATGTTTCCTCCTCCCCCACCACCTTCCACCTAGACAAGTGGTATTTTGCAAAAGAGTCGCAAATACTTTTGTCACCCATTGTAGGTATGGAGTTCCCCTAATTTGGTAGGTCTGTCTGCTCTCTGAAATCACATGAAACCTTTACAAGTACAACTACTGTTTCAGGACACTACATTTCCTGTCACTGCAATTGTGTAGATACCTGAAGGAAGTTAGCAATGACCATGTGAACATACTGATCTTCTTCTTCACGTCCCGAGCCAATGAAACACAAATGTTCCCCACTTGCTGCAGATCCTGCTTCAATGGATTGCTGCTGTGTGGCAAACAATGCACTGGCTGCTGTGGCAAACTCTGATGGAGCTTGCAACATCTGCAAGAATGATGGAAATTACATCACTCAAAACTGTGAACTAACATGCATGCACAGCCTTAAGTTTTTCAAGAGTCACAAGTATTGATCAAGATGTTCTGCGTAAGAAATTGATTGCATATTGATTGCTGTTAAATGCTCTGACTAGTAATTAACTAATGACTGACAAGGTGTGAGAATAGCCAGGCCTGGACCCTTGGTTTTTAGTTTTATTCCAGGAAATCTTGCTTCACTTTAAAGATGGATGTAATGACACTTCTGTAAAGTCTCAGACACAGCTTACATGCACACAACTGGGTATTTCCAACTTGCAAATATCAATGGCTATGAACTGGAAATAACTTAAATTCTGTTTTGCGCCTCACCAAGTTAGCATCCAAGTGAAAAGCAGTTGGAAGATGACCACTATTGTACTGATCTGCAGGCCTGCAGTCCACTACAAAGAACCTCACACCATCCTTCTGGAAAACAAATGGGGTAAAAAACATTTAACAATAATTAAGAGTACAAGACTGAGTTTTATCGCATCACAGTTTGTCTAAATCACTAGCTAAAAGGAAAGAAAATAAAACATACCTTGGAAGATTGATTCACTTCAACTAGTTCTGATACAGAAACCGGTAAACACAATGCTTGAGAAATACTGTTGGAATTAATAGTTTTGATACCAAATAGCTGATTATAGTAATCCTGTAGAGTGAAACAAATCCAGAGAAGTCTAAATAACTTGTAAAGAATGAACCTTATTAAAAGTTTCATATGCCTTTATATACAAGGTTACAGTGTGCATAAATCAATAAACATAGTAACTTTTAAAAGATTCTGCAGGCACTCTGATTGGTTAAATATATAAACAACTAGAATATGCTAATTAGTATGTATACAAGAAACAGAAGAAAGCATGTAACATTTGTACTGATGGAGGGAGACGTTTCTGCAGAAAAATGTCTGTTATATTGAAAATCGTTGTTTTTTATCTAAACTTTAAGGTGACTTTCCTGCTGTCCAGACCTTTCACTACACATGTACAAGACATTCAAATTATTAATTTTCTAAAAACTCATTACAACTGGGATATTATCCAAAATGCATCATTACTTTGACCGAATCTAAATCGTTTACAGTTGTGTATAAATATAGTAATTAAATTATGACAGTTTGCTCCCTGTTCATATCTCTACCTGCACAAGTTAGTAACACCATGAACTGGTTCTAACCTTTCTAAAGGACTGTGGTGTCCTTGACACATAATACTGAGCTAAAGAACAGAAGTCTTCAATGTCATCTTCCTCTAACTGAAGAGGAATTGAGGATATTGTTTCTGCAACAAAGTTAAGACAAAGAACAGCATTACAACACAGCACAGCCTGTTTTCATTGCACATAAAATCCATTATCCTAGATTTTAACTAATGTGTATTTAAAAATCTTTGTACATGTACCTCAGTTGACATTTCTTTAGTTAACTTATTCTTTTAGAAAAAAACTGTTCTATAAAGTGTACTGAAGCTCTACAATTTCCAAAATTGTAGTTCGATAGAAATGCAAAAGCCTACTGACCACAACATAGAATAAAGTTAGACTTATAAAACTGACACCCACATGGAATACTCAGGGGATATACATGTATTTACTAGTAAACACTGGATCATTGGATAATGCAATTTAATGCAAGTTAATTAGCCAGGTTAGCCATTATGGTATATTGAGTAATTTTAATCCATCAAATGTTTTTGATCACACGCAATTGGTCTAAACATGTCACATGACCAAATGTGTCCCCGCTAAAACTGCACAATAAATGTTTGAAGGATAATAAACACAACAGCCTCCATTTGACTTTAATATATGCTCAGATATTTTTTCTTGGACATTATCATTCTGTTCCTCAAAGCTCACAATTTTCCTTGAGCTCTGCTCCCAAAAAACTGTTTGCTTCTCAGAACAGATGATGTCCGCGGTCAAATATCTGTTTTCAGGCCAAATGGAGGCTATTATTTACTTAATTACCATGCTCTACAAATATGGTAAGCTTACACATAATTTTCGGGGTGTTTTTATTTTTATATTGATGTCGTTGTTCCTAGTGAAAGCAAGTTAACTGTGGCGAATTGCAATTGAACCAGAGCTATTAATCAAATACAAACAACTTGTGATGGCGTTAATGAGGTAACACTGCCTTGCCTTTGGTTATCCCATACGACTTCCTGTGATAGCGTGACAAAACAACCTCACTTATCTCTCCAGCACCACAAGCTGAATGACAGACAGCACGTGCTGGATCGGACAAGAGTATCGGTTCGCAAGCGATGTTCAAAGGCGATGAAAAAACAACAAGCTTGGGGGATGTCGCTGCGCAGATTTAACCGCACCACACAGGAGTGACCCTTTGTTTATTATGCAGGAATACATGACTAACCTCGTCTCCAAAGGGAGGGAGGGAGGGAAAATTAAACGATAGATTTACAATAAGTAATAGGTATGTTGCTTAGACGAACTCAAAATGGACTCGGAACAGTTGTCCAAGCTTTTA
>Ga0126339_10000401_pt1 | contig 23192 bp, 15 predicted proteins | sample OrbTmetagenome_2_FD_92532 | JGI IMG/M metagenome (GOLD analysis project Ga0126339, IMG submission 92532) | Coral microbial communities from Petempiche,Puerto Morelos, Mexico - Orbicella T R C metagenome | ecosystem: Host-associated > Invertebrates > Cnidaria > Coral | place: Petempiche,Puerto...
CAAGCGACGACGGGGAAGACTTCTTTGCGGACGAGCTGCTTGTATATTAGGAATGGAAAGCTAGATACGAAGTGGAGGAGCAGGCAAACAAAAAGCAGGAAAGAAAACTCAAGGACTGCTTTGGACGGTAATTTCGTCACCTAAACACAAGACTCCCACGCGTGTTTATAGCCCGTTTACATTTGTCCTTAGCGAGAATGTATTTTGTCAAGGTGTGGTTGTTCTATTAAATACAGTTTGTGTTTTACGTTCTGGAATGCTTCATGTTTATAAGAGCGACGTAAGCGTTGCATTTTTCGAGACTTGATGACCTCCAAAACACTGGCTTCGATCGATTGAAAATCATTGTAGAATTGTTTGGACCTGTATTTTTGAAGATACGAGAAGCAAGGCGGAAGGAAACATTTCATACAATTACCGATTTCACATTGCCACACGTTTTAAGTCGTAACTCCAAATAACTCCAAATTTTGCAGTGAAATTCGTCGGATAAGCGAAAAGGATGTGTTCCCTATGCGGTCCGCAGATAATGTTATGCGGTCATACTTTCGACACTAATGTATAGAATGTTTGTCGCTATGCTGATTTCCAAACCTTCGAAAAACTCTGTGAGTGTAACAATTTTGTTATCATATAATTCTAAAGGATTAATCTTCGACTTTTATTTAAATCGAAAGAGAAATAAGTGCTGGTTGGCGGCGTACAGTTGCGACCTATTTACGCATCAGTATGTTTGGTCGTAACGCTTCTTGATTGAGCACACAACTTTACCGGCTGTGTTATAAATACTGCGGGACTGGAAGATATAGGTTGTCGGTAATATTTCGACAAATTGCTGGTTGGCTTTAGGCAGAACATTTTGAAAATAGCGTTTGAAAGACTGCGGAACAAATTCCAGTGAGAGTTCTTCAATGGTTCTCACAGACTCAGTTCGCTTGTTTCAGTTCGACAAAATCAACCACCGTTCATGTCTATTGCACCATTGACCGATCATCGCTAGTAAATTGTACAGTATATCTTTTTTTAGATCTGGGATATTGCTGCAACAGCCGATAGCAATTCTGGAAGGCAATTTTGCACACTTTTCGAATGTGTATTGCACCATCCTGAAGGAAATGAGAGGACGTGAGATATTTGACCTTCCTTGGTAGACGTCACAACAGCCGCTGGACCCATTCTCCTCAAGCTCGGTCGTGAAACAAAATGGCGGTGCTTTGGGGCTATTTTCCAGGTTTCGTCGGGGCACAGAAAATCGAGGATTTAACCGAATCCAAAAACTTTTTCGCAGAGGTATTTCAAATAACATGTAGATTCGTTTTAGCCAGCAAAAAATTTTGGGGTTAGGTGCACTTTAAGGAGGGACTTGTCTTTCCTCCTCGCCGGTCGCTTGTGGCTACAATGGTGTGGTCTTCCTGTGCTTAATACCGTTATCCTCCAAATACCACTCAAACACCTCTGATCTGAACAGTAGATCATTAAGATTCTCTCCAAACAATCTATGACTTATTCTGACGTTGTATAACGCATGATTTCCACTGCATAGTATCTGCTGAAGTAATCAACGATGACTATGACAGATTATCCTGAAGGTAATGAGCCTAACAAGTCGATGGCCAAATCTTTCCATCGGCCACTTGGTAATAGGGTTGAGTTGATTGGCTCTGGGTTTGCTGCACGGCTTACAAGCTTAAAGCCCACGACAGGTTTTGCAAACTTCTCGGCTTCCTTGTTGATCCCAGGCCACCATACTTTTGATCGCTATCTCTGCTTCATACTGACAATTCCTGGGTGTACTGTAATGCCAAATTCCTCAGAAACCAAAATTATCCACGCAAACAATGTTGACAACCTCCACACTTTATCGGAGACGATGACACGATCGAAAGCCTCGATGGTTCTGGATGAGACCAGCCCGTTTCTCGAAAGCCCCGGGCAATTTTCAGGCCCATAAAGCCATTTTTCGTTCATCTGTATCCAAAAACAAAGAGAGGTATGCGCCTGAAACTTCTTGTATGAAAGGAACATCTGTTCATATTTAGAATATGTGAATAAAACAGCTCTGTAATCAAAAAGTTTAAGATTTTGCTACGGCTTTCCGGGTGCGACATCTTTTGGGGACTTTCGAGAAACGGGCCCCAGAACAAACGCCCTGGTAGGAACATAATGAGCAACAATAGCGTGGTGAGCGAGTAGAAAGAATAACTCAGACTGTGTCAACCTACCCCTAACTTCTTTTTGTCGGCATTTTGTTTCTCGTTGTCGAGGCAACAAACAGCTTGTTAACCGTTCGTGTAAACGGCTAGGAATGCGAATATCCCTTCAGTGTAAATGCTTACGAATTCGAAAACTCTAAAATTAATGAATGCGGAAACATTAACGAATCCGGAAAAATCTCTTCTAGTGTAAACATAATCGCAATTTCTTCAATGGAATACTCCTTGCAGAGCCAAATAACTTCTTATCTTCTTTTAAAGGTGAATGTTATAAGGAAAAAAAAATGTAGGAAAAGTTATTTTTTGTCTCCAAAAAAGTAGCCGCTGTTCATCAATGCGGCCTTATTCCGACGGTGCAGTTTTGTTCCTCACGGCCGATTAGTTGTACACAGTCAGAGCCATCAGTGAGTGATATTAACGGTAGTTTATTTAGTCTTAGTAGTTTTAAATGCTTCATTTATGTTTTCGTGTACACTCAACAGAAACCAAAAGCGCATCTTCCGGAACCAAAAGCACATCTTCGATGTATATGAAAATCGTATATGGTTTGGTTGGATTACTCATAGTTGTGATCGCTTCTGTTGCCTGCTGTATCGTCTTCAAAAGGTTAGCACTGTAATATAATAACGTCGCAATAAAACGTAGCAAAGACTGTAAAAAGACATTCCGAAACTCTTTCTCTTTGCTAGTAAAACTCAGCTTGGAAAAAGGTCTTTAAAATACAGGTATGTGAGAATGGAAACATAAGTGGGTCCTGTTATTGTTGATTGCTTTAGGTCAGAGGGTTTCATAAATAAGGGTCGTGACGTGTTCGGTCTCTTGTGCTATCCTTAAGCTTCAGTACCTATAAAGCCACTAACAAGGCTCGTAATTTTGGATCGTCTGAGTTTTTGCATGGGTACAGATTTATCTAGTTTATAAAACCAATCATCTTCATTCATACTGGAAGTCTATCCTATAAACAGAATGTTGGGTAGCTGTAACGTGTTCTAACATTTTGGACGTGTGGGGACTCTCCCTCAAGAGCTGGCTTCTGTGCATCCGCTCTGCAGATTTCCAGTGAACAACAAGTCGCCTGACAGATATTTGCACCGTTAAGTTACCTCATTGAGTTAAGCTTTAGTGTTAGATCTATCCGACAATATGAAATAAAACTAAGATTGCTGCCTGTTTGTTATTTTGCTCTCCGTACGATTGAAATAGATGGCGCCATCAAAAGGAAGCGAGGACAGTTCAAGCGCCAATAAAGGATGGATCTGAGATCAGGGTAAACGAAGGTAATTCAGGCGAGCAATCCTCTGGAATAAAACGACGACATTGCAATTAAATCATGTTTTTAATTTTCCTGCTAGGGTGATTTCTACTTGGGCGTCAAATGTAATTCGTCATTCGCATTTACTTTGGTTTTACATTGGTATGCATTAGGTCTTAGAAGTAGGACCAAAGCACACGTTACAATTGTGTAAAGTTGCCTGTTTTACTTTTCTGGAGGTTTTGGTCATAAAGATGAGAATTATTTTTACTTTCCCCAACTTAGGCTCAAGTCATCAGGATGACAAAGAGCGAGCGACAAACGTTACCCACACACCTCTCATTCGAATGAGTCTCGCTTTTATAGCAGAGCTTCTGCACGCCGAAGTCGAGCAAGCGGAGCCCCATGCCTTAGAAAATTTGGTAACCCACTGATCTCAAAAATTTTGGATGTCACGTGACTGTCCGTAAGTCCGTACGCCAAGCCCAATACCTTGAAAAATAAGACAGTAGCACCCTTACAATAGATACATCTGTGTTATTGGACTTCCATATATATTGTGCTTAATTGTTAGCTGTCAAAACAAGGTATCCGCTGACCAGTATCCCATGGCCATATAGCGGGCTCAGGTTTAGTGCTCATCGGTACTTAAAAATCAAAGATCTCCAATATTCTTCAAAGGAGTAATTTTAGTTTAATTCCAAAAGCCAAATCTTTATCATTCTAGTAGCTTACCGATGTTTCTAAAACGTGTTTGTTATACCATGCTAAAAGATTCCAGAATATTCTTACATGTCGAAATGAAAAATTTATCCCTAAATAACCAAAGCTTGGACAATTTCCCTATTTGGTTCCTCCTCTATAGATATTCTAATGCAACCCGTATCTGAAGGCCAAAATTATGATGACGTCATTTGGGATGTTTTTGAACTTAACCGTGACCAGATAACGTTGGTAAGAATACTGGGTACTGGTAATTTTGGTCAAGTTTCCAAAGCAACATTTGGAGATTCGCATTTGGAGGTAGCAGTCAAGTCCCTAAAAGGTATTGTTGTTATTTCCGTCACAATAGCTTTCTTTTCAGTAAGGATTTAGTTATTCATAAACAAGCAAAAACTACCGAGAAAACCCGCCCTTTCGGATTCTTCCTGACGTCATTGTTAACTCAATGAAAAAATAAAGAATACAAATTATGCAAGTTAGTGAGGGTGTCAAAAAGAAGTCGTAATGTATTACTGCTTTACTATAATCTTAAATTTTCGTTTACTGGCAATATGGGTCAAATTTTGAAGAGTAGGGAAAAATATACCAAAAGAAAAACTTCTCGCCATGTATGTTTACATTATTAGCTCAAGACATTCAAACAAAGTGTACGTTTGACCTATGTTAAAGATATTATTGTAACAGGTTTTGTCTTACAGACCCTATAATTTCTTCACTTGTAAAACATACCCAAGTGTAAGCTCAATGTTATATGCCAACGTTATTGGCGTAACTGATAGAATGTATCCCTGCTTGCACTACCATTTTCAATCTATCATAGAAACCGCCCAGCAGAAGGGCATACAGGACATGCTCATTGAATTAGAGGTTATGAAATCGATGCAGCCTCATCCCCATGTTGTCAGACTTATTGGTTGCTGTACGGAAAAAGGTACTGCTTTAATTAAAACGATGAACTTGCAATTTCTCTTGTTGCAATTTGTTTAAACTGAAAAAAAACTATCACTTTTTTTTTTAAGAAGAATTGACCGAAGACATATGATCCGAACCAGGGCATTCACGTTGTTTATTTAATTTTAACGAGAACTATAGTTACTACTAACCGTTCACCAAAAGAACCCGCTTGAAGGGATCTTTGACTTTTGGTGAAATAGTTTTGTCCATTCGAGAAAGCAAGAGTAGCGTAAGAAATGGATTCTAGAATTTTCAAATATAATATAGTTTCAAAGGGTTGTTAAGCCGTTTTACTGCAGCCGAAGTTTGTAGTCATAATAATACCATAAAAGTATATTGGTAGACTAAAAAGTCGTTGCTGATGCGTGACACTTGGTTAAAAACGATTGAAGCGATACTAGATGTATAAATATCGGAAAGTGTCAAAAATGTTCATGAAAACAGACGTTTCGGGTATATGACCCTTTTTCAGTGTTAAAAAACCGTTAAAATACGCAGAAGATTTGTAACTACGTTAGATGGGCGCGCGCACGTAGAGAAATTGCGCGTGCATTGTTTAAATGTAGCTGTTTAGTCCATGCGGCTGCACTGTTCCTAGCCGAAAAATCAGCCTCATCTCCTGTTGTTTACGCTGGATGTTGGTGCCACTACACAAACGCATACCACGCTGCTGGACATCTGTGATACTGTGGCCCGTAGAGTTGAAATGTTGGGCCACCAGAAATCCAGGAGTGTTCTTGCGTATGTTTCGCAAATGCTCAACAAATCGACTTCTGAGGCTTCGCCCGGTTTCACCGATGTAGAGATAGGAGCATCTGCGGCAGGATATGCAATACAGGAGATTTTCTGACATACATGTAAAATGTTCTCGGATGGTAAAGGTGCATTTAGGACCTGGTATCACGGTGAGAGGATTGATGTACTTACAGGTGTTGCAACGAGAGCGTTGACATGCACATGACCCAGGCTGCTCAGTCGAGAAGTTGTTGGTGGAGCGTACCAGCATGTTTCGTAGGCTGAGGTCGCGTTTGTATGCCGCAAAAGGTGCTCGTGGGAAGATGTCACGCGTTCGCAGATCCGTTGATAGAATGCGAAAGTTCTGAATTAGATACCGTTAAATTTGCGTGTTATTCCTAACAACTCTGGACTACAAGCGCTAGCCTACTTCCTTGACAAGCGCGATGTCAAAGAACCTTCAACGTCCACCCTCACAAGACTAGCCGAGCTGGTGCTAACCTTAAACTCATTCTCTTTCAACAACGAATACTATCGTCAACTTTGTGGAGTTGCAATGGGGAGCAAAAATGGGGCCAAACTATGCCTGCTTGTTCGTTGGACATGTAGAACAACAAATTCGCGAACAGTACACCGGATTCATACCTCAGCTGCACAAAAGGTACATCGATGACATTGTTGGAGCAGCGTCATGCCGGAAAGAGGGACTCGAAGCCTTCATTGACTTGATTTCTACCTTCCACCCAGCACTTCAATTCACATCCAGTATTACTGACACGGAACTACCCTTCCTGGACATCAACCTACGCATTTCTGATGATAAGATCCAAACCTCTGTCTTCTACAAGGAAACAGATACTCACAACTACCTCCGTTTCTCTTCTTTTCATCTTGACCACTGCAAGCGTGCTATTCCTTAAAGCCAGTTCCTCCGCCTGCGTCGACTTTGCTCCGACGACGATGACTTCCTGGTTAAATCTCGGGACATGATTACATTTTTTACACAGCGTGGTTATCCCTGTACTTTCCTCAAGCATCATCTGCGTAGGGTAACAACCATCCGTCGTCCAGACGCTCCGAGCGGGTCCGAACGTGGTGAAAGAACAGTTGATAGAGTGCCTGTAGTCCTCACAAACCACCCCTTTAACACCCAAATTAAACGGTATCTAATTCAGAACTTTCGCATTCTATCAACGGATGTGCAAACGCGTGAAATCTTCCCACAAGCACCTTTTGTGGCATACAAACGCGACCTCAGCCTACGAAACATGCTGGTACGCTCCACCAACAACTCCTCGACTGAGCAGCCTGGGTCATGTGCCTGTCAACGCTCTTGTTGCAATACCTGTAAGTACATACCAGGTCCTAAATGCACCTTTACCATCCGAGAACATTTTACGTGTATGTCAGAAAATCTCCTGTATTGCATATCCTGCCGCAGATGCTCCTATCTCTACATCGGTGAAACCGGGCGAAGCCTCAGAAGTCGATTTGTTGAGCATTTGCGAAGCATACGCAAGAACACTCCTGGATTTCTGGTGGCCCAACATTTCAACTCTACGGGCCACAGTATCACAGATGTCCAGCTGCGTGGTATGCGTTTGGGTAGTGGCACCAACATCCAGCGTAAACAACAGGAGATGAGGCTGATTTTTCGGCTAGGAACAGTGCAGCCGCATGGACTAAACATAAACTTCAGCTACATTTAAACAATGCACGCGCAATTTCTCTACGTGCGCGCGCCCATCTAACGTAGTTACAAACCTACTGCGCATTTTAACGGTTTTTTAACACTGAAGAAGGGTTATATACCCGAAAAGTCTGTGTTTTCATGAACATTTTTGACACTTTCCGATATTTATACATCTAGTATCGCTTCAATCGATAATAATACCATGTCTCGTTTTATTTTTTAATTGTTTTGACATTTCAGATCCGCTTTTGATTGTTTTGGAGTATTTACCATACGGTGACTTGTTAGGATACCTGCGCAAGAGTAGAGGACATGAGGACACGTACAACACAGGAGAAAAAAGACCAAATTCCAGACTCACTGAAAAAGAACTGTTATCTTTTGCTTGGATGATAGCTGATGGCATGAGCTATCTGGCAACAATGAAGGTAAACCATGTAACTGGTTGAATCCACCATCATTTCTCTCAGGGGGCCCTGTGGAAGAATCTTTCCTTCTTTTGAACTGGCAAGACAGAGGTCATTTCTGGTTCGCTGTTAAGACAATGTAACAACAGCTTATCTTTGTACTTGAAGAATTCAAAAAACCTCCTTTACTCTAATACATTTCAGGTTGTCCATCGTGATTTAGCCGCTCGTAATGTATTGGTAGGTGAAAACAAAGTCTGTAAAATTTCCGACTTTGGATTAGCACGCGGTTTAGAAGGAGTTGTTTACACGAGAAGAACTCAGGTAATTACCAGATCATCGCCAATGCTTACAGAGAAATTTGCATTTACTTATTTGTAGCTCATACGTGTTCTCATCTGATCTGTTGCTATTCTTTTTCCTTCATTAGTTTCTCCTTTCGTTTGTTTATTAATTATGTGGCTGGCTGGCTTGAATACCTGCTGAATTGCTGTTATTACTTCAGCAATTACTTAGTCTACTAACTTAGTGTCCGACCTCCTGGCTGGTTCACATGTTTACCAGGTTGCTCGCTTGTCTCAGTTCTTCCGTAATCTTTCTTTACGTTTCTAACTCTTTTCGTTCATTATATTTCTTACTTTCAAGGCCCGTCTTCCAGTTAAGTGGATGCCTCCAGAATCTCTATTCTTTGGTGAATCTAGCACTATGAGTGACGTGTGAGTAAACTTGACTTTTGCCAAGCTTATTTCAAATAACTGCCAAATTTTATATTTCTCAATAAAAAAAATTAAAAACATTAAATTTTGGTAAGTTTACTAATTAGTTATGTCTGCATGTATATGAACTAATCTGATGCAATTTTTCCCTCTCCGTGCACGGCTGTTGCATACAAAGCAAGATATATACAACTGAGACTGAATTCTGCATTAACTTTAACGTTATCGTCTTTTCTATGGCTTGGGTTGGGGGAGGCGTCTGATTATCAAAGCGATCCGGACAATCGAGACATGACCCAGACCGGAATGGGAACGATCGCAGTTGATTTTATGAAAACAACTCTCAGGCGATGGGACCATTGAAGTTACCCAAATCTATCCCAAAATGCATCGAGTTAACCAGAAATCACTGTTCTTACTGTGACTATCCTTTTTGCTGCGAAATAATTGTAATCGGATACAGACCTGATCTGAGTAGTGCTACTTTTCTGCTGTGATCGAGTCGATTAGATTTAAAACGAAAATCTTCTAATCCCTAATCGACCGGGTATCTGTAAACTTTTTTGAGCGAGTGGAACGATATGGACAAGAGAGTCCTGAGGTTTGGAACCTCCCAGGGCAACTAAAATCGGCCCCAGAATCATAGAGCTGTGGTCACGATCATATAAGCACATTTTCAAAGGAATTAAGCGTCACCCTTAACTACTTTTTCTCTCCAATCTTTATTTACAAAAGTCCTAGGTTAGTTTAAGAATGTACTAGTAATATTTTTGTCATCAATGTTGGTAGAAGAACAAAAATATTCAGCGTGGCATGACAAAAGAGTTTTGTGTCAGGATACCTATAAAATAAGTTGATTAAAGTGAAGTCAACATATCTGTGTTTTCCAGATGGTCCTATGGAATTGTGATGTGGGAGATGTTCACTATCGGTTAGTACGTACAGTACATTGAAGAAACACGACAGGACTGCAGACGATGCGCTTTTTTTACCTTGCTCAACTTTATTGCTTGGACAGTACTCAGCCTTTTTTCCTTCTGGGAAAAACATTTACTTTATTATGCATACGTTTTTCTAATTAACATGGTTGCTTTGTGGAAATGTCTTGAATGAGCTTCAGTTGGTTTTATACGTCCTGTAAAGCGTCGAAGAAACACTACGCTACAACACAAATTGAATTGCTGTCAAACGTGTTCTTGCGTTAACAGGTGAATCGCCTTATCCTGGTAAAAAGGCTCGACAAGTCGCTGACCTGCTACAGACAGGATACCGCATGCCAAGGCCAAGACATCTTGCCAAAGAATTGTGAGTAGTTTATGGTATAGAAACTCGGGCAGGCAACGAAAACCAAATTTAGTAATGCAATTCATGATCGTTTTCCAGGTACTCCATTATGACTGAGTGTTGGGAAGAGCAGCCTCGCAAAAGGCCAACATTCAAGTGGCTGCGTAATGCAGTCAGAAGATTACTGGACGACAAAAAGGTTTGTAAATTACACACATGATCTAATTATAAGAAACATGTTAATCAGCTCAAGAGAAAATCATACGCTGGACAAAACTGTTCTGGGTCGACGTTTTACATCAAAAAAATTAAAACAAACAAAGTGACACAAATAATTTTGTGATTGTCTTAAACTTTACTAGGTTCCACGCATGGAAACTTATTTTTATATGGATCACGCAAGAAAGGCTTGATTTACACCTTGTCCAAATTTTGGTAACTGAGTCACAAAGTGTGCAAAATCACGTCATTTCTGAGAAAGAAGAGTCACATTTGGGGTGTTCTTTTGCGAAGAAACTCTTGACGTGCTGGTGGATTTTTTTGTCAATATTTTCACAAGAAAGTATGACGAAGACTTACAACTTATTTGGTCGCTGAAATACAATACTATCTTCAGAAACTGATCCTGATCGAGGTCTTGAAACTGTTCTTGCCACGGATCGGTCTTCCGCATGGTTTGAAGATGGCTGCCTTTAGCTCGCGCATCGTACAAGGCACAAATGCACGAGATATTGCAGTGTTAAAGCGCTTTCGGCTGAGAGTCTCAGACACCGGTATTTGTCCTTTTAGGAAAGTTTTCAGACCTTTTCCTGGGCTCATCTACCAGGAGCTTGCCATTTTCTCGCATAACAGCTTGGAAAAACTTTGTTTGGTTTGCTTCGTGGCCTGATGTGGCTCTTTAGTGGCAGCATCACAACTTGAATCTTCGATTCTCTAAACCGCTGATATATATTACAGGATTATAGTGTTGTTTAGATGGATTATCGCTCCTTCCTCATGCCATCTCGTCGAATTCATGGAAAAAAATCATAAACACGTGACGATGTTCTTCGCACAACAGCACCGGTCTAAGACTACGATGTTGATGTAAATCACAACTGTTTTTTTTTTTTTTTTTTCCCAGAAATCGCGCAATTTTCCGCACATTTGTGATTCAGTACGCAGATTTAGATACTCTATAACGCAAATCTTCCTTACGTGATCTATATGAAAATTAGTTTCCATGTGTCGAATTTAATAAGGTTTAAGACAATCAAAAAATTATTTGCATCGTTTTGCTTGTTTTGGATTTTTGTCGTCAAACATCGATCCAGAACAGTTTTGCCCAGCGTACTAAGCAAGAGAAGCAGATCACACTGCCGCGTGATAATTATTTGTTGCTGACGTTATTGCTTACAGTTTTCCTTATTAACGTATTTCTTTGCATAGAGTTCTTCAAACAATTAAAGAGCTTCGTGAAATGTTTCACTCTATGAACTTAATGTTCAAGGGTAAATTGGATTTAAAAGACTGCAAAATGTCTGGGTTGCAATATCGCTAATGAGCTCATGCATTCTTTCAAAAATTCTTGTGTGGCGCCAAAACTGTTCAATACATCGGGCTCAATTTCTTTGGACACTTAATCGTGGTACGGCCTTTCAATATTCAAAACTGATATTTTAGTAGCTTGATCAAAAACTGAATTGCTTATGCTTATGAGGAAAATATTATTTTTTTCTCGCAATAACCCCGTAGAAAAAAATCTTGGACGCAAGATATCAAACGCGAAAGACCGTGTTTAACCACATTTCCAAACACCGAGAGGAGAGTTTAAAATACGCGCAGCAGAGTATTTCTGACGAGCTTTGAAGTATTTTGAACTGTGGTCAAACATGTCTTGAGTGTTTCATGTAATATATCAAACACGAAAGACCATGTTTGACCACATTTCCAAACCCGAGAAGAGAGTTGCAAATACGACGCGCAGCGGAGTATTTTTGACGAACTTCGATGTGTTTGAAAATGTGGTCAAACACTGTCTTGAGTGTTTGATATATCTTCTCAATCGAAACTAAAACTAAGGAGAAAACAGAGAATTAAAATCGTAAAAATCTATGCTAATTAAGATCAGATATCCAAACACCGTCACGGTCATGATTTCCTTTGTTTAAACTTGATGAGTAATTAATGAGTTTGAGAAATATATTCCTAATGGAAACTAAAACTAAGGAATAAATGGAGAAATAAAATGGTAAAAATCGTTCACACTACGTCAGAGGAATTTTAAAACGCAACAACCACCAGTCATTTTGGATTTGTGTTTGAAGAAAAATCGGGTGGGGAAATCACATGATTATCGTAACGCTATCGTCTTCCAACAGCTACGTATTCAAAATGTTTTCCTTCTACCCTAAAACGCAAAGCCAGCGTTTTTTAAATTCCTCCAGTTTAAATAGCGTTTTCAAAAAGCGCCGTTTTCCTGACGGATTAGTGTGGACGAAAGGCGTAACCGGTTAATAAAGCTGCGTTTTCAAATTCTTCCAGCGTAGTGTCGACGTGGCCTAAGAGTAATCATGGCTTGATGAATTGAGAATTATAGCTGATTGATATCATTTTATCATCTCACCCACAGATATATATAAACTTGGAGGAGTATGATGATCATGACTATGTGAATTTCGACATGAAAATTGACGAATAATGATGAAGGAGCGCGAGTGGAGACCAGAACCTATTTTAATGTTAAAAAAGACTTTATTTTTTCTTGGGAGACAGAACGTTTGAATATACCTGAAATACGGAGGCTTGAACTTAATAGATCTTGAAACGTATGTTAAGTCGTCAAGATTAGCTTTGCTTGGTAGAATTTTTTCAGAAGGCTCATCCCCATGGAAAGCTTATATTACTTATTTGCTTGAGGATTTTGGTGGGGTTTTTCTACTTAGTTGTAATTACGATGTCAAAGGCTGTAAAATTAATTCCACTTTTTACAGAGAACTTCTCCAATGGTGGGCTGACTTAAGAATTGCCTTTTCAACAAAGCCATCTATATCTTATAATATAATTTGGAACAACGAAGATATTTAGATAGATAATAAAACAATATATTATTCAAATTATGTTAAAGCAGGTATCCTGCTTATTAACCACTTGCAATTCAAGAGGAATAACATAGAATCTTATAATAGTGCTAAAAGTAAAGGTTTGAAGCATACAAATTTTTTAGTCTGGTCAGGAGTTCGCACTGCTGTTCCTGCCTACCTGAAGGGTTTGGATGTGACCGAAAGTGAACTAAAAAGTTCTTTGGAATTTCAATGTGGGGAGGAAAAATTTAATCCTACTGTATGTAAAAATAAACACTTTTATGAACTGCTTGTTTCGGGTAAGGCACGAGTCTCAAGGGGCTTTGCTAAACTGAAGGAGGGCTTTGGTTTAGCAGCTTCGGCTGTTTCTAAAGCGTTCATAAAAGTGAAGACTGTCTCATCCGAAATGTTTATCAGAAGCTTCCAATTCAAGACTTTAATGATATCACTTTCACTAATTCTCGTCTAGCCAAAATAGTTTATGTTCAAGACGATTCTTGCACATTTTGTAGAGTTAGCTTAGAAACTGTTAATCATTTATTTTATGAATGTTTTCATACTAACTAGTTTTGGAAAGATTTCAAAAATGTTTGGTTTACACTTTCTGGTAAACAGGTTGAATTTTCCTTGAAGGTTGTTTTGATAGGCAAATTAGATGAATTAAGGGACTTACTAAATTACTTTTTGATTATTGCAAAATGGCATATCTGGACGAGTCGTAAATGAAGTTTCAGCCCAAATATTACTACTTTTAAAGAAATGATTAATGTGTAATATAAGACTGAAAAGTACTTAGCCTTAAAAAACAACACGCCAAGAAAATTTTAGGCCAGATGGAAATTATTTATTGATAGTAAATTATGATCTGTTACACTATTGATCAAATAATCATATTATTATCAACGTTTGTAATTATGGTATGACACTTAATAATAGCGCTGTACTTTGTATTTAAGGTTACTCCAAACTTTCGCGGGGCTACTTTTTCCAAATTTTCTTTTTTCCAACGAAATTAAAGTTCATTATTCAAGGTAACATTTTCCAAAAAATGAAAATAAAATATTAAAACGCGCGCAAGTTATTGGGAAAAAGAGATTTTTTAATGAAAGTTAATAAACCGTCAAGGTGTCATAATCCCCAAAAAGCATGAACTCCTCAGTGACCTTTTCGCGGCAAACAGCTTAATCCAGAGGTCCTGTATTAAATACTTTCAATTTGAGATTTCATGTCCGTCAAGAGTACTTTTTGTAATCACGCCTCGGCAATTGCTCCTCAGTTTGCACATCGCTTTTCTCCGTTTTGCCCTTTAGTGTTGATCGCCGGCCTAAAACGTGACTGTAACACTATCGCTTTACCGCGAAGCTCAACTTTCCTTACTGTGAACGCCAGGGGTTCTGTTATTTCATTGGCTGGCGGCATTTTGAGTTGACATATCCCTCTGAGAAGGCGTGACATGTTTATAAATCTTTAGAAGGCAAAAATTTACACTCGATTTTCGAGAGAATCGCTCCTCTTTAAACGAATTAATAGGGCATGTAGAATCGACGGTTTTCCTTGAAATTTGGCCAGAAAATTCACTGATAGATACAGAACAAAAACTTGTCGGCGAATTCTTTTATTTCAAATACTTTTCTCGCGGCGGTCTCTAACGCAACACGTTACGCGAATTTTTCGATAGCGGAACTTGACAGATTTATAAAAAGATAACCAATAGAAATGAAAGAAAATGGTGACACGTTTTGAGAGATTGATGCTTTGTGATTAACACTGCACAGTTATTTTGCAACAACGATTGTATTTGATACCCGATTAATTCGCCGGAATTTCAGTCGGTCGTTTTGGCGTTAACGGCTTCTTCCGCCTTAGGAAAGTAGTCCGCAAAAGAGAAAATACTTTTATCGAACTCTACATTTTGTAACCTTTTTATTAATATATAGTTTACGGGGGTTTCCTTCAAAACAGCCCGCGCACAATTTTTTTTTTTTTTCTGGAGGATACCTGCGAAGGTTTGAAGTATCCTTAATAATGGAAATAAAAATGTGGGGAAAAAAAAAGAATAGCTTGGAATTTTTGGGAAAATCTGAGAAAAACTGGAAATTTCTGATCATTACGAGGCCAGACAAAATCTTGATGAAATTCCCGGAATTAAAATAACAAACATGTACACATCTTATGCTTAACAAGCCATAAAAATGTGCCATTGCACATTTGGCATTTTACATAATTAATTTTCTGACCACTACCTTGTTCCCCTGTATTTTCATTGTCCCTCACTTTTAGGGATCAAACTCATGCACACTGTGGCTGCCTCGGAATTTTTGTCAAGAGCTATGACTTGAATCTGCTCTATTTGTTTCGTTTGAACAAATGTGGGGACAGAAACGACTTTTTCTCCGCAAATCAAATTGTTTAGGCACGCACTCTCTTTGGCGTTCCAACGCCGCCAAAATTCAAGCTTTGCCCTTTATCTTTCTCTCGGCTCGTGAGCCGGCGGAATTCAACAAATCCTGCAATCTGATTGGATCCTGGAGCGGGCGGAATTTTCTCATCCGGACGGCCACAGCGGGCGGAATCGGTCAAGTTGATCTATTTTCGTGAACGAATTAGCGGTAATCGTCAATTCAACGACAAAGCTGCGTAAAAAAACCCTCTTGTAAGCCAATTTACCCCAAGAAAAAAAGATAAAAATGTTATTGTCCGGCTTAGGGTCGGTCCGTATAGTAAAAAACTGTGACCTCGGGCTTGAAAATGCTGCAGCATTTTCAAGACCTCGGCCACAGTTTTTCCCTATACGGACCTTCCAGCCGGCCAATAACATATATTTATCCACGCATACCATCATTCACTGGCGACACTCAAATATTCAATTGAAACATTCTAAACTTCACCTACAATATTCATGTCAGGCGTTTAAAATACGCTCACAACATTCAAACATACCCTCCAAACATTCAGTCAATCAAGTGAAACATTCAAAGCAGGCATGCAAAATCCACTTACAACATTTGGACATGCACTTTAAACAAGCGGTTATTCAATTCCAACTTTCATTTCGGGCATTCGATTTTGAATTCGACATTCCATTCAAACATTTGATTATTCAATTGGAACATTCAATTCGCCATTTCCACATCCCCCATAATACACCTTGTTTGCCCTCCAAAATTCTGCATAACCTTTGTTTCCCATTTCTCCTGGGTATTACAATCATTCCAAGAGAAACTGAAGACAATGCTAATGGAAACTTTTGGGGGGCAAACAAGGTGTATTATGGGGGATGTAGAAATGGCGAATACGAATATTCAATCCAAACATTCAACCCTAACATCCTTTCCAGGGTCATCCGACCAACATCCGGGACGCTTGGCGTCGAAAGGCGAAGAAGAGAGAAGTCAGATTTAGAGGTTTTATGTGTAGCTTGCGAATTTTTTCAGCGTTTTCAGCGATTTTTCCAACGATTTACATAAGGTAAGAGATAAGTTATCTCTATCTATAGTTTGCATTTCTAAACTAGATTGTTTCTGTTCTATTTTTTATTTATTATTATTATTATTATTTTTGGCTAGTAATCTGCAGACATTTGTACTGTACGATCCACCAGGAGTAACCGATGTTGACGTCGTCGATTTTACGTAATTCCTACATCGTGCGAAAATTAAAATTAATCTCCCCCAAACAAATGTAGCATGTTGTCAATCGATCGTGAATATTTATCAGTTTCGATCTCTAAATTTCAGTGGATCATTTTCACTATCACGCAATAAAAAAATAAATCGAAAACCCATTCAGCAATTGAAAACGACAAACGCCAGTAAGGCCGATGTTTACCCAACTCTCCAATCGTGGACGCCACGAGATGATATCCTGCGCTATTCTGCGTGCAGGGATCTTTCTAAGCTTAACCTGGACATCTTCAGCTATCTTTTCCTGTGAGCGTCTCTTTCTTCTCCTTAACCTACTCTCGACGAGTTCTTTATATCTCCTCAATAGCACATCAGACTTCAGATTTCCTCGATTTGAAATGTATCGTTGCTTCCTATAAACACGAAGAACGCCGTGTCTGGCAACTTGAACATCGACATAGTCTGGGTCGGGCACCGGTCGTAATGGTATATCATTTACAACAGAGACACCAGGTTGCAAAAGATGCTCCAGGCAAAGCATAAAATCAAATTCATCAGGACCTTCTACTTTAAGATCTTCAAAATAACTGCCGCTAGGAATGACAAAGTTCTTAAACAGAGGATCCTCGCGGCCGATATATTCGGAGGCTTAGTCGACTAAACTTTTGATTCTCTCCTCAATTTCTTTCACTTCTTCGTGTTCCCTATCGAAATCTGCCTCGTTGTTTAAATTTTCTAAATAATCGCCCCGGAAACGTTGCATTTTAAGCTGTGGACAATGGTTTTAAGTTACGTTTTCGGATCATAAAGTAGGACACTTCCGGTTTTCGCAGAAATACACGCGGGTTCAAACTAGATAAGCTGGAAACTATGGGTTACACCGCCAAAATTCAAGCTTTTATCCACGCTTACCATCATTCACTGGCAACATTCAAATATTCAACTGAACCATTCTAACCTTCAATTACAGCATTCACGTCAGGCGTTTAAAATACACCCAAGACATTCAAACATACCCTCCAAACATCCAATCAATCAAGAGAAACCTTCAAAGTAGACATGCAAAATCTAATTGCAACGTTTGGACATGTACTTCAAACAAACGGTTATTCAATTCCAGCTTTCATTTCGGACATTCGACTTTCAATTCGACATTCCATTCAAACATTCGATTATTCAATTGGAACACTCAATACGAATATTCAATCCAAACATTCAATTCGAACATTCGATTCGAAAATTAGACATTCAATTGTAAAATTCAATACAAACATTCGATTATTCAATTCGAACATTCAATTCGAATATTCAATCTAAACATTCAATCCAAACATTCAGTCCAAACATTCAACCCAAACATTTAAATCCGGGACGTTTGGCAGTCGGAAGACGGGAAAGAGAGGAGTCAGATCCAGAGGTTGTACGTATGGCTTTAAGAAATTTTTCAGCGTTTTCAGCGATTTTTCCAACGATTTATATTAGGTAAGAGATAATTTATCGCCATCAAAAGTTTGCATTTCTGAACTAATTTGTTCCTGTTCTATTTTTTTTTCCTTTTGGCCGGTGTTTTGCAGAAATTTGTACGGTACAATCCACCAGGAGTGACTAATGTTGACGTCGCCGATTTTACGCGATTCATACATCGCAAGAAAATTAAAATTAATTCCCCTCACCAGACAATCGAGCAGTCCCTAAAATTCAGTGGATCGTTTTCACTATCACGCAATAAATAAAGTAAATCGAAAAACCATTCAGTGAGTGAGGTTAAGAAAATGGGATATTGTAGGAGATAAATAAAGTAGTCATAGGTCTCAGCGTTAGCCCACACTTCAGATATATTTGTCGAAATGTTGTGCACAAATCTACAGAGCCCAATATGGATTGCCATATTGAAGTACATTTGTGGTACACCAATATTTACTTATTTGTTTATTTATTTGTTATGTATTTATTTCTTTTTTATTTATTAATGGCCCAAATTAAGTTAATTGCCCAAAGTATAATGACAGTTACTTTATGTCACGCACCAGCACAACTCTGAAATTCAAAATACACTACAAGTTCAAAAATAACTGATCTTTTAACCAACTGGTGCAAAATCGTTTTCACATTAATACATCAGATACCATTTCAGAGTGTTGACATCTTTTCTTTAGAGATTCATGTCACAGTTACAAAGATGCAGGAAAATTTTAACAGATCTACACAACCGAATCTCAGAGCTGGAGAGAAGGCAAGTTTCAGCGGCTCAGGGTGTCAGACACAGCAGTATCAAATGCAGGGACGAGGCGAGCCACTTTGGCCTCTCCTACATCTGTAGCAATCTGCAAACAGTCTTCTGTCACCCAGCTGTGAGCCAGCCTGCAACTACAACAGTTTATGCTGGGCCTTTATCAAACTAATATGCAGCAGCATCTACTAGGCGTTCATCAAGCCATCCTGCAGCAGCTTCTGCAGGACCTTCATTGGGTTTTATTAGAACACAAGCGGAACCGGAACACCAGCGTGTATTTGACTGTATGCCCGGAGTGCTGAAACTTGTCCTGTCTCCAACTAATGTAGGAATCGCGTAAAATCGGCGACGTAAACATCGGTTACTCTAACTTACTCCTGGTGGACCGTACAGTTTGGATTGAATGTTTAGATTGAATTTTTGGATTGAATGTTTGAATTGAATGTTTGGATTAAGTCTTTGGAGTAAATGGTTGGATTGAATGTTCCAATTGATGTTTAAATTAAATATAGAATTGAAAGTCGAATGTCCGAATTAAAAGTTGGAATTGAATAACCGCTTGATTAAAGTGCATTTCCAAATGTTGTAAGTGGATTTTGCATGCCTGCTTTGAATGTTTCTCTTGATTGACGGAATTTCTGGACAGTATGTTTAAATGCTGTGAGTGTATTTTAAACGTCTGACATGAATGTTGTAAGTGAAGTTTTGAATGTTTCAATGGAGTATTTGAATGTTGCCAGTGAATGATGGTATGCGTGGATAAAGGACAAAGCTCAAATTTTGGCGGTGTTGGAACGCCATAACTCTGGGCAACCTGAATTGTTTGATTTAGGCACGATGCATTTCATGCCATGACTGAGTCACACACGTGATTGATTCGTGATGATAAAGTTCATTTAAAAGTTTTTGGTTAAATACAAGGATTTACTTTGTGTAATATAAGGTTACTTAAATTTAACTCAACAAATATTTTTTTTGAGAGATGACATACAAGTGGAACCCGGAACTGAACAAGTGATGGAAGCCAAGTTGGAGAATGGATATTATCGTAAGTCCCGGGATTTTAGAGGAAGCAAGGGAACTGAGGGGTAAATCAGAAATTAATATAGCTCGTTCTTTAGTGATCCCCAGGGATAGACTGACCATGGTTCGAGTTGCTAAACTCTTAGATAGGCCCGTCAGACTGCGGTCAAATTTTCCTGTCGCTGAATATCAACCCATTGGCAGTGTGGATGGCCGCGCTGTTGCCATGGAAACGGATCCAGATTTCACAAGTGCCTCCCATCCATCTTGTTCGGTTATTGACAGACCAGTAGAGAAAAGAGCAGCCAATGAAGGAGGGAAAGTGGAAATCAAGTTTACAAGGTAGCCTGGACGGGCTGTCAAGACCAGAGAGGACAATTTTTGTCTCTAGCAGCAGGATAGGAGGACATCTTTGCGAAGGACAGCTCTGATTTAGGAAAGTCGGGCCTCTTAGAACATGTCGTCGACACCGGTGATTGCAAGCCAGTAAAACAGCAACTAGATGAGCTGTTAACTACAGGCAGGGATGAACCGTCTCAAAGTCCATGGAGCAGTCCAGTGGTGCTTGCAAGGAAACATGAGGGGACATATCGTATATGCATTGACTTCCGTAAAATCAATCAATTTAGAAAGAGGGATGCCATACCCCTGCCTCGGACAGATGATTTGTTGGAGGCCTTGGGTTGGGCTGACTGGTTTTCTAGCCTGGACTTGGCTTCGGGGTTCTGGCGGATGCAAGTTAAAGAAGAGGATAGGCCTAAAACAGCTTTCTCCACTCGTCGTGGACAGTTTCAGTGGACAGTTATGCCATTCGGATTGACAAACGGACCAGCTAGCTTCACCAGATTAATGAATCATCGTCTGGGCTCCTACCTTTGAAGATCACATCAACCGTCTGCGGTTGGTGTTTGATCGTGTAAGGGCTGCTGGTTTGAAACTGAAGCCAACCTCGGAATGCAAAACGTTGCTCGAAACGAAATAAGTTGCTCGAAATACAAGAAGTTGCCAAAAAGTTGCCGAGCAACTTGTGGGAAGCTTTTATACCCATAAATTACTTAATTTTTTCATTTTTTCATTCATGGTTTAAACATATCGTTTTCTAATGCTTTGACAATCATAATTTTGTACATGGTCAAATTTGCATACCGTAAACTGTTACTTTAAGGCATCCCGCATCCCACATCCCCCTTCCCCCGTTTATAGGCTTATCTATCTGTAAACAAAATATTACTTGCGTCCATAAGCGGCCCCGGATATAAGCCCCCGTCTAGTTTAAAATGAAATGAGTTCGATTTATTATAATGTTTTTTATAGCTTTATTGAAAACCCAGTATATGAACAAGCGGTTCCGAACGGAAAAGCGAAGTCAGCAAACTTCACTTAATGGCAGCAATATCTATATCAATAGGTGAACGACATAAAGATCGTGTTCATGAAAAACAGTGACTTGAATATAAGTGTTCTACAAAACTATATTTGTGCTATCCAAATAATTGTTGTTGTCGATCTGTTGAGAACTGAAAAGTCAGCTGAAATGTTTGCATAAATAACCCCAAAACAATTCCTTTAGAGGAAAATGCTAATTTAATACTTTAATAGGAAGCGTCAGCTTCAACTAGATGGACATGATTCGTTTCACAGTGGTGAGTTTCTATCGATATTGTTGATCTGCTATCTAATTTTATTCTTGCAAGTGTCCTCATACTTAGTTTTAGCTCGGTCTAATCTCTTCTACCGTCATTTTTCATGCTAAGCATAAAACAAAGTGTAAAGAGCGAACTCATGCAGTTCAGAAAGATTTATCAACCATAAGGGATGGATATCAAAATTGAAAGGTTTTAATTATTCCGGAGTTATAAACTTCATCACAATACACACCGAGTTGGAGAATTGACCCTTGCACATAGCAGCTATTCAAATATTGTAAAATTGTTTCATCTCGAGATAATCCCACAAAGTATCACAATGCTTTCTCACACAATGATTCGAGTTTTCTAGAATTATAAGCAATCAGCAGCTATGCCATAGCTGTTATTTCGCCTACTGCCGAAATAATTATCATCATGCTACAAACAATATACGCTTGCTGAAAACGGAGTCTTGCATTGTTGAAGGAAGGAAGGCAAAGAACATCAAGGAGTTAAAGCGAACGGGAAGTCAAAGAAGACAATCACACAGATTCCGATGTGAAACCGGCTGATACAAGATGTCGTAATTACAGTCGCGTGGTTAACGGCCTTAACAAAGAAAATCATCCGCCCCCGGTACTACGTTTTATTTCCAATTTAGGTGCAAGAAGAGTTAGGAACAATTTTGAATTATTTGAACTCATTATGGATCGTAGGGTTTCAACCTGGAACAGGGCTTTTGTGGGTCTGTTTACAAGCCATTACATTTAATTTCCCCGTCGCTGAAACCGGCTTTAAAATGAAAAGAGCTTATGATAAGTTTAAACTTCTTCAACGTAGTTTCAGTAATTTAATGAGGAAAACATGATGCAGTGAATTATTTTATCATGATCAATTAACAGATAATTTAAGAACCAAATCTAGAAAACGCAGCGGATTTGAAATTGTGATGTGAAACAAATTGCGTGCTAATTATATTCTCATCTGCTTTTATCCTCACCTGCATGAAAGGAGGCAGTCTAACTATTCAACTTCTAAGGATTCGTTAGCACCTTTTTTTAATAAACGAAATCGATTTTCTTTATTGAGGATAATAAGCTGCTCTTTTGAGAGCTTAAAATAGGAATTACCTTTACAACGAAAATCGATGTAGACTTCCTCTAAGGATTTATACAGGAAGTGGGCTGGAATTCTTTCTTACTCTGTAGGGAGTTTTTTAAAAGTGCCCCAAATTTGGTCGAAAACTAGTCTCACAAGACACCTCAAGGGGCTGATATACAACGATCAAACGAGCAATGAAGTTGAAACTTCGACATATTACATAAGTCTGCATAAAGACTTTGTGTGTGCACAGGCGGCCCAAGCTCACAAATGCAAGGAGTTTTTTTTTTTTTGATCTTTATGCGAACGTTCAGCGCGCGAAACGTGACACGGTTACGGCGCACATCTGCTATTACATAACGACCGAGTTTGGTTACCCGAAACGTGACCTTCCCCTTGCAGTATCTGGTGGTGTTGTGTTCCAACGGTTTGAATTTATAAAGGTTTGTATGGGGAAAAACGGTAATCGACATTATAGCTGAAATTTTGGTATTTTTGCAATAAAAATGACTCACCTCAATGCCTTGTTGTCTTTTCTATTGTCA
>Ga0126339_10000402_pt1 | contig 23191 bp, 13 predicted proteins | sample OrbTmetagenome_2_FD_92532 | JGI IMG/M metagenome (GOLD analysis project Ga0126339, IMG submission 92532) | Coral microbial communities from Petempiche,Puerto Morelos, Mexico - Orbicella T R C metagenome | ecosystem: Host-associated > Invertebrates > Cnidaria > Coral | place: Petempiche,Puerto...
AGCCATAAGCCGCTAGGAGGTATCCATGGCAACCCTGGAAAGCAGGAACCACCCAATGAGCGTCCGCTAACCGGCACCGTCACACTGAAAGAAATTCAGTGGAATCTACTTACCTGGAGAATAGTTACCCTGACCAAGAACAAAACGGGAGGGAGGAGAGGGTGCAAGAATCCACAATGATTCGCGAGCAAAGCAGTGCAACTGATCCGCAACAATCAGCAGAATACACTACAACAATATTATGCAATGAACCATAAACCCCTGCAAAACCCCTGAAGGCCGCCCCACACGTCACGTACTCCCAAACGCGGAAACCGCTGGCTGCATAAGCTCATATTTAACTTGCCTAAATGATGTTAGCTGGATGGGCACGCTAGCTGGCTGTATTAGCTTGAGTTTAACCTTGCCTAAATGATATTTAGCCACATAAAAAACACACAGTGACGTCATGTTCGACAACTTGTTTTTCGGCCAGGAACACCCTTCACTTAATGATATTGATAAGCAAAAATGTGAAGGACTATTGACTGAAAAGGAATGCTCAGAGGCATTAAAAACCATGGCACCTGGTAAATTGCCTGGAACGAACTGCCTTCCTTCTGAATTTTATAAAGGTTTTTGGAAGGATGTCTCTCCTTTTCTTATACGCTGTCTTAACAAAAGCCATCAGAAGGGTAAGCTTGCTTTAACCAAAAGAAGAGGCATCATTTCATTGATCTCCAAGAAAGACAAGGCACTACAAGAGCTGAAAAACCGGAGACCCATAACTTTATTAAACTGTGACTACAAAATTGCATCCAACGCAACTGCTTCATGTCTCAAGGCTGTTTTGCAAAATTTAGTAGACAACAACCAAACGGGTTTCTTGAAAGGACAATCTATTGCAGAAAACATTTGCTTGATTATCAATGTCATCCCATACACAGAATCAAAGAATATTCCTGGATTACATTTCTTTGTTGACTTTGAGAAAGCTTTTGATACTATTGAATGGGCATTTGTTGAGAAAACACTCCATCATTTTGTTTTTGGCTCTTCTTTAGTTAAGTGGATCAATTTGTTTTACCGTGTTATCCAAAGTTGTGTTATAAATAACGATTGGTCAGCGGGTTTCTTTGAGTTAAGTCAAGGTGTAAGGCAGGGGTGTCTGCTATTGCCTTACATTTTTATCTTGTGTGCAAAGGTGTTAGCTACCACCATCCATAAAGATAATGAGGTTAAAGGAATCACAGTAGGCAGCACTGAATGTAAGCTCAGTCAATATGCAGATGACACCACTCTGATTTTAGATGGCATTCAAAAATCTCTTGAGCCCTCCTTTGCTATATTGGAAAAATTTGGTGAGGTTTCAGGCTTGCAAGTAAATTGTGAAAAAAATTAAACACCTTTGGACCACCCCAAGAAAGGATCAAACCAGATTATATGCTCTGATAAAAATCTTAAATGGGCAGATGGCAAGGTTAAGGCTTTGGGTGTTTGGTTCTGCATTGATTGTGAAGAAAGTAAGAAGAAGAATTATGAAGAGGAGGTTCATAAGGTAGAAGATATCTTAAATAATTGGAGAAACAAGAGATTAACTTTAATTGGTAAAATTGCAGTTATTAAGGCTCCAGCTGTATCACAATTTGTTTATACCCTGTCAGCAACAATGTTGTGTTCAAAATCGCTGAAAGAAACAAACAATCTTCTTTTTAAATTCCTTTGGGATAACAAGGGTGACAAAATTAAGCGGTCTGAAATGATAGATTACCAAGATGGAGGACAAAAGATGCTAGACATACAGAATTTAATAAAGCATTGAAAATTTCATGGATACTTAGGTATATTTCAAACAACTGCAATCTCAATGGAAGTGCTTTTTTGCTTTTCATTTATCTAAGGTAGGCAGGAAATTAGTTTTTCTCAGTAATTTGGCACCAAAAGATGCCAGAAAACTTTATATAAGATGATTCCATCGAAGAACTAACTGAGCTGTGGACAGACTTACATTATGGGGATTCCTTTGCTCTCAAGCTAATTTCAGTGCTGGTCATATTTGGAATAACTCAATGATCAGAATTGCAGGCAAGACTATACTCTATAAACAGTGGGCTAATGCAGGGGTAATGAAAATTAACGATCTGATGACAAGTGATTCAAGAATAATATCTTACAGTTGTTTCAAAGATAAGTTTTGTTTTCCAGTTTTGTTCCTTGAATTTTGTGGAGTAACTTCAGCTACCAGGTGGGCTACGAGATCTCTCAAATTGACATTGCTGAGTGAAAAAATTCTAGAAAATGTGCTGCTTAAGTTAAACTCATCCAAAAAACCAAGTCAAGAAGCTTACAAAATCCTCCTAAGCAAAAAGAGTACTCGCCCAGAAAAAAGCCAAAAGGAATGGATTAGAGACTGTGAACTCATTAATGTGGAAAATTTGGACTGGGAGTCAATTTATCTACCACCTAGGATATGTACATTAACCACGGACTTAAGGAACTTCCAGTTCAAATCTCTCCATCGGAGAATACCTACAAACTCTTTTCTATTTAAAATTAAATTTTCAGAATCAAATCTTTGTTGCTTTTGTCAAACAGCACAAGAAACGTTGCTTCATCTTTTTTGGGAACACGTAATCATAGAAGCCTTTTGGAATAGCGTTCAACAATGTTTGTCTCTGCTGATTTAATACCAGCCTCACAAGTTTTAACTTTATGCCAATGTTTAGGTCTCAAAGGAAAGAAAAGCACCTTTTTATTCCATAACTGTTTACTACTTGGTAGATTTTACATTCACTCTTTAAGTACAAAAATGTACGACCATCCTCAATAGAATATGTTAATCAGGTTAGATGCAATTTAAAAATAGAAAAACATGTTTCAATTATTATGGGAACACAAAACGCATTCCAACAGAAGTAGCACAAAATACTCCAGTCCAAAAAACCAACTCCCTGATCTCCCGTTTAAACTTTTGTTTAATAAACAGGCAATTTAATTGAATAATATTTAGGTTCTCCTTTTCATTTGAACAGCTTTAACTTAGTATTTCATGGCCCCATATTTTTTGCTCATCTTTACTTTCGTCAGTTGTTAGAATAGTGTATTAGTAGCAGTAGTAGTACTGTATTGTATCTCTTAGTTGTATTATATTGTTTTTTGTCCCCGTTAGTAATATAGTTGTTATTTAGAATTAGCTCCTGTTAAAAAGGTTGCTATATTGTTAGTGTTGTAAGCAATGTTGATTGCTATTGTAATTTTTTTTTTGTAAGTAGTGATAGTAAGTAACTTTAGTTTTTGTAAAATTGTACATAAAGAGTAGTATTGCAAATAAAAAAAGAAAACAAGAGAGAGCAGAGAGAGGAGAGCGCTCTCACCAACTAAATTTTATATATGTATGTAAATGATATTTTTATTACAGAGAAATGGACGGACTTCACCCTAAAATGTTTAGAAATATATATTAAATGACACTTTCATTTACGTTGTTCATTACCAAATATAGCTCTTTGCACGATTTTGTTAATTATTACTATCCCACTTTTTAGGAACATTTGCATAACTGTAAATAACGCACTGGGGATTATAACTACATAAGTGAAAATACTACACTGAACATGCACCAAAGCCCAACATGTAAACCTCTTAAACCTCTCATAAGGATTTAATAGGGGCCATGTACAGTACCCCCAAGCAAATGTGGTGGCACTAATGAAATCAAAATAGCAAATCAAAATCAAAGTAGAGCTTTATTTGCAGACAGCGTTTACATGCATAATCTTCTACTCGACATTTCAACTATGCATTTCACCAAACCAAATTAATTGGACAACGACAAAATAAAATGAGGAAACCTACATAAACACAATATGCATATCACTACATCTGAGTACATGTATCAAACAGCAAATCCCTTCTCAATTAAGCCTACAGGATTACTGAAATCATGTAAGAAAAGATAAAGAAAATTCATTTAAGCTTGATTTTCATTCAAGGCAAAGCCAAGAAATGTATTTACAAGCTTGAAAACATCCAAAAGTTCAAAGACTTGCAGTGTTAGAGTTCGATAATTATTCACGCTAAAGCATAGATTTGAATATTATTTTTGCCAAAGACTTTGCAGTCATTTTATCAGCGGTAGTTTCCAGCAACCTGGAAATTCACCCAAACATATCACCAAACTGAGTAAATTGAATTAACAAAACAAGGAAATTTCCATACTTTGTAAACACAATTTGCAAATCACCACAAACAAGCAAATTTTGCTATTCGCTTCAGCTTACAATGGTTTATTGACCTTTCTTGATTTCCAACAACAGAAGGGGAAATTTTAGCAGTCTATGAAGCAGCTGTGCCTGCTAACACAAAGAAAACTTCAAAATTCGCCTTGCTGTGTTTACAAATACAGTATTATTAGTTTTAGACGAGAAAACTATTTAGACAGAAACTATTTGTTTACAATATGCAACTTACAGCAACTTTCACAAAGCAACTCAAGTGTTATTGTTTAGAGGTGAGTGAAATTAAAACAATGGGATTTATAAAATGTCTCACAGCATGGCTTCAAACCAGGAAGACTCTAAATAAAAACATACCTATTGAAGGTAAGCTTATCTTGCCAAGGCAACTTGATAATTTTTGTAAAAAACACCACAACAAAAGATCAGTCACTTACCGCAAGTTAGCAATTCACTTCGGCCAGTGTAACTAAATCGTCCAAGCAGAAACTTGCAGCAAAAGTTGCGAAGACTGAACTGAACTAATCTTTTTGATAGCTCAATGAATCAAACACCTTTTCTGCAGTATTTAGCATTCTGTAATTTCTCTAAACACAGCAAACATGTTTGATTTTCCTCATTGATCACCTGATGAATCATACGACTTTTCTTGCACGGCGGCATAGAGTAAACACGCGAATTAACTTGAGAAGTTCTGTACACTATCTGTAGTCTTGCCCTTGTCAATTTTTCAGTTATTTTGCCTCCTTTCTATAGCCCATGTTTACCCTGCTTCACAGCATTGTTCGGTATTTTCACCTCCTTTCTCTCAGCCCTGACTCGCTCTAATTCACGGCATTGTTCAGTACTGTTTCGCCTTCAATCCCCAGCCCTGGCCTGCTCTCTTTGGCGATCTTCTTCGCCACTTCTTTGTCTGTTAATCCTTGCTTTCTGCTGTTATCTTAATCTTTGCCCAGTTAAACCCTACCTTGAAAACATTAGATCAACCTCCACTATCATTTGCTGACATAAATAGAAATAAGTTTTCTTTTCTTTAAAAATTCCACCAAGAAAAGATGGCATTCTTCTGCTCCCCCATTCAGGTAACCTTGAGACTCCCCTCTCCCTCCCCAAGAGTCAGAACAGATAGCATTTGCTCTCTTGTACGGTGACATCATAACCAAATTTTCTCGGCTTGATGGGTTACCAAATTTTCTAAGGAATGGGGCTCCTCTTGTGCACCTTTGGTGTGCAGGAGTTCTGCTATAATGAAGAAATGCTCATAAATTTGGTCTCTTACTTAATGAAGTTAATTCCACAGTAAACGTATATTAACAATGATGGAACTCACTATTTACGTTAAGTTTCACAGTAGCCTCTGGTCCGTCTCCAACATCATTACGTGGTACACACTTGTACTTGCCATAGTGCTGAGACCGCTGTACATTGTTGACAGTGTATTGTCTGTCATTGCTGTTTTTGACGAGAGTTGTGTCATTCAAATAGAACCTGTACTGCGATACTTGTGGCTTAGCTGCCATGACGTGACACTTGAATGTTACTGATCCTCCTTGTGCAACAGTATTGCCAGCTGCATTAGTGCTTAGTGTTGTACCTTCAGGAATGTCTGATAACATCAACCAATCGTGAATTTAACATTTAATTAGGAACATGAATAACTGCAACAAATCATCAAATAACTACTATTTTGACTATTGCCCCATGATACAGATACCATATAAGCTTCAAGACATCTTACTGGCAACTACAAGGTTTTTAAATTAGAAAGGTTAAACTTTGCAAAAGATTTAAGGTGGCTCTGAACCTGCTTCACAGAATTGTTTTTAAACTTTGCATAAAGTTGCATCTTATCATGCTGATTACAATTCGATAATAAAAAATGGGGGTCACCAGGTTCGTTTTTTATTTATAACCCCTTAAAGCTAAGATTAAGGGTGTTTCTAGCAGGTCATATTGTTGCTATGGTAACCTATTGTGCCACAAAATTGACAGCAATATGTTCACCAATGATTAAGCAGTTTTTTGATACCATGACTTTGGCATCAACCGATATAGAGTGGTTATAATGACCCATCAAAGTCTTGGAAAGTACTGGAAAGTGTTTCGAGCCACCTTAAATACAAGCAAATAAGTACATAAGAGTTTTGAGTATATCTTGCCCTATCTTGCCAGTCCAGTGGTCGAAAATTAACACCTATTTGATTCGATAAATCAGTAGAGTTGATAGCTTTGAACCAAAGCATTGCCTAGAAGATTATGTCCATGGTTTGCACAAGAAGATTAATCTAGTTCAATGAGAAGTTCCTTTCGAGAGCAACCCAAAACTGAGACCAAGCATGTTACGTGACTTTTGCAAGATTTCCCATTTCCCTGGCTCCATGAAATGAACATTGAAAGTTCTCCTGTCCATTTCCCATCTTAAAATTACAATCAAGGTTTTGACCATTCCAAAACTCATACAGCTCATCAATTTTTTTCTCAATGTCTTCCTATTGAGTGCAGTGTTGAGTACAGTCACACCGGACACCTTCAAGAAATCCTGTGTTAGCTTCTATTATTCATATTTAGACCTTTTAGAGATGTTAGTGCAAAAATCTTCTTAATGTAGATTTCTGCGGTCAGATATTTTAATACTTACAAGTAGTTGCATCAGAAATGTAAAGGACAAATGAGAAACATTGCCATTAAAAAGATCTCTCGGCGAGAAAATCGTTTCACCTCCACCTCAGCAACTTGAACTTCTCTCCTGTAAGCCATCAGTTCCCAAGTAACCGCAAAAGCCTTATAAATTTGTCAGCGGATTCATAAAAGTTAACAAGAGGCAAGGGAAAGAATGAGAGAAGGAGTGAAGGAGCGAAGGAGTGAATTTTTTGCCCCACTCCTCCTTCATATCTAAAACTTGAAAACAGCTATGCTACTCAAGTTAATGTCCTAGTGTCTTACCCTCATCACTGATACCAGCTCCCTAAACCATCCCAATAGTGCCCTCTAGTCTAAAAATAGGTCTGCCGTTCATACATGTGTGGCTAACAAGTTATACTTGTGATTAGTATAAAACTAAATTAACATGAAAAAAATGAAATACACTAAGATTTTCGGCTTCAAAGAAGTAGTAATAAATGACCCGTAATGGTTTTCAAAAATAACCCTTAACTCTCCACTCAAAAGTTAACTTAGCATATAGGTCAGTGATAGTAGAAGGTGGAAATGTGAGGTATTTAAAAGATAAGGGTTTTTATTGCAGAGACTCACAATGCATGCTCATGTGGGCTTCCATTTATTAACTGAACGGCCATTGGCTGAGGGCGGTTCATGTTCTACCCATGGTGTATTGTTTTTTTTTTCAGTTTTGTTGGTGACCAGACCCAAACTCCCTCTCAGCCAAATTTTGAGACACGCAACGTGTAATGTTTTTCTGCCAGAAGCTGTTAAAACATTAATACACGGACAATTTTACAGATATCGTTTTCTTTCTTGTGGGTGAACTATATTTTCTTTTGGTTTTATCGAAGCGTTGGATTCAAAGGGAATAATAAATACGCTAAAAAAAAAAGGTAATATGTAAGCCATGGAATGCGTTGACGTTGCAGCTTTCACTTTCGCTACGCGACAATAAGATCGTGTTTACTTTGCAAGTTTATTTCACAAGAAGCGACTGTCATTAATTTACTTGCAATTTTGCAAGTATTTCTTCTGGTTTTAGGCAAATGAAGTAAATTCTTTGGCTGTTTCATCGCAGCGAGTTCATAGATCGGAAGGAAAATTAAATAATTGCAAGCCAAGCAAAGAACGTGTCAGAACATGCAAGGATTACATCATTGGTAGGGAAATAACCATTATACTAAAGATACCATGGATAATGCAATTCTTGAATTATGTGACTCGTGTGACTTCTTTGCTAGCCCTTTACTCAAGGGAAAAAACAATTAAATTTAATCGTGACTTTTAAAGAAAGAAAGCTGTTGTTAATAGTGTTTGTATCTTCATGCCCATACATATCCCGAACAAAGTTCCAGATTAAGACTATTACATCATCGAAGATTTCACAACGGCCATGACTGATTGTGCAGTAATGCTGTTTGTGTTGATCAAGTGATGTGGTGTCTACATGTAATCAATGAATCATCAAGGATTGCTCTGGAATGTGCACTGCGTTGCGACTGTAGTGCTAAGAAAACAGTTTAATTTTAAAAGCGCGGTTATAAGATCAAACAGATCTTCTTGTTACTTTTATGTTACTAGTATTCACGATATGGAAAATGAGATGCTGCTGTATTGTAAATGTATTCCCTAATTTGCGAGTACATTTGAAACTTATTGCTTCAGCTTATAACTACATGTAAATAGATTAACAGGCCTCAATAAATATATCCCAAACCAAACTTAAAGCAAGAATGAATTTTTCTTCAGGGTTTAGCACAATGTTTGTGCATCAATCAACCAATCAATCAATCGATTAATCGATCGATCAGTTGGTCAGTCAGTCAGTCAATCAATAATATTTTAGCTTCATCTCACCACAAATTGCAAGCTCACTATATTTAAGTACAATAGCAATAGCTCTAAATTGAGTCGATTCCCAGGAAAGCCTAGTTCTTGTTATGAAGGACACAAATAATTAACAGTTATTCCAAGAGCGCACGTTGGATATGAGGTGATAGCCAACGAGGCTGAGTTGGCTATAATCATCTCATATCCAACATGCATGAGTGAAATAATTGTTTTATTAATTTATTATTAATTATTAATGGCTTAACAAATTTAAATAATGCAAATCCATACATCGAATTAATGTAAGGTCAACAATGTCAATTTTTGCTAAGAAAAACATAGCAAAGAAATCATTGTTTAAATCTCCAAATACATGTACATGTACAGCATACAATAAGCTTCCTATTTGAACAATGTAATTATGATTTCTAAATATGGTAAACAAAAGCATGTCAACTCTAATCTGGCAATTTATTTCACTTTTGAATATCTAAAATATATGTGTACACTTGGACAAAAAGAAAGAAAAGGTCAATGTTTGGATATGTTCACATTCAAATTGAAGCAAATTCAAATTGACGACTTTGCAGTCAACTGATCACTGAATGACCTCACGAACGACTTACATTAAATTTTGTAAACAAGTAATTACTAACACTAATTCTATCCACATGTAACGCAATGAAATATATCATCCTCTTGTTTCCAAAAGTCTTGAGAAGGCAGTCACCTTCTAAGTCTGTGATTTATATTGTCTTCAAACTCATTTGAAAGTGGTACTGTCTTTGAATTCCTGTTTGCCAAAGAAGAATTTTAAACTTCTGATGGTTCAAAGTGATGCATGTTGGCTTATAAAAGTATAATGGCTCCTCTAGTGTGCAATAATAAAAAACTGAAACTGAAACTGAAACTAGAACCTGCACTGGACACATGCCAAGTTTGTGCTGGCTTACGTGAAGCAATTGACTCTCGTTTGTCTCAATTTGTCAACTTGTATGAACGCTGGAAAGTGAAACAACCATTACAAACAGGTTTTGTTATTTGTTGTAACTTACGAAGCTAGATTTTCAACACGTAAAAGAAATGATAAGATTCAGAACTCAAGACCAAGTTAAAAATGAATCAAAGTGGCTATGAGCCACCAAACTTGGAAAATGGATCGTCTGTAAACAGTGACAATTTTGATGTCACTGACTTGAGCTTTTAATCCGCAGGTTAAGTTAAAGTTAAAGCCCACTGGCATTGTTAAACAAATACAAATGTAGTGCAAAACACAACTATAAGAAAATACACGAGGAGATGTCCCTCTTTTGAAAACATTCATCAAGTTATTGGTCCGAGAGACCAGGATCAAATATAAAGAAAGCACCATGTCTTGTCTGATCACCTAAGCAAGAAATAATTCCCATTTTCATTCCTCTCATTTTTTTTGTTCTTTATTTTCTCAGCTAGTATCAGTGATTTTTTTTCTCTCTTTGTCACCTTTTCTCAACTTAGAAATTAAAAAAAAAAACATCCAGTGCAGAGTCACTATACCACTCAACAAAGTTAAGCCCTGTTCGGGGGGGTTCGTACTTGGATGGGTGACCAAATAGAAATACCCTGTGTTGTAATAACTTCTTCTTTTTTTTCTTTTTTCTTTCCTTCCCTTTCTAGGGCAATATTAAAGACTGCAGAACTTCCAGCCTTTTGTAATGTCAGTTCTTCTATTTATCAACTATTTGTTCTCATTTCGCCATGTCTGTATTTATTTACAATATCATATATATAAACAGCGGAACACGTCATTCAAATTCTCCTCAATTCTTTCGACTGTTGATCATCTAAAACATTTCATCACAGCTTGAATCATTCGAAAATTCATACAGCTTGTCAATTTTGTGACTTTCAATGTCTTCTTTTTTGGCAATCGAGTATGGTTAAACCTGTATGTGCAAGCACCTTCGGGAAATGAGCTATTTATATAATTACAGATAGCTTCTAATAATAAAAACGTTCGTGTGAAAATTTATTCAATCTTGCTTGAGATTAAAGGGCTCTTGATTAGCATCTGAGCTGCAGTCTTCATCATCTCTCAAGAGAAGCAGAGTCTTAAATGACTGTGAGCTTACGGAATTGAAGGACTCTCTGCTGTTTGATGAGAGGCAACTGAAAGGAATCAAAGATTCCCTCACTACAAAGAGAGCTAAAATAACACAAAGAAAGACCTATACACAAAAATGCTACTGAGAGAATTGAAATAGGTCCGGGGCACCTCCGACAACCTCGAATGATAAACTCCAAAATATTCTTTCGAAATGGATTATCCACGGAATACCTGAACAGGCCTACTCTGACACAAAAAGCGTTGATATTAAACATCGCGAGTGTGCTCAAAGTAAACAATCACAGATCGAAAGCAAAACAATACAGGGAGCGTACCAAGCTTTGACATGTTGGAATCTCCGAGATTTTCCTTTTTTTTCTCGACAGCCGTTCAATCCAACCAGAGCCATCTTCATATCAATGAAAAGCTACATGTAATGCTGTATAAAAGAAGCGTTATGAAAGAAACCAACCAGAGAAAAAGAAGTAAATCTCAATCACAAAGCTCATCTGGACAGCAGACGGAAAGATCAATGTGAAAGTATAGCCAGATGAAAATGTATTTCGATCTTCTCAGCGTAAGACCTAGAAAATATCTAACAAGCATGTCAACAAACATACTAACAAAACTCAACGAAGGACTCAGCTGAATTGAGGTTTAATTTTCTACTTTGAGTTTCCTTTACCCTCATGTCATTGTTTTTGTCTTCCCTCAGCAAGCGTTCTAATTTCATAATCATTTTTAACTGGTTAATTGTGATAGAAAAATACAGGTTGTTATGGATGACCATGTAATGGATGATCAGATTATGCCGATGAGCTGTCAGTTGATCAAATGTAAATTTTAATAGCTATTCCGCTGTATTGCGGGCACATGTATCATTATTTTGTAATCTATACGTCAACATACTGGGAGTGTTGCACTTATAGGGAACATTTCTCGTTTGCTCTCTGGTTGAAGAATTCATGTGATTAAAAAAGCCAACAGAATTTGCTATTTGAAACTCAGACATGTTAAGGACAGTGCGTACTTTTGTTAGTGCGCACATGTTCTGCGCATCATGCAAGGCATGGTTAAAGGACGCTCAGGTGAAAATTTTCCTGTAGATAGATTTTTGAAAATTTTTACTTGCAGTCAGATAATGAGTTACTTGTGTCAGAAATGTCAAAAAAAATTGGGTGTCCCCGACTTCGTTTCAGAGATAAAGCGTTTGGAAAACTACCCTGATAACTACCCACACGTAATAATGCATTAACAATCAGGGTGGGTGTGGGCTACAAATATTTTTCTTTCTTATCTTTTCAGTAATCTTAGAAAGAAAATACTGTACTAATATGAAAAAACATTGATCAAGTCATGTACATGAACAACTGTTTCCTAAGATGTTGCTATACCACAAGGAAAACGATGTGTCTCGTTCGATCAAGTTGAGCCCTGTTAAAGTTGAGCCATTCCCAAAGTTGAATGGCTGACCCACTAAGAATACCCCTGTTGTAAGATTTCATTTGATCTTGTTTTGTTCTTCTTTCTCCAAGTAAGAGTGAATAGAATGTCCTTTCTTCATGCTTTCTTTTCATCAACGCATTTTTTATATCATTTCCCTAGGTCCATATATATTTACAGTAGAGTAATAATAGCAGCATTTGAATTCTGCTCAATTATCCTGTTCGTTTCTCATCTTAAAAATTTCAATCAATGTTTTGATCATGCAAAAATCCATACAGCTCATCAATTTTTTCTCAAACTCATTAATAATTCATTAAGTTTAAACAAATGAAATCATGACCACGACAGTGTTTCGATATCTGATCTTAATTAGCATAGATTTTATTCCTCTGTTTTCTCCTTAGTTTTAGTCTCGATTGAGAAGATATATCAAACACTCAAGACAGTAGTTGACCACATTTCCAAACAACTCGAAGTTGGTCAAAAAAAATCAACTCTCTTCTCGGTGTTTGGAAATGTCTTTCGTGTTTGATATATTACTTCTCAGTGTCTTCTTGCTAAGTGCAGTGTTGAGTTAAGTCACACCTGTATTAAGTGGGAAACCCTCTATTAGCTTCTACTATTTGTATATAGACTTCACAGAGACGTTCAAGCGAAAATCTTCTTACTGCAGATTATTTCTGCAGTCAGATATTGAGTAGTTGCATCAGAAATATAAAGGACAAGTGAGAAACATTGCCATTAAAAAATCTTTCGGTGAGAAAATTCTGACCTCCACCTCAACAAGTTCAATTTCTCTCCTGTATGCCATACTTTTGCAAGTATCTGCAAAAGCCTTATAAATGTCAGCGGGATCACAAAAAAGTTAACAAGAAGCAAAGGAAAGAATGAGAAAAGGAGCAAAGGAGCAAAGGAGTGAATTTTTGCCCCTTCCCCTTCATATCAACAATTTGAAAATAGCTTTGCTATTCAAGTTAATGCCATAGTGTCTTAACCCTTATCACGGATGCCAGCCCCCTTAACCATCCCAAAAGTGTCCTCTGCACTAAAAAGGTATCGTTACTTACAGTAAACCACCAGTGTTGCTTGATTTTCATCACTTCCTGCTGAGTTGGTGGCTTTACAAGTATACTGTCCATCGTCTGTTCTGTTTATACTACTGAACATCAAGGACGCTGCTTTTGTCCCTGAAGTTATCCCTTTTCCATTTCTGAGCCATTGTACATCTGGGTGTGGTGTCCCTGATGCTGTACAGATTACATTGACTGCTGATCCCTCATTGTAACTTGATTGTACTTGGGATATTATAATCTGTGGTGCATCTGCAAAAATAATTAAAATGGTTTTGAATAAAGTTGCATCAGCCACTAAACTTGGAAAATGAGCAGCATGTAAACCATGGCAACTTCGAGGCCGCTGCACTGAATTTGTAATCCATAGGTCAAAGTGTATATCATTTGTCATTCACTGGCATTGTTAACAAATAGCATAAAATACAACAGTAACAGAATACATAGGGAGATGTGACAGTGCCTAAAACATTGATGTGTCATCCTTATCTCAAACGTTACCAACAACGACAATATTCGTTTACACCATAACAAAAAAAACAAAGGAAAGAAGAATAAAATAATTTCAAGCTTATAAATACGGTATTAGCTGCCTATAACAACCATACCGCTAAAAAAATTAAGCAGCTATCTAGAGGATAAAATAAGAATTACACTCATGTACATATAAAATATAAAGCAAAAGCAACTTAATAAATAGAGATGTAAACATATACAACAAAGTTAAAAGCTAATATTACAACAAAGCAGGGATAAAATAGAAAGAAAAAAATGATGATGCTAATAATTCATTACAAAAAACAATAATATTTACAACACCAAGAATAGTGAGACAAGCAATAGTAGAGCTATTTACAATATAATATGGTGTTAAAGGGAGGGTTTCACAGTTTGGTCTATGTCTGTAAACCAAAATACTTTGTCTTTATCTTTTTGATTCAGTTTGTCACCTTTTGTTAGAATTACTGTAACCTACTGCTTTTTAGTCAAACACCTTATGACTCAACCAGATGTGTTCTTAAAATGCGCCCTCTCATGCGAACACTAACGGGTATCCATTCAAACGGCTAAAAACTGTTCGCTTACCATTTGCTATCCATTTGTCATCCATTCATGATGGATGGGATACCGTTCAAATGGATTGGGTCATCTGTTCATAAAAATTTCCAGTCGTTCGAGTGGCTGCTGCTCTCTATTTGAACAAAATCTTCATCCATTCAAACAGCTGAGGTTATCGGTTCGAAAAAAATCTTCATCCATTCGAATGGCTGAGGTTATCTGTTTGAAAAAAAATAGTCATCCATTCGAACGGCTGAGGTTATCTGTTTGAAAGAAACTGTGGTCGTTCGAACAGCTAATGTAACCCGTTTGGAAAAAATATATATTCAGCTGTTCAAGCAGCTGCTGCTATCTGTTCACACAAAACTAATGAGCGGTTCGATTGGCCAACCAACTATCTGATGGGATTCAGGTTTCCAAACCACTGGGATTATCTGTTCAGAAGGAACTTTATACAGCTACCTGAATGACTGTGTTCTTTCAAAACAAGCATTCAATCTTTCCGATTCAAACAGCCATGTTTGTCCATTCTTAAAGAAAAACTGTATTTAAAATCATGGTTCTGGAAATCTCAGTGTCGCGCTTTGAAAATAATACTGAAAACACGTGTTCACATTTTCAGTGCAGTGGAAAAAAGCCTCTTCCAGGTGTTCAGTTGGTTCGTGCTCAGTGGGAAAAACAGCAAGCAAAAAATTAGGAGAGAAGTGAAGCGAGAGAAAGCACCCCTACCCTATTAATTTTTGCTTGCTGTTTTTCATGTTGCACCCCAGCCACCATAACTGAACTAAAACAACTTTTTGAAAACTTGTAACTCAGGCTCTAAAGGGCCATTGGAAAAGATGGTCTTTCTTTTTCTTTGGAAAACTCAAACTCAGAATATTACAACTAAAGCAATTGACACAGTATTACAATTTGATATGTAAAATTTCTGCCATTTTACTGAAAATCAAACATTGCGGGTACAGTGGATTTTGTGATGGGGTTTTCTCGAAAAAAGAATTCTATGAGATACATTTGCATGACATCTCATGTTTTGTTGTAAACTCAGCATGAATTCAAAACATAAACAAAGGAACAAGCCTAAAGTTTGGCCTCTAAACAAATTTTAAAGCCCTCATTTGGCTTGTATTCATGAAATTCTTCTCTCTCGCATAAAGGGAAATTTGCTTTAGCTTGCAAAATTTCATAATTTTGCATCAATATATGCCAAGTTGTTTGTTATTTTTAATTTACTGTCAATGAACTCAGACCACAGGGGACCCATACAACATAATCATTTACATTCATGTAAAATAAATATACTGTTATTAGCTAGGCTGATTAACTAGCTGAACACTCTTTCAAGGTGTTTGTTTACAGACCAACATTCTCTAGTTAAATGTGACTTTTGTTTTCATTCACTTAACCAGGTGACCAGGCGGTTCAAATTCCACAACTGTGCAACTTTCAGAAATGGCTGAGAGAGGAAGCATTTTTAATGACTTCACTAACCAATTCTGGTTTAAAACTCTCTTGCACGGAAATTTCGCTGAAAAATGATGAAAAGAGAACTTCAGACTATCTAGATGTGTGTTCGAATATATTGTCCGGGTGGCTGGTCCGGATTTGGCTTACATTTTGGCCACGAAAACAAACGTTGTCAAAACCGTGACCAACTGAGACTGACGCAATCTGGAGAGCACAGGGTGCAAAATACCATGCAACCGCAAGTGGATATATCTGTCATCTCAACCTTGGTTACTGACCTAAACCATGCCTGATCACAGGGTAAATGAACTTTTACCTTGGTTAACTTTCTACTGTCTTGGGCGGCGTTAACAATTTTCCACGAAATAAACACATCACAACGCTTTTCATTGCCTAATATATGTTGATACTATTCATTTACTACAATACTTTTCATTTACTGTATGTTGTGCCCGTTGACATAAAAAATAAGAACTCAACTGTTTATTTGAAAGCGGGAAAATCTCATTGTGTCTTCATGTGCTGTATTTGTGTCGGGAAAAGATCAACTCCTTCAAAATTCTCCCAATTTCCTGGAGACAATCTTCTTTAGTGTCTGTAAATAATGTCGCTAGCAGCTTAATTTCAGTCTTTGGAATGTGTAATGGCGGCATGTCTGTGCAGAAAGGGTTTTGATATTCTTCAATAGACAATTTTTAAAATGAAGGGATTTTTAATGACAGCAGTCAAGTTAATATGCAGCTAGTGTAATTTTACTGCCACAAGAAATGGAAGGAGCCAAGGATTGATTGAGGTGAGCTTAAACCTTTAGCTAGATCATAGTCACAAGTAGATCAGCACACCAAAAATTTTGATTAATAAACAAATTGTTGCATGTATAAATCGCTACCAAGTAGAACTCTACTTTGATTAGTTGAGACTTGTATTTTGATTTTTGTTACTTTCAGTTGATTACAAATCACACCACCGAGTCAAAGAGGGCACAATCCATTCAACCAAAATTTCTGGAAATTTTGGTCTAAAACTAAATGGATTGGTTTGGTCCAACCAGAAAAGTTTCAAAAAAATCGGTTCACCTTTCGAGGTGGACCACTTATCTCAATTGGACCGGTCTGATCCAAATGGACCGTTCCATTTCACCATTCCCACCCATTCTCAATCCCAGTACCTCGCTGTTCGGTATTTTTCATGTACAACATGGAGGAAAACACTTATCACTGCAGCTTTTATGGATTGTTAACAGCGGATCTATCGGTGTTACTCGTACATCCATGCATAGTTACAACAGGTCTGTAGCTGCTTTGCAAGCCAAGTGTATGTTTTGGCTGTTAACAGCTCTTAAAGACAATTTATTTCAAGAGAAAATTTGGAACTTTCTTTTCGTCATTTAAAAGTGGTGTTTGAACTGATACGGCATATACCTGGGAACGGCCCACTCAAAATAATACTATACGTGAAACAGCTCACACTTTATCATTGATATCACTGTCAAAATCATCATCTAGCTCTAATATGAGCAACAGTGATCCAACATCCTCCATTTTAATGAGCACAAAACTCGTTTTGTGAGTGGAATGGAATGGGACCGTCCAGACCCGTTGCGATCCATTCGACACCAAGAACTTTTCGACCCTCAGCCCGGAAATTTTAGTTGACTGGATCACGCCCGGAGTAACTAATCAAAGTTTCCATTGTGATTTAACCAAAACCTTAAATTGTAGAAAGATATAAAAAATAAAAAAAAATTACTCCTTTTTTCTGTTATTGCAATGTTTCCCTGGTAGTCGTAGGTAGTCATAGGTAGAGGGTAATGATTGCCATTGTACAGAGAAAAACTATACAAAGCCGTTCATTTTCATGCCAGCTACTCAAGAGTTTATCGGCTGTCGCATCCAGTCTCGCACATTAGCATGACTATTTTACGGCCCAAATTTTGCTGGTTTCTTGCTCGGATTTTTGTCAAAATCTCAGGGCGGTACAAATGTCTCGCTCCTTTCTTGTTCATTTATCGTTCACGTTTTATTGCTCCTGTCAGCCTGATTGTAGTCACGTTCTGTCTCTCTCATTAGAGTGATATTTTATGGCCAGAATCTTGCCTGGGTCTCACTCACAATTTCCTACCAGTACTTATTCCTACTTTTTTCCCCACAGAAGGGGTCTCAAATAACAGCATTAAACCATACCTGTCACAATAAGCTTGATGCCGCTAACCTGATCCTGAAGACCTACAGTTGGTTCGGCTCTAAGAGTGCACCGGAAGGATGTACTATCTTGAAAGGTGACATTTCCAATTACCAGAGTAGCTCTTCCTTCAATGCCTACTCGTCCAATGTAAGCTGATGGTATCCCAGACAAAATTGCTCTGTCACCATTCTTGTACTCTACCACCAAATTTGTAAACCGATTATTGAAGTACACTGCCCAGATGATACCCTTGAGCTCTGTCTGTCTATCAGTAACACTGTAGTCCCATACAAGGGTGGCATTGTTTCCCTTCTTGATGTAACTTGGGTTGTCTGGTTCTTTTGTGAAACTTATAGCTTCCTCTTGAAAAATAAACATCAGAAAGTTACAAGAACAATAAACATTACAATTTCAAATTTAATTTTTTTTTAGTAGTCAGGGCTTTCATTTCAGGCAGTATGTTAGGTCCAGTTGTTTGATAATTCATGTGTGGTGCTAGCGATACATCACATTTGCAATAAGCCTCGACTCACTAGGATAATTTTATTGGAAAGGAGAAGTGAAATAAATGTGGATTTGGTCTCATTTGATAGGAATTAAGTTGATTATAGTTATTTACCCATAAAGTACCACGTAGTTTTTTACTAGAACTCATTACTTAGTTTGTAGTTAGCGAATGGGGATTTGACCACGGCTTCCCCAATCTCTCTTCTCTCCTCTTTTGTCCAGCTTTCTCTCTGCCCCATCCTCGACTAGAGAGTAAGAGCCTGTATACACAGGCTACTACTTGCCATCAAAACAACTCTAGCTTACAAGCAGGTTCACATTGGAGCACAAACACGCATGGCTACGTTGCGAGCTCGAAATCGAGCCGCGAGGCCAGAAACTTTCTTGGTGCCTCTTCACCAGACTCCTTCCCGCCAGATTGCTTTGCTCTTCGCCGCTCGCATGTGACTCAAAAGAGAGACTGTTCGCAGGCTAAAACAACTCAAGAGTTCCACCTAAATAAGCTTAATGATTAAGGTCTATGGAAAAGGTTTGCCACTGACTCTTGATATTTTTCAACAGACATTTCAGTCAGTGTTCGGGTCCAAAGTAGAGTGCCATGCTTTGAGGAAAAGTCACTCGTGGTAATTAGCTTCGAAACCAACGACCTGAACGTTTTCAAAGTTCATGTTGTGGTTGAAATGGGAACAATCATATCATACTTCCAGAAGCCTACAAAAGCATCACGCGAGCATGAATTACACGGTCACGCACGCAAGCTTCGCATTACGTTACTTTAAATAGTGTATGACAACAAATTTCGTTTTCATATCAGATGAAGGCTTAAGCATTAGCCGAAACGAGTGTTGAAAATCATCAAGAGTCAGTGGCAAACCTTTTTCCATAGACCTTATGACATCTTCTGACTACACTTTTTCCATTTTTAAGCTTAAGATTATTTGGAAATAAACGACTGTTGTAAAATTTATGCTGGGTCACGCAACATACAAGCTCTTCAAAATCTTTTTGATCACCCTAGTCAAAAGTTTTTCATTAGTATTAGGGTTGAAGTCTAGGCTAAGATCTCTAAGATCGCTGTAATGGATCATCTCATCATATGAAAACCACTCTCCAGCGATCGTAGCGATCACAGCAATACACTTTAGTTCTCTCTCACATGGAAACCAACCTTTACTTTATGGGGCCTGGGTTAGTTCTTGGTTAGATTTTGGTTATGGTTAGGATTAGCCTGCAGTCCCCAGTTCAGTTTGCACTATCATCATACAGTGACCGTCACCAATTGACAGCAGTGGTTTTTTCCCGTCAGAAGAACAACGTAAGAATGAAACCTCTGGGACCAGGGTACAACAGACTGTACACCATTGAGGGAATTAACCCAATCAGAGCACACCGAGTCGAATTCTCTCTAGGCTACGAGTAGTCCCTCTTTCACTTGGTCTGTCATGCATGACGCGAAAGAAAACCATGAGAAAAAATGGCCGCGTGAAATCCTGGGGATGCGCAGGGTGCATGCTTCTCACCCTCAGGAGTTCGCGAGGGCATTTTTTTCTCACGGTTTTCTTCCACGTCACACATAGCGGATTAAGCAGAAGAGGGACTACTCGTAGTCTACTTCTCTCCAGCTGTGCTAGCAATTTAGTTGTGATTTTTTCCTGGCCTGTTTGGCAAAGAAGACACTTACTCGCAGTTTTGTATCCAACATTAGTATAATTTCAGAGATGAACAAAGAGTTTCCAGCAATCTGATTGGTTCAGTGATCCCTTATATGACGTTATATAAACTGCGCTAAGTGGTTTATATAACATTTTCGAGGCCTGGCCACTAAGCTCACCACCTTCGCCATCTCGGCAAGTAAACATGGTGGACAGTTGGTGAATGAAATTTTCATCTATTCAGAAGACATCACTCTAAGTCCAGGATATTTGAAAGGATGGAGAATTTTCAAAATGACTGCTGACGTCCTTGGACCAAAAATCCTTTCAAGAACCTGTGTTCAAGGCAGTTAAGAATCATAAACGCAGTGGTTATGTTCAAGTTGATTGCCAGCAGGTCAGATCGATTGACTGAAATCTGTTTTTCTCCAAACTAAAGCAACTCATTTTGAGGACGATGACGACAACGGCAGATGAAGTCAACAGTGACAAAAAAAAGGTACCGGATGAATTTATTTTTCGTAGTGTTTTGCTTGTTTGTTTCACTGCCAAACTCGTTGAGTAAACTGATTCATAATCAATGTAAACTTACATGTAAGCTTCTTATTAAAACTATATGGCTGCATACGTGTATGCAAACGAACAATTGCGTCCCTGTCTTTATGTTTCAGTCTGTTATTCTCTGTTATTCAGTTCTGAAATTATACTAAAACAATTATTCGCCTCAGGCTCAGTGAATATTGTCGAATAATCCCCTCAACTTCGTCTCAGGGATTATTCGACAATATTCACCATGCCTTCAGCGAATAATTGTTAATTACCAAATTGACATCAGTTTTTTATGCGTGTGTCCTCTTATTGATGATAAATTGCGGCATAACATTGTCAAAGTGCCTGTGGAACCACGAGCCGCAGGCAAGTGGTTCCGCAGTAAACTTTGACAATGTTATGACAAAATTTATCATCAATAAGAGGACAGACTCATAAAAAACTGATGTCAATTTGTTTTATACAATACCAAGACCCCAAACTGGTCAAATGCTGGGAATAAATGAGGGGAAAAGACGCGTAAACTTGCCGTAAACAAAGATAAGTGAATTTTATTCAAAATGACGCGAACATTTTCAGTAGCTTTTCTCTCTTTTTGATTGGCTATTTAAGAAAGTCCATAAAATCTCATTGGTTAAAAGTTGACAGTTTGACAGCTGAAATTTGAACTTGAAAGCTTGCATAAATTAAAATTTTATCCGTCTTATCATCTTATTGATGATACAAATGACCCAATCAGCGCGCAAGAAATTAGACAGTTATTGTAAAATTATAATTGGTTCAGCGAGGCACTTGGGTTTAACGTCAGTCTGTATTGTTTGAAACAATCATCTATCATTGAAACGTTTCTGAGACCATTTCACTGTCTCGATTCTGTTAGTGTTTAAGATATTGTCTCGCACTAAGACCTGTACGATTTCCTGAATCTTAAATCATTCTAAATACTCTCCATGTCACAAATGTAGCAGACTTTCCCTGACGTACCTGTGTGCGGAAGTATCTGAATCAAGACCAAATAAAAGAAACTTAACGACAGAAAGTTTTCCATCATCATGTTAACCCATTGTTAACCCCCAGTATGCCTCAAATGCTGCTAACACAGTCACTTAAAGAGTGGTATTTGCCGCCGCCAACAAACAGATTCACCCAAGCGTCGCGGCCATATTAAATTTCTGTTGCAATAATTAATCAGTGAGATGTCACAGCGGAGCTTCAGCACGCGAAGCGCGGCAGCAAAGCTGCACGAGTGAGCAGGAGATGTTACTAAAACTGGTAACGAGGAACGGGGAACGGGGAACGGGAAACGGGAAACGGAGAAGCGGGAACGGGAGTCTGGGAACGAGTGTACAGCGGTAACCCGCCTGAGAATTCAGAATGGCGGACAAAGGAAACGAAAAGGGAACAATTTGGGGAAATACGAGGAAGTGTTACGGTTGCAAACGTGAGTATCTACCGGCTTCGTCACCAGATGACCACTACGTTCTTGTTATCTCTGCTAGGTTGATTCGTGAGTGTGCTGATATTATCTCAGGCCCGTTATGCGATCTGTTTAATAAATCCCTGATGTCTGGCATATTTCTAGCCTGCGAACGCAGACGTATTTCCGGCTGTCACTTGGTTCCGCCGAAAAATAACGTCTGCGAACCCGAGCCTAGAAACGATTTCTGTGACATAATGACTTATGTTTCTCCTTGGCCAATCAGAGTCAATGATAGAATGAAACTCGAGTGCTCCTCGCAGCGAATACCTCGCGTAGTTCTGGAGTTATTTGAGCTAAACTGTGATTGGCTTAGAATTCCTACGTCACAGAAATCGTTTTCTGGCTCGGGTTCGCAGATGTTATTTTTCGGCGGAACCAAGTGACAGCCGGAAAAAAGTCTGCGTTCGCAGGCTAGCATATTTCCTGACGACTGGAAATGTGCCAGAGTGACTCCGTTGTTTAAACAGGGCGAGTCATTTGATCTAAACAACTACCGACCTATCTCAGTGATTTCCGTAGTCGCCAAAGTGTTTGAGAGGATTATGTACGGTCAGTTATACATCTTCTTAAATAGTGAAGAAATCATCTCTAAACAACAATCTGGTTTCAGGTCTTTACACTCAACTGTTACTGCTCTTCTTGAAGCCACTGACAGTTGGGCGTTTAATATCGATCGCGGCTACGTCAATGGTGTAGTGTTCCTCCACTTAAAAAAAGGCTTTCGACACTGTTGATAATGAGATATTACTAACTAAAATTAATCGGTATGGCATTCAAGGGAAAACTCTTGATTGGTTCAAATCGTATCTGACGAATCGCGCACAACGGTGCTCAGTTAACGGTTATCTCTCTGACTTCACCACTCTTAAATGTGGTGTGCCACAGGGAACGATCCTTGGCCCTCTTTTATTTCTAATTTATATTAATGATTTGCCTAACTGTTTATCGTTCAGCGTACCTAGAATGTATGCTGATGACACCCACAT
>Ga0126339_10000404_pt1 | contig 23170 bp, 14 predicted proteins | sample OrbTmetagenome_2_FD_92532 | JGI IMG/M metagenome (GOLD analysis project Ga0126339, IMG submission 92532) | Coral microbial communities from Petempiche,Puerto Morelos, Mexico - Orbicella T R C metagenome | ecosystem: Host-associated > Invertebrates > Cnidaria > Coral | place: Petempiche,Puerto...
TAAACTATAAAGGTAAACTAAGCTGCCATGACCCTACAGGTATGTTTTCAGGAAACGAGAGAAAGCGTGACAATGTCGGCGGCGAAAGGTCACATATGCAAATTAGTTCAAATTCTGTTTAATAAACCTTCGAAAGGAGTGTAAACTAGAGACGTTTTAAACTAGGGTGCATATTATACAGGTCACGCATTATACACGGGTAAATATGGTAAATATTGATTATGACTATGTAAATTAAGCACCTTGCTAATATATTTTTTTTTCACATACCCAACATATTTAATGGCACTCAAAATTGTGCATCTAATGTTTTGAGAGGTGTACACATCTAATATTAACAAAGGGTTACTATATTGCACAGTGGCAGATTTGCAAGCAGTTATTGTGGTACTTATTTTAAATCAAGCGTTCAGTGGAACAATTGGTAAGAAGACTGAACAATCAGTAACAAGATGGAATGTCAATCATTTGAGAACAGGTCTGAACAATCTGTAACAAGGCAGAAACGTCAATAACATGACGAAATAATCAGTGAAACAAGACCGAACAATCACTAACAAGAAAAAACAATTGTTAACAAATGGCAGGTGGTTATCTACTATTTTTGGTATATTTTTTTCTGTCCTAAATTTATAACCAACGACATTACATACATGTATTTCAATAACTATTGTTGATCTTCTTCTGCAGTTGCAAGTGAAATTAGAGTTTGTCTGTGCTAATTTTATAATTTAATAATGAAAAGTAGGTACTTAACCTAAGCATGTTTTTGAGTGCGCATTTTGTCACTTTTGGTACATCATTTTGTGTTTGTAACTAGTATTTACTGGTCAAAGTTCTTCAGGTTTTACAAATACTTGCATTTCCTGAAAGTAAAATATTTATGAATCCTGAAGAACCTTAAAATTTATGAACTTGTAAGCTAAACTTGAGCAACAAATAATGAAAATATGTTTTCAGAACACACAAGCATGCTATCATTACATTCAAGAAAATGTAATTTTTTTGTGATAGAAATTTTGTTATGTACACTGGCATATATGTTTTTGTTTTCAATAACTAAAACTTATTTTTTGTAATCTTTGTACTACACTGTAGGTATGGGAAAACAGACATTTCTTCAAAGATGAGGTGAGTGATTTTTTTTCTTTCATTTCTTTCTGTTAGTGATGGGTTTCAAGAAAGAACCCTTTATCATCCAAAGTTTACATTCACCACATTAAAAATAACCTGTGTATTGCATTATTGTGTGTTATATCTGGCTTGTTTTTGGACACTGGCTAAAATTTTGTAGACCTCCACTGTATATATTAACTAAGTTCCAAATTTGTAGTTTATTAATGATTATAATTTTTGTGCCTACTCAAAACAATGTGGCATTATCCTATTCTTTGTGTATAATGAAATTTGGAAGCTTGCCTCTCCCCTCCCCTCCCACAGGCATGCATGTGACAGATTATTACAGCTTGGTCATCCAATTTTGGTATGGACACATTGATCAAAAGAAATTGGTCAAGTCACAAGACAAGAGTCAGGGATGAGAAAGAATACCTCAAAGTGAGGGGGTTTGAGTACACTGACACTCACTCCTGAAATCCCCAGAAAACCCTTGGGATTTCAAAATTTTATTCCAGGACCCTGGAAAACTTCATGAAAATTCTTGTTTCCCACTTACTCCTAGGAATCTCCTGGAATTTTCAGTTGTAATGAAATTGCTAACTGGCAGCAGATGAGAAATAATGTTTAGAAAAACAAACAGTTTTAAGCTTGCAAAACATGTTTCGGATGACCAACATCCATCTTCAGTTGCAAATTATACAAATGAACAGCTAGTCGGTGTGACAAAAAGCGCACTTTCTTAGAATATATGAATACTAAATAGCAACATGAATATGAAGCACTAGAAAATACAGTGGTTAGAAAACAATGTGTATTGTAACACGGAAAATTAAAGTGAAAGTGTTAAATTAACATGATTGTCTTGCTTGTTTAATGAGGGTTTTTCCCACCAGATGTGTAAGGTGTCCTTGATTTTCAGTTGCAAATGCGCGGACGCGGTGTCAAAGAGTGAGAAGCAATTATCTGAGCACAGAGCTTTGTATGTTTCTGACTCACTGATGTGCTGAAAGATGTGCAAGTTCCTATCGGATGTTAGCTTGCGAACAGGCTCCTGGTGAGGACGGAAAAAATTTTGGCAAACGTGAAACAGAAGAATTTGGAAAGTAAAGCGATCGGGGCAGGGACAGGGGAGCCTGTTGACTTTGTTTTTGAAACCTCTATAGCACTGCCAAACGGCTCCACTCCACTAGCTTCTACTTAAAATTCCTCCTCGTAACAGAGCATTAAGTACCCTTCAGAATCATTTGTGAAATAACGAGAGGTCAAGAGACTGCAACTTAAAAAGAGAATGGCAAATGCACTATTGTAACGAACCGTTGGAGTCGTATAATTTTCAAAGATCTGTCAAATATTCATCTCAAAGATGTCAACAATCAGCGATTTAACCAATCATATGATACCAGGATCTGGTATCATAGAACAGCGGCATCAATAGAATGTCTACAGGCTTCTTCGCTTCGTTCGGGCTCACTGGGAGCCTGTTCGTAGGCTAATCGGATGTTGATGTTAAATGTTTAACAATTTCATTTTAATTTTCCGTGTTACAAAACACATTGCTTTCTAACCATTGTATTTTCTAGTGCTTCATATTCATGCTGTTATTTAGTATTCATATATTCTATGAAAGTTTGCCTTTATATCACACTGACTAGCTGTTTATTTGTATTTGTAACTGAAGATGGATGTTGGTCACCCGAAACATGTTTTACAAACTTGAAACTGTGTGTGTAGTGAAATTGCTTTTGAATGTGAGTATGTGTATCATGTATTATTTGTTGTGGTAAATAGCCAGCTACAGTACTTGATGAATAAACAATAAATTCTGTGTTTCATTGTCCAGCACCATGCTGAAGTATTCCTCGGGGCAATGGATACAACCTTCCTCTTGGCCTATGCTGTGGTAAGCTATGTACATGTAGATCTTTGTCAATACATTGTATTAATTAATACGAAAATGGTGGAAGGGGGTTATCTTTGTAGTTAGCTTTTATACTGCAGTTAACGAGGAATTTATGAGAAGCTTTAAAGCCAAAAAAGAAAGGAATGCAATTATGTGGCATCAAAGTACAAGACATGACATGGTAAATTAAACAACCGTAAGAAACATCTGGCCCCTGGCCTCAAATGAAATCTCTGTACACATTGATTTTGTAATGTTATCATATTTTGCTCTTTGCCATTTGGAGAATTTCCCTATCTTGTGATAGGGTGATTTTTGTGAAACTCAGAAAACTGTGAACACTAGAAATACTTGTGGAATGTTGTTGTATGGTGAGGAAATAGCCAATTAGGTGTGAGAAAACAAACCGCAAACAGCAATGGTAATTAGTTTGTTGTTTTGAGGTTTCTTCTCATCTCCTGAACTTTATTGTGATCAGTCAAATGTACACAGTTGACCTGTCAGAATCAAATCAAAGTGTTCATGGTTTTCTGAGTTTCACAGTAAATCAAGGGAGCGGCGAAATGTTGGTAACACCTCCTTGTAAGTAAATAGTACATGTATTAGAAAACAGACCTAAGAAAATTTGCGGCCTGATTGGTGAAAAACCATTTTTCTATAACTCGATAGAAACACAGAACTAGCACAAGCTGTTGATGTGATGATGGCGTGAGCAAAGAGAATTTACATTTTGATAATCAAAGTTAACAAGTTGTTTTCCTTTTTTTCGTCGTGGTGTTTTCTAAAAGAAATAGAAAACATGTTTTCAGTGTTTCTATCGACTAATGGAAACACTCGGCTTGTGTTCCCACAGCATTTCTTGTTCTCCCAAACTTCCACTCATGTTTCTATAACTCGATAGAAACATGGTACATGTTTCCTATTTCTTAAATAGTAAGTATAGTAAATGCATTTGTAAACTATGTGTACCTGAATTGATTATTAGGTCATCAGTTGCCAGCTTCCTATTTAACTGTGATTGCAGTAGATAGTGTTGAACAGACGTGTTATTGTGGTATTTGCTATGATATATTCATTGTGTGACAGGAGACATATTCTCTTTTTCTCAAGGGCTTGTACATCAGTGGTATCTTGGGTGATAGGTATGTGAATGTTTCAGTCATGACATGGCCATGAAGTTATTTTCTCAAACTCATGAATGATTCATCAAGTTTAAACAAAGGAAGTCATGACCGTGATGGTGTTTGGATATCTGATCTTAATTAGCATAGATTTTACGATTTTATTTCCCCGTTTTCTCCTTAGTTTTAGTTTTGACTGAGAAGATATATCGAACACTCAAGACAGTGTTTGACCACATTTCCAAACACCTCAAAGTTCGTCAAAAATACTCCGCTACACGTCGTATTCTCAACTCTCTTCTCGGTGTTTGGAAATGTGGTCGAACATAGTCTTTCGTGTTTGATATATTACATCAAACATCTCTTGCTGAATCTTGGCTACATTTGGGCAAAACTCACTTTTTTTTTGTATTCATTTAATCATACCTATTGCACTGTATACATGCACAGTAACTATTTTTTTTAATATAATTTTTTGTTTTGAATGTTATTTGTCCTGAGACCATTGAGATACCAAAATTTAATGTGGTGTGATTCAGTGCACGATGATTTTTAACCTCACCTCATGCTTGGTCGGAAAACCATATTTCTTGTATTCAGTGCTTGTAAAATGCCAGCAAAACATCATTTTTCTTGTTTTGAAAAAATCACAAAAATACTGAAAGTTGATGTCACAAAAAATTCAGGCAAGGTATTTTATTGGCACACTGTAATTCTGTAATTTCTACTTGTACTTTACATAGGTTTAACCTGAGAAAAGTACTAGCATTTGGAATGTGTTCTTCTGCAGTTATGGTAAGTTATGTACAATCCTATGAAAGCTTTCCTGATAGGAAAAAACAATAATCTCTACGTGAAGTTTGGTAAGGTGATTGTAGGTGCGGTGGGCTCATGGTTAGTGTGCTTGCCTCCAGATCAAGCAGTCTGTGTTTGAGTTCTGGCCAGGGGCATTATACATACATGTATTGTGTTGTGTTTTTGGGCAAGGCAGTTTACTCTCACAGTGCAGGTCTCTCTCCACCCGTGTATTTAAATTTAATGCTGGTGGGTAACCCTGTGATGGCCTAGCATCCCATCCAGGAGGGAGTAGAAATACCTTTAGTTGCATTATGCTACTGAAACTGGAGACAAGTGTTGGCCTGATGAGCCACTCTGCTCATGTGCAGACTTTGTACTTGAACAGCAAACAAGGCCACATTGTCAGAGCTAATCAAAATATACTTTGCTTGTTTCTGTAGCGTAAAGCTACCAGGAGCTAAGTGTTAATTCTCCTTGGATGCTATGCCATATGTACTCTACAGGGCAGGAAAAGACCCAGGTCTGATTGCCTGGAGCAAGTAAATTTTGCTCTTGGGCAAATGAAAATGGAAGTTTGGTGGTCTAATGGGCAAGTGAAAGTAGCCACAGTAGTCTTGTTATAGTCTATCACTGATTATAGACAGTAGCTAGTAAATGATGCAATTGATATGGCATAACAATGTGTGCCTATTGAGTGAGTGATATTTTAGTGGGTGTAACTGAAAACTGAAATTTACTGGCCCACTAGGCAACTGGATTTCAAATTTTTTTCCTGCCCTGGATTCTTTCAGGGGTAAGCCCTGGGTAGCAAGTGGCAGGTAGTGAACATTACATGGTGCGGGAGAGTAGAAATTTGATTGTGTAATGCAAGAAGTTGAGAAAGTGCAAAGCACCATCCAGATGAGTGAGAGGGAATATCCCCAATGGCAATACTGATTTTGTTATCCTGGAATTAGAACAAGGCTGACTTTTGTACTGTCTGGGGGAACCTGAGGATATGGGGCAACATATCTCTTTACATTACCTTAAAATACATGACTTTATAATACAATGTATGGCAAATAGTCCTGAGGCAACGTGGCCGAGTGGTTAGAGTACCAGATCTGAAATCCGTAGGTCCAGGGTTCAAATCCCGTTCTGACTGCTAGCTGATGTTCCCTGTAGCTGCGAGTTCAACTTCTCGGCTAGGCTTGTAAATAGTCAACTGGTCTGCCTCCTGCCAGTTGGGATTCTAAACCTAGTTATGTTTATTTGAATATTTATTTATCATTGTTTGTTTACATTGCTCCTGAAAAGCCCCAATGGGGAGTGGCCAATTAAGAATACATTTTTACATTCAAAGCATTTTGATTGGTTCTTTCTTGGTTGAGGTTTTGCCTTATGGACCATTTCCATAGAAACGGTTATAAGCCATTTATTTTTTCTTTGTGAATGTGGGCAAATTCAATATACAAGCATGGTCCAAGTGCCATATAATAAACTACTTACTAACCTACAGTACCACTCAAAAGTACATGGAGCTTGCTTGAGTCATATTGGGGAATATTGGCCCTCAGTCAAAATTTGTACACTTCAGACCTTGTTCAGCCCAGCTTTACTGTCTGACCTTGCGCCAATATTCCACAGTATTGCCCTCATGCCCGATTAGTAAGAGGGTATAACTATCCCTGTGTTGGCTTGTTGCAGGTGATAATGTTTGGAAGTGTGAGCAAGTGGATTGGAGTTTACAACATTTGGTATTATGGAGTATTTATGGCACTAAATGGTGAGATATTCTTGCCAGTCATTGATAATGCTATGCTAGTTTAACTTTGCCGCACAGTGAAACACTAGTTTGTAACCAACTTGGTTGCAAAAAATATGAAAAATTAGAGGAACCTTGTGGTTTGAAGGTTTCTTAAAACACTGTGCACACTGCATGACTGGAACAGACTCATCCACAAACTTTTGCTATTGCATGAACATTTAGTGGCACCCATAAATCACTATTGCTTGGTTTCTTTCCTTGGAAAGCAAAGATTGTGTAGTTCAGCTCCACAGCTTTAGTTATTATGCATTTTTGTGCCACTTTTTTGTTTCTTTAAATCAAATCCTAAACTTTGCCTTAAACTGGAACTGAAACATTAAGTGTCAACAAGTAAGAATGTTGTGGGAAGTCAAAGAAACACACTGAATCATGAATGTTAAACTAAGTTTGAATTATTCATCCATAAATTTTACACATGCTCCTTATAACGAGTTATTCAATATATTTATCATCATTTTGTGATGGTATACATTTTTTACAGGTCTCTTTCAATCTACTGGTTGGCCGTGTGTTGTGGCAGTCATGGGAAACTGGTTTGGAAAATCAAGGTATTCATCTAGATTGAATTTATTACTATAATATCAATCATGTCTTCATTATAATATCACCACAAAATGAAAAATTTCCAAAACGTGATTGATAAAGAACAGAGTTAATTGTCTGAGCATTAGGTGGCCATTTAGAAGACACAGTGTCAGCTTTGAAGGATTTTGTCCCTCTGTCTGTCAATGGGTTTACCAGAGTCGGGTGTTCCTGAGGAATTCTTCACAGAACACTGGGTACTGGTTTAGCCCAATACCATGTGATTCCCAGCTAGCACAACAATCACAGTGTGATATAATCATGCATTGCAATCCCAGCTACTCAGTTCCAGGTCAATCCCATCTACATTGTATAGCATTGTTGTTAGACTTGAATCGCTCTGTTGTTGCTGAAATTTCTGAGATATTACATGTATTAAATATACACAACAACTGCACTTTAATTTTTTCTTTCATTTAAAGTGTTTAGCCCTTTCTCTCTATTGTGACATGCTTGGAGATCACTTCAATTTCACTTCTGCTTCATTAGATCTTGCCAGACATAAAATAATACATAAAACAAAACCCACTTCCAATAAACACCATTTCTGTCATTCTGTACTTTCCCTGTTGTTGTCAACTCATATTTCATGACCTCTACACAAATATATAATTTACCATCCAGCCTTTCCACTCAGCTAATAGGCTCATAATTTCTGTTAGTCTCAACTTATTTGTTTTATTACTGGTGTCTTGGATATAAATTTGTTGTCATTCTTTCTGCAGTCGAGGAATTGTATTTGGAATATGGAGTGCCAATGCTTCTGTAGGAAACATTATTGGAGCTCTTCAAGTAAGCTTTGTGCATTTTTCTTAGTACAAAATTATCAGCTTATTTAATAGCACCAGCCTACATGTACATATGTGTTCAGTGTGTTTAATTATTTTGGACAATATCTGATGACTAATTTCCATCCAATCTCTAGACAGTGTTACATGTACATGTAATGTGTAGTGAAACTAGCTTTGGATACTTGGACTCATGGTAGGGCTGTGAGCAATGCTAGTCTTTGGTGATTTTCTGTCTTTGTGCTGGGAGTTCAGCATCCAGAAAACAGAAAACATCAAACTCATTACAATTGGCTTTTTGAGGACAAATTGCAGTGTTGTTCTAATGTGTATGCAGCAGTTTACATGTAAATTAATTATCGGTTTAAAAGTTCACAATGGAAACCAGTTTTAAATGTCTCACATGACCATCAATTTGAAACAAAGGGGAAAACAAAATAAAGTTTTTTTTTTAAAAAAAAAATATTTAAACCAAAAGTAAGTTAAACCACAATATATACATGTATAGTGAAAAAGAAATTTTTTAAATTCTTTTTTTTTTTGTTTTTCAGGTAGCAGCTATATTGGATTATGGATATGAGGTCAGTAAGTATAATTATATAATCATGTATCATGAAGATCATACATGGCATGACTCAATTACAGTACTCTGCCTATTGAATTAATAATGTGTGTGATCTTCAATTTGTTTTATAAATGTGAAAATAGGCTGTATTTTTAAATACAGTATTACAATGTTAAAATGTCAAAATAGGTATCGTACTATTTCAGATTAGAATTATGCCCATCCCTCTCTGCAATTTAGTATCTTTTGTACACATACATTCTGTTATACTTTGCATTTAATTTTCTGAAATGCTTTTTTTAATCTTGCTTTGTACATTTTCCATCTTTCCATTGCAGTTTGCTATGCTTGTTCCAGCTGCAGTATTATTTGCATTTGGTATCTTGATTTACTTTTGTTTAATACCATCACCTGAGGAAATAGGCAAGTAATATTCTTTACAATTAACTGCCATCTCTTGTATTTGAACTGCCCTGCTGAGAGCAATTATACTCAATATGTACATGACATACATGTATATATGCAATTTTGATGCAATTATCAACAGTGACTCTAGTCACATGGAAGGCTAGTGAACCTTATTCTGGGCTCTGCACCCATGCAGCACCTGTCAGAGTGTAATAAGAGGGGTCCATAACAACTTCCGCAAGAGAGCTAATTTCTAAAAGGTTCTAACATTGAAGATGGTGATTTGACGTAAATAACAGGTTTACTCAATGTACAGTCATATAATATAGTCAACTAACTAGCAGTCACCTGCTGGAGCTCTAGCAGGCAGCCGGTCGTATTGAAAGTACAAATGCATGGTTAACTTAACAAAGCTTGACTGTTAATCTCTAAGGGGTTTATTTTTTTGATCTCCTTTGAGATGGGGAGTGGGTATAGGTTTTGGAGATGATGGCTGATTCAACTCATAAATCAGCTACGTGTATTATACAAATAAAAGGCCGTGCTGTATTTAGTTCAGTCTAATAACATACATGTATCCTCAAGTGACAGTTATATAAGAGATTTGATGGGCAGATAACTTTGGAAAGTGCATGTACTTACCTTAAATTACATTTGAAACTGTTCTGCAATTCAGAAATTATCTTAGATTTACTAGCTTGAGAAACAAGAGAGGCATGAATGGCTTATACATATCCAAATATAGAGAGAGGCCTAACAAGAGCTTATGAGTTTCCGTTAAGTACTCTGTTTATTATTTCTTTTGCAAACAGGACTGCCATTACCACAGGATGATCAGCATCCAGAAGGAAGCAGTAATGGTAAAACAGTTACTGGATTATTATTTTAATTTTATTGTAAGCTGATTTTCAGATCAAATCTATTCCTCTACATTTTGATCAGTGGAGAAATTGACTGTAATTATCATATTCATCACCTACATGTATTTTGGTAAATGAAATATTTCAAGGCAAGTATGTTGAGCCATCACACCTACTAATAGTATTTATGCTAGGTTTATGGTAGCAAGGAAACTTGGTGGCTTATTTGAACTAATTTCTTGGCTTATTTATCTGAAGAGATAGTGCCAAGGTAGGGGTGATGAATGATAAATGCGGGACTTTGCGACACTAGCTTTTTTCTTTGTGAGCCAGAGACATTTTGACATTGGCAATTGCAAGACTGAGACTTCAAAATGTTTAAAATGCGAACTTGAGACGTTCAGGTTCTAAGACATTCAGACGTCATGGTACTTTGAGACTTTCTTAGCCTTGCAAAAAATTGAGACTGTGAAGCAGCTTTGTGAAAAAATTGAGACTGAGACACACGTAACTGCTAAAAAAATCGAGACTGCAAGATCCATGAAAATTGATGAAACTTTTGCGAGACCAAAGGAGGACGAGTCATGCATCCCACAATGCATTGCTTCCAAGTATATTATCAAAGTTGTGTGGTGATGTGATTGCATCATTTCGAGACGATATATAGTGCCTGAAAAAGTTGATAGCATTAACAATAACACAATCAAGTCAGGAGTAAACCTGGGACCGTAATTTCAAACCATCCTTTTAAGCCCTATTAGACATGTAACATAGATAGGACCCTACGTGCGCTTTGATTGGTTGAAAACCCATGTTTTATCAGAGTATGAAACATAGAAAAAGCATGTTTTATTGTTTTTCACCACATTACCTCTATATCATAACGCAAATGAAGAAGCTTAAGCCGTGTATTACACTGTGATAAAACACTCTGTACATTTGAGAACACTCAAGAAATGTAGAAAACACTCGCCTGCGGCTCTTGTTTTCCACATTTCCCTCATGTTCTCAAATGCCCGACATGTTTTATCACAGTGTAATACACGGATTAGGCTTCTTTATTTGTTAAATGAAGGGCAGACATTCAACATCTAATATGGTCATGTAGTTATATATAATTATAATCTATACACTGTGTATCTAACTCATAAATTCAGATGTATCATACTAGGTAAATTCACTAGATGGCTACGCATACATGTATATGTAATACACTATTTCTCTCCAGCAGAACAAACCCAGTTGCAAATACATACAGCTGCACAGCTGAACTTCTTCTCCTCAGTGACCAGTTTTCCAAAGTACCAAAAGTCAAATCATTATATTTGGAACCTGTTGTAAGTGACCGCCTCTCGTAAGCAGCTGTGACCACTTTTGGAGCTAAGATTTGAAATTTTCTTTTGTTTTTAACCTCTTGTGAACAACCGCTTGACAGATAATAGAGTGAAATTGGATAATAAGGTTTTGTTTACATTATCGTTTTCCTGGGTAGTGCAAGAGATGGAAGTTCCTCGTTGAGAAGTACTGGATTTTTGCTTGAAATCGACTTCTCACAGTAATAAAACATTTAAACAAGTCTCTGTAGGGAGACATGGTGGCCTCATGGTTAGAGCGTTCATCTCTGGATCGAGCGGTCTAGGTTTGAGCCCTGGCCGGGGACATTGCATTGTTTTCTTGGGCAAGACACTTTATCCTCACAGTGCCTCTCTCCACCCAGGTGTATAAATGGGTACCAGCGAACTAAATGATGGGGGTACATGTAATCCTGCCATGGACAAGCATCCCATCTAGGGGGAGTAGAAATACTCTTTGTCACTTCACGCTACAGAAACTTGGGATAAGCTCTGGCCTGATGGGCCACTTGGTTCGCATGCAGACTTAACCTGCAGTTTCCATATGCTAATGAGGTGAAATTTTGACCCAATATGGTGCAAGCTCTTGTTAGTGACCACCTCCCATAAGCAACCACCAAGGCTTGGCATTTTGGGTGGTCACTTACAGGAGGTTCGAATGTAATTTTGGAGAATTTGTATGTTGATACTTGGGATAAGATGATACTAGTTTTAACAAGTAGTGAGCTACTAAAACTAGTAGCATACCCCTGTATCAAACCCACCCTTCTACCAAGATCTGAAAACATAGTCTACATGAACATGTACAAACATCCATTCTTTCATCTCTTTGTCATTTCTTGTGTCACCTCTGTTGTGAAATCACGCAAGTGTATACTGGTCACAGAGGGTTAATTAGTGTGGAGGCAGTGTGGCCGAGTGGTCAGGGCACCGGACTTGAAATCCAGAGGTCGCAGGTTTGAGTCTTGCTCTGACCACTTATCCGAAGTTGTTTCTTGGTAGACCCTAGTTCAACTCCTTGGTCATGCTTGTAAATAGCCAACTGGTCTGCCTCCCGCCAGTTGGGATTTTTAACCGTGTTATGTTCATTTGCATTATCTGTTTCATCATTTGGTTTCATTGGCCCTGAAAAGCCCCACTGGGGGAGTGGTCAATTAAGATATTTATTTATTTATTATTATTCTGTACGGGATAAACCTGTCTGATAGACCATATGGCTTCTGCTGCTGTCTTTAATTAGACAGCATTAATACTGAGACGTGTGGTGGCTGTTCTTTTCTTCTTTGTGGCATATGTTTTCCTTAGATTGATAACTACATGACAACAAACACTTGTTTCTGGAAAAAAATACGAAAACAAAAATGAAAATTAAAACTGACTACTTAAATTGGTAACACAAAGAAATAATAATTGTAACTCCAGGGCTATATCAAATGCACTGGTAGTAGCTATATGGGAGCTTTAGTTGTTAACAGCGGATACACCTCCCAGTCTACCAAATACAGTGTAAGAGACAAGCTGAAAACTTTTCAATAGCTAAATGGATATTGGGAAAGTTCCCCGAACTGATTTAAGCTAAAAAAAAAAAATGGGAACATGCAAAAGTTCATACTTACTGGATCTTTGATAGGTTGTTCCTTCGGTTCCTGCTGCTTTCGCCCAGTAGTCGTGTTGACCACCACAGGTAGGCCATTCCTCCGCTCCTTTAACTCTCCAAACTGAGCTAGAAACCGTACTAAGGCAATCTCTTCACTTTTCATTCACAACACTACCAATGTTTTCTTTTTGGGGGGAATTAATTGTTTGGGGCTTTTAGGGTAACAAACCAACTTGGCTTTTTGAAGAATTCGGTGACTGGCCTTTTTCAAGAGTGATATAAGAGCTTCCTAGTCTTAAGAATTCAAAATTTATTGGAATGTAAGCTTATTGAATCTCAACAATGAAAACAAGGATAACTCAAAGAAAAGGAAAATATCAAGTACCTTTTGCAAAGGGCTATAATTTCTTTTCTGTGAAACGCTAGTGTTCTTCAAGCAGGTCTTTGTTCTACCTCCTTAGAAGGTCCAACTTCATTATCACTTTATCATTCTCTGTTTTTGTTGGGCATACTTTCTATTATGACATGAGAACTCTTTTCTAATCTGTCCATGAGAATTGCAATCTAAAAAAGGATTAAAATGGAACATTATTAGGTGGAAGACTGAGAGAAATACCAAATACCATCGCTAGATTAGATACGCTTGCTTAAAAATTGTTTCTTACAAAGTGAAGAATTTGAAAATTCACACCTTGCAAGCACAAGTTATGTTGTTGATACGAGAAGGTAAAAAAGGCCAAACTTTACAGTGACAAATCACGCAGATATTGCACTTGAAGGTTCCTCTATTTTCCAAGTTCAAGTCACATCCACTGTTATCTGATTATCTTATTTCCACCATCTGTTATAAAGGAGGTAATTAACATAACGTTCACTCAACTTGATTTTTTGGGCTTATTCAGCTATTATGCCATTTGAAAGTAAAATTAGTTCCCAAATATTGACCTAAGACAGGTACAAAAGATTATTGTCAGAATAATAACCAATACAGCAAATAGACAGCAAAGATTAAACACTGAACAAGAGACCTTGATTGCCTTAACTTGGCAACTGAAAACTTGCTTCTGCATGCTTCCAGCTCCCTTGTGTTTCTGGTAATCAATTGATTTTACGCACAAATTAACTAAAAGCATCTTGGGAGGCGTGATTCGTCCTCCTTTTGTAAGACCCATGTGTTTTGAAGGACCATTTGCCACCCCTCAAGGTCAGCATGTGTGTCTAAAATGTAATTTACGTGTGTAGTTGTTAAAACAATTAATTTTTATTAAATAACAATCATAGTAATAAGCAGTGTTAATACTCTTTTTTAAATGAATATAATTCAAATCCAGGATATTTGAAGCAGTTGATGTTAATAGTTCTACTTTACATAAATGGTCTTAAACTTTTTTTAAATAAAGAACAACATTTACTTACATTGAAGTACAATAAATTACATTACTACCAGACTACTACAGAACTACTTAACATACATGTATTCAGCAGGCTATGAAGATAAAAATCTCATTACTACGAATCTCAGTTAAATTATTAATCTATTCTCTGGCATGGATGGCTTCCTTTTAAAACTAATATATTGAAATTGTTTCAATTTTATTTTTATTTATTTATTTATTTATTTATTGAGGTTTAAGATTCAAAAGGTACTAAAGAAGATAGAAAACTAGGAAATCTTTCTAAGAAAACTACGAAAAACTTAAGAACAGAAGCTATTCTCAATAAATGGTTTTGAGGCCAGCATTTACGAAGTAAGAAAGCACAAAAGAAACTCAGTGAGAAAAGAAGAACAATGTTTGAAAAAGTTTATGATAACACTCAGGGTTTTCATCATAACCTGGTACCCAATTCAAGTCACTGGCTACTTCAAGCATTTGTGCTGGGTACTTTTTGTCACAATGTTTATTAATTAATACAAAGTTTGTTTTGCAAACTTAATCATGATCCGATCTTTCTGACAAAATAAGTGAACAGGTGACAAACTAAATGGTGTGAGTATTACATGTACCTTTTGAACTTCAAAGCAAGAGCAAATTTTGGTGGGCAGTCTGAGCTGTCATTCAAACTTGCATGCATCAGATGTGAAGGGAGGTGTGCATCTTCCACGATGATGCAGAAGGAACATGCAGACTTTTTTGTCTTTTAGTGCCAATGTTTAGAGGTCACATAGCTAAAAACATGAAATGAGATCCCTGATTTTGAAGTGATATGTCATGTATAATGTATAAAGATATCACCAGAAGTCGCCTCAATTCTTTCACCGTGATGGACCTGATTCATCTGCTGCTCTTTTTCATTATGAAAACTAAAATGATCTTAATATTGAAACTTCTTTTTTCTTGATCTTGCTTAATTGAAATAATAATTGTAATGTTGCATAGTTGATTCATGTTATTACAGTTCAAGTAAATAGAACTGAAAGCCAAACATATACTACAATATAACAAGAACCAATGGATGAAAAGGATTAAGTAGCATTGTATACGTGAAATTTTAAAGAAACTCATCTTGCAATGAACAAGTTTTCATGAAACTGTGTCTACACTGTACAATGGCCTTCAACAAAATCACTTTGTGCGCTAAAAATGCAGCAGAATGCACCTAAAGGCACACATGTTTTCAAACTTTTCCAGGGCCAGCACCCCATTCCACTCCGCCCCCCATGCAGGAGGGGATAACCTAATCTGGCACTCTTCCCCCACATGGCGGCTTTTTCGTAACCCAATAGTGTTCCACCTTCATGTACTTTATGATTTCCTCCTGCTACTTTATTTCAGTATGAAAACCCAGTACACTATAATATACACTAGCATAATTAAGATAGAAATAAAAAAAAATATATGATAGAGATGATTGTATATAGTGCAACCTGTACGAGTTAACAGCACAAAAAAACATAGCTGTGTAAAACTGTTCTCAAGCCATTTTAAAGGCGACATCAGTCTTTGATCATATAAAAAATAGTACACGCAAATAATAAACAGAATGGTACTGGAATGTAGCTGCAAATATGACATTAACAAGTAATATTATGATTTCAGTTTTTGATGAGCAGGCAGTTGAACAGGAGGTATTTGCCAACAAAGGTTTCTCACAAGTGAGTATGATAACATTATATCAATATTTTAGTAGCCACTTGGCTGTGTTCTGTTGCAAATCCCTGAATCAACCATTGGTTGGTTCTTTCATCATTTTTTAGTGCAGAGGGCACTATTGGGATGGTTTAGGGGGCTGCTGTTCGCTAAGACACTAATGCCATAAGGTGTAAACTTTAATGTTTGTTTAGTTAATTAATTTCAATTAATCAATTAGCCTTACGGGAAGGGGGCTGGGTGGGGTAGGTACCCGAGTGTATTACGCAAAACGTGTCATACTTACGTTGCTTTCTTTGATAACACGACAAAAATATATATGTGGTTTTGCAAATCTCATACCATCGTTGTGGTGCCATTCTCTTAAGAACAAAAGCAATTTGCTCCAAACGCATGCACAGATTAGTTAGCGTCAGAGTCGACTATACATTAGGTGAAAGATACATTTCATATGGGACTACCCACGAATGTTGAGTGCTTTCCCTTGTGGTAAAACATAACATGTAAGACGCATACGTTCTAGCATTGCTAGTGTGATAAACTCCATTCTCGAGTTCAGATGCACACTTTTTTTATTTTTTGTAATGAGTGATATCACACTCTCGTTTTGGCTGGGGATAGCAGTTATATTTCAGGTAATGTCAGTTCTCCTTTTTTAGTACAAAGAATGGTACTGTGACTGCGTATCTTCTGGAATCTTCCTTAGCTCGATTCAAGAAATGTTGTCTGCTGTTTTATAACTATTGTGTGTTTGCCAGGGTTCAAAAAAAGAATGGAAACATAATGCTTCTCCTTAGCAGCTTGTTTGTTTCCTCTTCTATGAAAGAGAGCCCAAAGGTCATATTCAGTCAAAACTTTTCTGCATTAGTTACATGTAAAACTAGTAAATTTGTGACAAAAGAAACTTTGGTATTATTGCCGCAGACTCCGTGGCACTCAGTGAAACCTCCAATTAATTTCATCAGTTGATGAGGTGACTCGCTTATTGATGTGGGATATAATTTCAGTCAAGTAAAGATCTCTACTTTCAATACTTGTTGTTCAAATGCTCCTCAGTTGTATTACTCGATAGCATTGTGTATTAGTTTGATATGGTTTTATTGTTTACACCAACCCGGCTGGCAACAGAATTAGAGTGTACCATTCCATTATTCGACGTGACTATTTGATAATTCGATTAGTTCGTATTTATTGGTGAAATGAAAATTTATGTTTTGAATAAAACAAAATCGTTCCTCTCCGACTTTTCAGCAGATATTTAATTTTTATATTCCATTTATCCCCAGCAGTGAGTTTAAAAAAATACAAATCTTTCTTATATTTTCGTGGAAACAAAGGTATCTTGTTGCATACATTAGTGAGGAAAACAAAAGTATCAAATTACAAACATTTGCTACTTCTACGTATTATTGAATTTAAAATGAACAAAACTCAAGATAAAATACCACAATAAATTTAAAACTGTCTTGACAAACGGTAATTGTAAGTTATTTTTGGGCAAAACACAAACATGAAACACACACACTACTAAGAGTATGGCTTATCAAGTATTTGTCCGCTCATATTCTGCAAAGGGGAAAAGCCTAGTTGACTACCAAGGGAGAGAACAACAGGGGTGAGGAGGAACTGTGTGACCACTGCATCAGAGCCGTAAATTACACTCTGCATTATCTGAGATTGTCTCGCTAGTTTTTAACCGCTGATAGACTATGATCATTGCACTCGCTGCTCTCTAAACTGAAAATTATTCATAATTTTAGGCTTTAAAATACACAAGATCATGGGCTTTGTGCTGTATTCCTTTGGAGATTTTACTAATTAATTGGACTACTTGCTATTGTTTTCTATGAGTGATACTCAACTTGGCTATGTGTCATTAACTACTTGCTTATAGAAAACTTGGGCCAGTGGCATGGTCTAATTGCTAATTATAGTCCAATCTATGTTTGAATGATCATATCACTTTTTGGTTAATTATGAAAGTTACAGTGTACCTTAGTATTTAACTTTGCTGAATGTTACAGTAACATAGCCTTCTGTGCAGACACTCTGTGGGTTCATCATGCAATTTTTCCTCCCCAGTGCATGACAAGCCATACAAAAGTCTGTATACAAGGCTACCAGTAACCTGAAGAAAAAAATATGCAGATAGATGTGCTCTGTATCACATTTGTATACATACATATGGATGGTTCATACTGAAAATTATGTTCAAGATTGGCCAGAATTAATTATGTAAAATTAATTTGGCAAATGGTTATTGACCAACTATGGATGACAATGACTGAAAAGAATCCTATCTTATGTGGAATAATTAGAAACTGGATCATTTGATAATGTAATTCAAGAATTTTCATTGGCTTAGCACCATGCTCTACAAATATGTTAAGCATATGATTGTATAGTTTTTGAGGGTGTGTTTACTTTTATTTTATTTTTTGATTTCTATATTTTGCGGGCATACTAGTTGGATATCAGATGATTATACTACTTCTCAAATGGTTTAATTGATTTATTTATTCAAAACTCTTTGTTGTATTTGTTTTCTGAAGTCATCCAGTGCATCATATCGCTCAGTGACACAACCACAGAAGAAAGCTGTGAGCTTTTGTCAAGCTGTGTTACTTCCAGGAGTAATCCCTGTAAGTTAGCTATCATGGAGATTGTTAGCATGGTGTAATGGGCAATTCCCTCTATGAAACATGCCTGCAGGGAATCATGGTAGTTGTATTCATCATCTTGGACTGGATATTTGTTTTGATGAATACAACTACCATGATTCCTTGCAGGCATGTCTCATAAAGGGAATTGGCCATTGTGTACAATAACTGTAGCAGGTTGTTCATCATGGGAGGTGAGCAATGGAGATAGCAGTTGCGAGGGCTGACTGACAATTAAGGGAGGGTCGATTTTGATTGGCTGTTCTATTATGGCCTGATTACAAAAGTGGTTTTCTGTTATCAGCTGGACAGGTACATCTTTTGTTGATCTGACAGTCTGCTCATAAATTTCAATGAAATCAGTAAGCTCCATATATCAAGACCCCCAAGGGGCTGATTCTTTTCTAGATTTCCTAGATTAAGTGGGAAGGGCTTAAAACATGGAGGAGGTGTAATACTATACCAAGTGCAGGGGATTTATTTGACCTAGCAAAATTAGAGAACATGCATAAAATATACGATTTGAAAGGTACAGTTTGTGGTATGTGGTATGTTGAGGAAGTCTCTATTTGAACTGAAAGCACCCAGGAAAAAAAACAAATGCTGCAAAATATCTTACTCCTGCTGGAGTTTGGGGATGCCCCTGACCTAAATAATCCAGTAGTGCCAAACAATTATTATTTTACATTGAAGAGCACATATGCAGTTTGCTTATAGTCAAACCAAGTGAAGCGTACCCCTCAAGATTACATTAATGAATTGATTATTTGAATATTGAACACGCTAATCATTTCAAGAATGCAATAATGTATTGATTATTTGGATATTGAACTCGCTAGTCATTTCAAAAATCAATATTAAATTGATTTTTTTTTACATTAAATCCATTAGCCGTATTCTTGGAACAACCAGTGGGTTCAATTTTCCAATAATTAGTTCATTATTGCATTCTTGAAATGACTAGCATTAATGTAATCTCGAGGGGTACGCTTCACTTGTTTTGACTGTAAATTCATTATTTACAAAGTTAAATGTTTCATGTGGATTCCTTTTCAACAGTACTCACTCTCGTATGCCTGTCTGAAACTGGTCAATTACTCATTCTTCTTTTGGCTGCCTTTCTATTTATCAGACAGTAAGTATTTGTTTTGTTTTTGGTATTAATTTTCTTGGTAACGTAGCATCACATTGCTGGTAAAAAGGGAAATGTTTGAGTTCAAACCTAGTACCCATTTACATATACACCTGGGCGAAGAGAAGTACTGTGAGAGTAAAGTGTCTGGCCCATGGACACAGCACATTGTCCTTACAATAATTATCACATCTTACACCAATCTTGTACTGATAGTCTTGTATTCAACTGGTCAGCAACAACAAGTCCTGGAGCATGACAGGATTGATACTTAATTTCACAATTGCACTACAGTCTAAAGTTTCTTTATAGTCCAGTGTCTTTTAAGACGTAAGATGGTATATAGGTATTTGTCGGATGGATGCACTTAAAGTAAGGTAAAGGTTACGTCTGCATACAAGCCAAGTGGCCCATCAGGCTGGAGCTTATCCTGGTTTCTGTAGCATGAAGTGACTAGGAGTATTTCTACTCCCCCATGGATGGGATGCTAGTCCATCGCAAGGTTACCCCCAGCATTAAGGTCATTGGTACCCATTTATAAAATACACCTGGGTGGAGAGAGGCACTGCGAGAGTAGTGTCTTGCCCAAGAACACAACACAGTGTCCCTGGCCAGGGCTCGAACCTGGACCACTTGATCCAGAGATGAGCACACTAACCATGAGGCCACCGCGCCTCCCGCAGTGTCCTCAAAGTACAGAGTCAAGATTAGAATCTTTTGTGTACTTGAAGTACAGAGTCAAAAGTAACATTCTCCCTTGGACGTATACATGATGAACATATTAAGCATCTACCAATGATAACAATATTTTTTTTACTTTTGTTTCAGAATTTCACTGGAAGGACACAGTTGCAGACAAAGTTTCAACATTTTATGACATTGGAGGAATTGTTGGTAATGATGATAATCCAAATGTGGCCCAGTACTTGTATTATATACAAGCAGTATATAATACTGTAAGCCAAACTGCATGCACATAACGAATGCCTGTGTTTTGGTCTGGGCAAGTGCAGGGATGTGAAACCAAGACATATTTAAAATAAAATCCATTTCCTTCCCAAGTAAATGTTATCTTGTGTAAACATAATTGCCCTCCACTGAACCCCCCAAATTAGTGCACACTCATTGAGATAATTATGATAGCTGTCAATAATTGCAAGTTACATATATTCTATACACACGCAACGATGATTCTATGATATCAAGTGTATGAAGATAAATATTATAAATCATAGACAACTTTTTTAGGCAACCTACTGGTAAGGGCTTGTGTCACGACAATTAGCCAGTGAACAAGCTCTGTAGTCGAGGACAGGGCAAAGAGAGGGTGAGAAGAAAGAGGAGAGAAGAGATAGAAGGGGAGAGAGAGGAGGGGACACCACACCACCCCAACCATGTCCCCCCTCCTCGCTTTATTCTCAGCCAGTTCCTCCTTGGCCCTTCCACCTACGGTCAGACCCTTCCAGCCGGAGGCTCTTCACTGGCTAAATGATAATGCACATGTACAATTTTGATTGACACTGAAAAATGCTTAACCAATAGAAATAATTTGATGCAGCCACCCATGCTGCCTGGGATAACGTGCGTTTTTCTTGTGAAGTAATGAACTTTTGTCTTTGAAGTTGTCATTGTACTCCTTGCATGAACAAGGTGCTTTTTATACCTCCCCTTGAGGACATCAACTTTATCCACAGTCTTCAGTCACAAAAATACAAATTATACCATGAGAACCCAACACAAATGACAAGATTGATGTAAAACGATTTTCTCACCAAAACCATCTTTGAAAATTGGACTGTCAATGGAAAAGTCAAATTGCTTCATCTGTACAGAGGAGTGCAGCAAGCCCTGTGTTGTAATACTCTGAAGGTCTTTTTCCCATTGTACTTTTTGATAGCATTATATGTTGGTAAATTGGCTTAGTTTGGATTCATCAATTTTATATACTAAAAAGTTTTAATTTTTTTTATTTTTAGGTGGCATTATTGGAGGATTAATCAGTGTAAGTATTAAATGATTAAGAAAATAGTGACTATTTCTTTGCGCATCACAAATAAATATTAACAGGAAAAGAAAAGAAAGGATATTGTAAATCCTTGGCGGTGGAGATTAAATAAGACTCACATAAACAGCCAAGATAATCGAGAGGAATAAAAAGGTCGATAAAATTTAATCTAACCTAAAAACAGTAACCTAATCTTTCAATGCACTCCTTTTGTTTGCTAGAAGTTCCGTGTTTTGAGCTATATTTTGATGTTGCTAAGTGTTTTTTTAAAATCACGATTCACTTTATCTCTCAGGATCTGATGGGAAAGCGTTCTCCTTTGGTCATAGTAATGCTTGTGTTATCTGTTCCCATGCTTTTTATTTATGGAAGTAAGTGAAAGGCGTATTTTCACAATACATTAAGAAAACTAAAGATTTATTTGTGACTTTTTCAATGATGTGTGGTTCAATATTGTCACACAAGATTAGAAAGATGTATCAAACTCTTGCAACGGTGTTGTATCACATAGATATGTTTCAAATGCCTTCAATAGTATTGTCAAAAATACTGTAACACATCATATTTTCAACTCTTAAAATTCCCCCTCTGGAATTGTGATGAAACACTCTCTCGTACTTGATATACCACTTGACAATCAACTTTCTGATCAGTTAGCCATCGAAGATATGAGATTTGGTTGGGGCGACAGTAGCAAGACAATTGTGAATCCATCTCATACACACATATCACACACAGTATGACTAGTTATTTACTTACAGTGTGTTTGTATCATAAATTATTCCAGATACTGGAGGTGGTTACACACTGAATGCTGCCTTGATGTGTTTAACTGGTAAATAATAATTATAATTATAATGACAAACAGTGGCTTTATTACAAACTGGTTCAAGCCTTTAAGAGGTGCACAACAAGGATGCCCATTTCTTCCATATCTATTTATACCATCAGCAGAACTATTATCGAACAAAATCCGGCAAGACCCAAATTTAAAAGGATTAAATGAGGAAATAGATCTTAAAGGGGCTAGGTCACGGTTTGCGCATCTGGAAAAGTTTGGCCTAAATTTTCCAAGATCGTCGTTTGAAATCTGTGTTAACCTTCTCCATTCAGAACTGCCACTGGCCAAAGAACATTTTATTATAGGACAGCTACCATCTGGAACTCATTGGACCTTAATTTAAAACCCAGTAGAACTATTTCAATTTTTAAAAAAGCATTGAAACGTAAATTAATTGTAGAGTTTTTAAATTCGTGATTATCTAAATTAGAGTGTAATATTATTAATTTTAGTATATTAGTATTTAATTGTAGTAATTGTAGTATTGTACCATATTGTCTTCAAAAAACCCCCTTGGGGAAAGATAATAAAGGATGTATGTATGTA